>JAAUXT010131656.1_pt1 | contig 20127 bp, 29 predicted proteins | sample 7278171 | NCBI WGS metagenome assembly JAAUXT01 (sample SAMN14350112, study PRJNA611818) | marine sediment metagenome | isolation source: surface marine sediment (1.8m) | place: French Polynesia: Moorea | collected 2018-08 | reverse complement strand
GACCTCAGAAACCCAAAAATTCAAATTTAACAAATTCCTTCCGTACATTATCCCCAACCCAAAATGAACCAAAAGAGCCTGAAAGATCCCAAATCAATCCTCATCTTCACTATGAAACTGCTGTACACATACTTTTGGAAGACACTGCCTGTAGGTGCTTTGATTTGGCTGGCACTGATTTGGCTCATTTGAGCCCAAATCGCGCAACCCACCTCAAATCACCTGAAAAACACAGAGAGGTCGGGTGTGCACGCACATGCTGCAGCGGTGTTTGGTGCACACATGCAGGAAAGAAGAGACACACGGAGAGGTCAGGTGTGACGTGTAGTGATATCACAAACACACTGGTTGGTATCTCAGGAGACTTTCCCCGAGGGCGGGAACCTCCGTTTTTATTATGTACAATCATGCCATCTGGTGAGTGGTGGTTCTAACTTCACAGCTAGTGTGTCACACCACACTCCTCCCCTGGTACAGGGTGTTGGCAGCACCCAATAATTTTTAATATTCTGAATATTTTTACAATAATTAATTAGATAGAAAATAGATACATAATAGCACAATATCACTGTTTTGCTGGGTTTTCCCAGCATCCCCCCCATGGGGTGATCAGATGACCCCTGGAGGTTTTCCTTTTTGAAAATGGCTGCTGCAGAAGAACAAGCTATCATGTTCGAGGAGACAGAATGACTATCTTTCTTACATCAAAACATTATTTGCCATTTGTGTGAAGAAGCAGAGAGACAAGGGCTCTCTCAGAGAGATCCCAGGGTTGTACAAGCTGTTGTGGCCTACTTCAACTGGGGACCCTCGCCACATGAGATCTTTGACCGCCTGGTGGGGCAGTTGGCTCACACCATCTAAAGGTGAGTGGTCCATGTCACCCCACAACGCAGACGCTGGGACGGGCTGAAAACACGCATGCTTTTCTCGTTTCAGCTGTGCTGGCCATCTTCGCACTCGCCGACGGCTGCGACATATACGGAGTGAGTACAAGAAACGTGAAAAAAGTCCGTGCCATTGGCGTTTTTCTGTCCACTGGATCCCCTGATCGTGTCAACGTGTTCCCGTCACAACACGCCACGTGGAACATCCCTGGCTCGCAATGACTGGAGATCCCCCTTTTACTGCCTGTTTCTGCACTGCCAACATTGAACAAACGTTCAGAAATGGCTTGCGAATAACTTCCTCATGGCGCAAAAAAAAGTTTGTCACACAAAGGTACTTGGCGTGTCCTTTTCGGGTATCAAGTACCCTCGACATGTTTTCGTTTGCCTTGCTGTGCACACAACAAGACGCTTCAAGTGCCATGGGAAAAACGACGTATCCGGTGGGTTCAGTTCAATGTGGAGGTCTTATCTGCATGTCCATAAACAAAAGGCATCAGAGCTATAAAACTTCAATTTGCCCATGGATTTCTTCAATCTCTGACCAATTGGAGTCAAGTGGTTGGCTTTGAAATCAACACATGCGAAAATACTCCCTCGCGCACTTGTTGAGCAGCTCTTGGCTCTTTGGTTTGACTTAGCTTTTGTCTGCAAAGACTCCTTGTACAGTGACCACTTTCGGCCACGCATGCAGCTTCTCTGGGCCTTTCAGCGGTTTTCACATTGGTGACGCGGGGTCGTCTTTTTGACGTCAGCGTCAAAATTTAACATTGAACCCAATGGTGGAATTTTTGACGTCAGCCCAACAAACGCCCGCGCGTCACCCAATGTGAAAACGCCTTTAAGCGGCATTCAGATCACGTTGCGTGGCACCAAGGCCGAATTTTGCACGCGATGCGCAACGCTTTGTGGCTCTGCACAGTGGGCAGCCTTGCGTGCAGATTGAAAAAATATTTTGCCCCTGACACCACACACACACGCACGCACACACACACACACACACACACACACACACACACACAGAGGCATACACACAAGCGCGTGTACACATGCACACACAGGCATGCACACAAATGCGTACACGTGCACACATACACGCAGAGGCAAACAAGCGTGAGCACACACACACACACACACACACAACCCCATGCAGACGCAATTTTGTTTCCTGTTCTTTTGAATGTGCCTTTCTCCCTTGGATCTGTGAACCTGCTTGACATCTCAACAGGAGGTACGAGTTCAAGGAATGTCAACCAAAGTCGGGGAGTCTTCCCCCAGAAGTCAGAGTACCCCGCCCCCTGTCTTGATTCTCAGGCCCCTGGATCCACCCCCCGCATCAGCACCTATTCTCTACGCTTCAGGTGCAGCGGTGCACCCAGACGTTCGCGAGCAACCTCGGCCTCTCGATGGATGACCTGCAGCACGGCATCGTGCCCCACGTGGACCGCGCCCTGCTCAACAGGATCTGCAGGTCAGTGACGTGCAGTCGGCTTTTGACGTCGGCGTCAAAATTTAACATTGAGTCCAATGGTGGAATTTTTGACGTCAGCCTGGGAAACGACCGCGCGTCACTCAATGTGAAAACTCAAGCGTCACTTGATGTGAAAACCCCTTGAGTGTACCGTGCACTGGAGAAACGCTGAACTGGAGAATTTGATGGTACAAGTATGACAACTGCTGCACGGGGTCAGAATCTTCGTGCAGCCTCCTTCCTGGGTCCACCTGAGACAATCTCCATTGCCTCCAGAACATTCGTCTTTTTCTTTGCCTTTGAAGCAAATCATGCAAAAATTGAGAAACGAAATACGGGTACGTCGCCTGCGGTGTTAGGGCCTGAGCTCCCGGACACCTGGCTCTGTGAGTGGGTCTGGGGGCAAGTCTGGAAGTGGGTTCGGGGTGTCCAGGGTGGTCTTGGGGGCAGGGCTGGGGAGGGCAGTTCTGGGGGTGTGGATCTGGGGGCATATCCGGTGGGTGTGTCCAATGCTTGGGTCCAGGGTGGGGCTGGGGTTGGGGGCGAGCCTGGGGTGGGTGTGGCGGGTGGGTCCGGGGGCAGTTCCCCAAGAACCCCCTGTTTGCAGTTTTGAGTCTCTCCCGTGGCAGGGAGGAGGTGATTCTCCAGGACTGTATGAAGCGAAACCTTCTCGGCTGCGCTGACGACCAGTCCACCAAGATCCTCAGGGCCACCGTCAAGGGCGTCGGAGACATGTACAACTACATCTGCAAAAAGACGCCTGACGGTACGACTGCGATTCGTGGGTCACATCCGGCACTTCCGGTTCTCAGTGACCTTGACCTTTTTTTGACCTTCGAATCTCAGTTTCCCATTGACCACCAATTCTGTGTAGCAGGTCCGGAGACACCGTTGCTGGACAAGTTTGTCATTTACCCAGTCCAAAACATGTGTAGTGGTCCTGTCTTTCCCAGAATCAGGAACGAAATCTCAAGTTTTGTTTGTTCCTTTGTCCATTTGAACCCCAATTCGCTCTACACGCGTCTTGTTCTGCCGCCCCCAACTGTTTTTTCCCTCCCAAACTTCCACTGTCCAAATTTTTCAGCCCACTCCAGCCTCAAAACCACCAGAAGAAACTTTGAGCAACCAACTGTCTGTGGGCTTCTTTTTCTCAGGACCCCAACACCAAAGAGTGCAATCCGCATGACCATCTGAAGCAGAAGCGACGTGTTTCAAACGTTTCGCAAAAAATAGTTTGCTGCCATGCAAATCAAGTCCCTTTCCTGACGCATCCTGATGTTCCTGTTGCAGAGTATCTGACGCACGCTCCCTGCCTTCAGGGGCAAAGTGTGCAGGCCAGCGCCAAGCGATGCGTGAGCACGATGACGAGCCACGTGCAGTCCTACGGGACCTCGATGTCTGACGCCTGCGAGTGAGTTGTGTGTTCACGTGACACCAGAAGCGCCTTAGTTCAGGGACACGTGGTCAGATACACGTGGTCAGATACACGTGGTCAGATACACATGGTCAGATACACATGGTCAGATACACGTGGTCAGATACACATGGTCAGATACACATGGTCAGATACACATGGTCAGATACACATGGTCAGATACACATGGTCAGATACACATGGTCAGATACACATGGTCAGATACACGTGGTCAGATACACGTGGTCAGATACACGTGATCAGGGACACGTGATATGTTCTGACTGGAGCAGATCCTTCAACTGTCATGGAGGATCAGACACAGGTTGTCCAAAAATTGCGTTTGTGAAAAAATGTGGAACGCTGTTCCTTCCCGCCCCGCTTCTCCCAAATGAGCTTGACACCTGCATAAAACTGACATGCGACGGACGATTTGGTCATTCAGAAAAAAAGAAAAAAACAACCGTGGAATTGGGGGGACAGAAGACAGACCCAGTCCTGACTGGGGTCTGGCCTCCAAGGGGGTCTCGAAGTCGTCGGGTGTCAAAGTACTGGGGGACAAACGAATGGGCTTGTGGTTCATGGGCCTGCCTGCGGTACCCTGAGCTCCCAGGCTTCTGGGTACCGAGGTTCTCTGGGTACCATTGTACATCTCACAAAATTGAGTACGAAAAGTAGGGTGCATCTTCTACATGGGTATGAGATTGCTATACTTTTGATGTAACCTGATACCAGAAAATCACAAAAGTTGGGGTGCGTCTTATGCTTGCGTGCGGCTCATACACGGGTGAATACGGTACATCTGAGCCAATTCCAGGTCATTTTCAACAACTGATTCACCTCGTTCCGTTACAGTGCTATTGGCGACATGGAGAACTGCGCCGAGAGAGCAGCAGCCCGTCTCTGTGGTCAAGCGACGGCCGAGTACTACAAGAAACTCATGTCCTTCGCGATGAACCCGATGATGCACGCTGCTGGCTGTAGTGAGTCCATCCCCAATCACAGGGATCAGCCCCATGCACAGCCAGACACCGGACACGCCGGCAGCACCTGGACAACCGGAGGTTCCCGAAGTTCCGGACATGACCGAAGTGCCGGGAAAGCCCCGAGTGCCGGAAGAACCCGAAGCGCCGAAAGTTCGGAAAGCACCGGTTCGTGTCCGGGTTGTGGGCCTCGGCATTTTGATTTGATTGTCCTTTGTACTTCCGGTCTTGCAATGAACAAACAAAACGAACACAACCCAACTTGGGTGTTGTTCGATCACCTCGGCATGCAAAGCCAGCGCCCTGCGTTACGAACACGCACAAATCGAACTGCACAAAAAGAATAATTTCGTAAATCTTCACATCTGACCTTGACCTTGACCCTGCAGGTTTCTGGACGACCACGACGATCCTGATCTTCGCCGTCACGGGAGGCGTCGTGCTGATCCTCGTCGCGTCCGTCATCGGCGTCGGCATGGTGCGTGCGATGCGTTTTGCGTTCTGTCCCAGGGGGTCTACCCTGATGCCTGAAAATTGACGTCAAACACCCCTCCTTGTTTGTGCGCGTTCACCAAGTTCGCTCGATTTACGTGCAAATTTTCCATATTTGGCGTGAACATCCTGGGCTGTGCGGCCTGCACCCCCTCACCCGACACCGTTGTCGCCTGTGCCGGTAGAGGTGGGCACAAGACCCCCAAATTTTTCTCCCTGACCCTTTGGGACGCTGTCACACCGTTGGAGTCTGGAGTTTGGATCCCTGGGTGCTGACCCAAGGTCAGTCGCGCCCTGTTACCCGGATGTTGGACCTGGGCCAAACCGATTTGGGTTGGAAAAGCAAGTTCTTGTTGGTCATGTCCGTCAACGCACACGTGGCCCACAGAAACTGAAAACAGTTACAAATGGACGTTTTACGCATGTCAATCTCACCAACATGACTCAGATGCCAGTGAAGGCAGTTGACACGTGTACAACGCTTTCGAGTTCAATATATCGCAAAGGGTATTGATCCTCACGTCTCGTCGCGTCTTGCACGTGTTGCTTCGATTGTTGAGATTGGTTTCTTTTCTCGTCACACAGAAGAAGAGCCGCGCCACTGGCGGACGCGTCCTGAACGCTGGGCCCGAAGGGGGTGCGCACGGTGAGTGTGTGCGTGCGTGTGTGTGTGTGCGTGTGTGTGAGTGTGTGAGAGTGCGTGCGTGTGTGTATACAGTGTGAGAGTGTGCGTGTGTGAGATAGTGTGTGCGTGTGTGAGACAGTGTGTGTGTGAGAGGAGAGTGCGTGTTTGTGTGTACATGTGTGCGTGTGTGGTGTGAGAGTGTGTGTGCGTGTGAAAGCGAGAGTGCGCGCGTGCACGTGCATGTTGGTGTGTGCGCGCGTGTCCCAAAGATGAATGCATGTGTGTGAGTGCATTTCTGTGTGTTTATGTGTGTACGTGCGTACATTAGACGGATACGTTGAGTTCCAAGCAAACGTCAGTGAATTGTGGGGACAGGTGGCTGAGGTTGAGAAGCCATGAACATGTAGCCATCATGGCTTCCACTGCTGCCGTTGCTGACTTGGTCGTAGTACCTCATGGCCCAATGAATTTCAATGGCACCCTGACAAGTATAGATGGTACAGTTCTTAGGAATCGTATCACGTGAACGTCAGAGGTTGTTGTGAATACGGCGCGACGCGACGCATCACCGACCAACCGAAGACCCGTCGCTCCATCAACATTTTGATACAAAACAAACTTGCACACAAAGGACTTTTTTTTCTTGCTTTTCAAACGTGTTTATCCCTGGCTTTTCCAAAACGTGCTGAGTCCACACTTTGCGTGGCGGACACAACTCGGTTTCCTTTTGCGCATCAGAGTTTTACCATCTCATGTCCTCCAGCCCACTCCAATGGTTTACACACACACACACACACACACACACACACACACACACACACACACACACACACCTCCCGGGTCCTTGCTCGAGACAGGGCACGCACAACAAGTTTGACACTCTCCCGTTTCAGGTTGTTTTCCCACTGCCGAAGCCAATGGTCCCGCGCGCACACACACACACACACACACACACACACACACACACACACACACACACAAGGCATGACACGCATACAGTTTGACACTCTCCTGTTTCAGGCGTGGCTCTCTCAGCCCACTCCCAATGGTTCACACACACACACTCACACACACACACACACACTCACACATCTCACGGGTCCCACCCTCTCGTTCCAGGTGTGGCTCCCCCAGCCTACGACACGAGTGACCGGGCGGTGCTGGCGAAACAGCGAGAGTACTATGAGGCCTGAGCCGGGCGGGCCTGCCACACCCACAAGACCTGCTGCTTCTTCCCCCGCAAACCCCCAAAGCGTAAATGATCACCACAATGTAGTCTGATATTCCGTCACAATTCCCCCAAAATCGTCAGAATTGTGAACAAGATCTTTTGTACGCGTCCTGTTGGATAGACCGCGAGCGTACATGCGTAAACGCTGTTGGAACAAGGCGAAGTTTTGTTCCAACACCACTGATTCAAACTAATGTATTCCGCAGAAAAGCATCCTTTTCGCACTGACTGTAGATCTGGTCCCATTGTCCCGGTGATAAGATTGACATTTTGAATGAAGTTTGAAGGCTTCAGTTGAATTCAGACAAAGAGTGATCAATATTGAATCTCCTCATAGCTTACCCCAAGTGCTGCTCATTTACTCAAGAATCGACAGGCAATAGACTTGACTCTCCACTAAAGGAGAATCCGCGACTGAATTCCTTCTCCACACCTGCGTTCCAAACTCAGCCGAAGCTGCGTCGTGCATTTACATGGTTGTTTGTGCCTTTGTACTCATCTTGCACACCGTGCTTGTCAGTGTTTCGTTCTTGCTTTATCCCTTCCTGAATTCGTAACGACGCAAACGAAAAATTGGTCCCCTTTGCCAAAGTGCAGGTCTGCACAAGATCTCCCCGAACACGCACAAGTGTCCTTCTTGCCCCTTTGCAAAACAACAAGACAACAGCGAAGGCCTCCAAGACAAGGGCAGAGTCTCCGTTTTACCCAACGCTCCAAAACAACCGACAGTCAACAGACTCGACACAGAATCTTAACAAGATAACCCTTTCTCTAGAAGATCAAGCCCAAACAGCTGTGTTCCCTCCTCAAACTTTGAAGATGTCACGTCATGGATTTGAATGGTTGTGCGTCCACGTACTCTCTCAGACTTGGATCTCTTTTCAGTCATACTTGTCAAAGTGCTTTTGTACATGAATTCACCTGTGTTCTTGCTCCGAGAAGTCGTAACGACAGTACAAACATAAAATTGTTTCCCTTTGTAAAGTGCTCTCTCTATATATACCGGTAATCTCCCCGAACATGCTCAAGTGTCGTTCTTGCCCCATGACAAGAGAGCACGTTGCTCCGAGTGAGTGCTTGAGCTTTTGCTAAGAAATAAAGAATGATCAGGTCAACTGGTTCGCTTGTTTTTCTTCCCATTCGTGACTCTCTGACATCGCTCGCACACAGACTGGACACGAGGCGTCTTCCCAACTCAACGTTTATTCTCTCTGTGATTGGCCAAACAAGAGCGCAAGTCGACCTTGGCGAGTACGCATGCGCAACGCGCCGCGCACAACAAATGTACACATCATCAACAGTGGTGGATCACGAGGTGGCCCGAGCCCTCCGGACTGGACAAAAACTTTTGTCCCCCCCCCCGCACCCCGATCTAATTTTTGCGCCATCAGACTCAACGTTTTCCAACGCGCTGTATTTATTGTGAAAGATTGCTCACCCCACCCCCCGCACCTTCACGCTCCACCAAGCAGAGTCCGACCCATCTCAACAGTCTGCCTTTTGCAGTGAGGCCGCTCACCCAGGACCCGACGACACACCCCAATCTGTGATCTGTTGGGTCTGGAGAGTCCCCATGAGGTGCGCGTTGTCGGGATTCGAGAACACTGGAGATTTAAGCGCGTTTCACCAGTTGAAGCCCCGCCAAACCAACGTCGCAAACCACAGACGACGCGACGTTTGGACGTCGGCGACGCTCCATGGGGCTGCGACGAGTGTTTTATCTAAAGGTCACGCACAATAGTCCCCCGACGAAACTCATAACGTTCAAGCGCGAAAGAAGCGACAGAAAAACTCGCGCCAATTTTCCAACATGGCGCGGGAAAACACAAAAACGCGTCTCTGCCCAGCCCAGTGCAGAGAACGCTGCATATTCCGTGTGCAGTAGGAAACAGCGTCCACCTGGTACAATAAAGTTCCTCCAGGCTAATCCACCAAAAAAATACTTGGTCACTCATTCACGCGCACTCAATGGGCGCGTTCGATTTGCGCATGCGGCAAGCCGAAACGGCTGAACTTCCCCCCATCTCCAACCCAGGGGCGAAGTCACGTAACTTTGCCCACGGCAGGCTGCAGACGTTAATCGAACGCGCTCATTGAAATCGAAACGAGATACCCCCGGCAAGGCGCACACTGACACTGCCCGATCACAACTCCGTCACAGTTCAGAAGTCACAGTCTCAACTCCGAGTCCACAGTCACAATCGCTGTCCTCCTGTGGTATCCGTGGAATCCGTAAAGCACACGCCGCACGAATTGCGGACTGCAATCCCTAATATCGCTCACGCATGTGCACGTGACCTGGGCGTGATAACACGTGGTTCCGGTGTGCAGTGTTTCAACGTCTCTGGTTTTCACGTCGTCGTCGCAGCGTCACGTTTTACCGATCGATCTCCCCAAACACCACGTCGAGCGTTCCTGACGTAAACAAAACCACGTGTCAGCAGCGTCGTAAAATTCCACCAACACTTCGTGGACCAAACAGGTCTACTGGGCAAATTCATTCATTGTTTGGAGGGCGGTTGCATGGAAACTGGCAGAATGTGAAGCGCACACAATTTCTTGGTGTGGACGCAAAGAATGAAAGACTTTGCGTGTTCATTTACGCGTGCGGCTGGCCGGCGGCCCAGTGGCGCCACTTTGCCCATGGCTTGCAGATGGGGCGAAGTGGGCGAAATCAGCCAATTGGGCTCACTCAGCCAGCCGGCACATGTAAATAGAACACGGCCACTGACTAACTGCCTGGCTGGCTGGCTGAGTTAGAGAATGAGTGAACGACTGAACGAACGAAAGCTTTGCTCACCGATGATGGCGACCACGTCGGCCAACATGTGTCCGAACGACAGCTTGTTGAGCGCCGCCTGTGGGGCAGAAAAACAAACACGTCACAAACACGACAGAGCAGTCTCAGGTCCCCACCGAAACCACGCACGAGAACGTATACAAGAAAAGATTTTGCACGGGGCTCCAGGAAGGACAATAGACTCTGGTCTGTATTGTCTCGAACCAACCTCCCTGTCTTACAGCGAACACGCAAACTCTGACCTTCACTGCATCCGTTACATCTATTTTCGCTCACACCAACATGTTTGGCTTCTGCTTGGAACAATGACAGAGGAAACCTGTCAGAAACGTCACTTGATCGCACTGTTGACGTCACACAAAAACGAAGCTGAATCAAATTCCCAGGGCCTGAGGCTTGTACACTGAATGTACCAAATGTGTCGCATCACACACCAATGATCACTCTGCAATCCAGCATCCAGGGACGAAAACTTTCTGCAGCTTCCGTGAGACTTGCTGAATCGTGTGACGTGTATGCGTGTCGTCCTCATGAACACAGCGCATTTATGAAAACTGCTGAAACCTCTGAAGCCCCATTGGACAGTGGTCAACTCGAACCCATGTCACTGCGCACGGTTCTTTTGATGTGCATTGCACGTGGGTGAATACGGCACACTTGCTCTGGATGCGTCCTGCGCTGCTTTCCTGTTTTGTGATGCGCATTCAGCCACCAGAATCTAGATCTAAATGCATCAAGGCCTATCATCTGAAGACTCGGCTGCTCTTTGCCACTGGATGCACCACTCGTCACGTCCCTCCTTCACAAGACGTGAGACGTGATGCGTGTGTGCGCACGCATACATAACGTCAAGTGATGCGTTTTTGCGCATGCGCGTCCACTACGTACCAGATGCGCGAACCCTGGCGCCTTGATCTTGCAGCGGTACGGCTTGTTGGAGCCGTCCGAGACGAGGTAGACGCCGAACTCGCCCTTGGGCGCCTCGATGGCGGTGTAGGTGGAGCCGGGCGGCACGTGGTAGCCCTCGCTGTACAGCTTGAAGTGGTGGATTAGGGCCTCCATCGACTCCTGCAGAGGGGGAAGTTGAAACAGCATTACTTCTAAAGAGGGAGGGGCACAAACCGCTTTTGTCCTGCAGAGGAGAAGGATCAAGTGGTGTTTTTACTGCAGAGGGGGTACGTTGAAACAGCTTTACTTGTGCACACGGGGGGGAGGGGCATTGGAACAGCTTCACATATATGTAGATGGGGGAAGTTGAAACAGCTTTACTTCTGCACACGGGGTGGTGGCATTGAAACAGCTTCACACATGAAGGGGGGGGGCATTGAAACAGCTTCACATCTGTGGAGGGGTGAGGTTCAAACAGCTTTACTCTAATCCTGCAGAGGGGGAAGTTGAAACAGCTTTACTTGTGCACATGAAAGGGGGTGGCGTTGGAACAGCTTCACATCTGTGGCGGGGAGAGGTTGAAACAGCTTTACTCCTGCAGAAGGCGGGGGGTGAAACAATTTTCTTCAGAAGGGGTCAAACGGCTTTTCTTCTGCACAATGGGGGGGGGGGGGGTCTTCAAACAGTTATATTCCTGGTCAAGGGGAGGAGCTTCAAAACGCTTTACTCCTGCACACAGAGATCATGCGCGGAAAGGCTTTCAGTCTGAAATTTCCTGAAAATCTTCCTCGTGGTGCCCGACCCCGACTGGAACCCACGATCTCTGCATCTCTGGCCGCACGCGGCAAAACTTCACTCCTCGGCCATGGCTGACACAACCGGAAGTGACAAACAGGAAGTGACTGACAGCAAACCCGGAAGTCTTCACGACCTCAAATAGCAGCACGAAACATGAGCCAATCAGATTTCTTTGCTGCCGAAAAAATTTCCAGACGGGCAGAATCTCAGTGAACTCAACATGGAGACGAACAAATCAGCAGGAAATGCCCCGGTGCTTCCATCTCCCGACGCGCCCTCACGACGCATGCGCGGGACTCACCTTCATGTCGGCCCGGCGCGGCGGCGCCACCTTGTGGTCGTCGACCTTGATCTCCCCGGTCGGCATCTTGTTGAGGCACTGGTGGATGATGACCAGGGATTGCCTCATCTCCTCCATCCGAATCAGGTACCTAAAGGGGGGAGGAAAAACAAGAACATTCACCGGTAAAGAGACGCGCTGTGCGCAACGGCTCCTCGCAAGGAAAATTAACACACGGTCCATTCGATTGAGGAGTGACAGAGATCCCAACTCACGGGGGCCAACTCCAACCCCAAAAATAATAGAAATAATAATAGCAGACTGTAAGAACAAGACCACCCCGTCTTGACACGTGCCGCAAGCGTTGAACGCAATTCATTTTTGTCGCATGCCAGGTGGCAGCAGCATATTTTCACTCAGTCCACGTGGGTGGGAAGTTTTTGCAGAAATTTCCATTCACTTGTTTTCTTGCGCAGGGATGGGCATCATCAGCTCCAAGGAAGCTGTTGTGGTTGTGTGTATGTGTGTGTGTGTTTGTGTGTGTGTGTGACCTCTTCTCTGTGTCGCTGGTGTGCAACGAGTTCTCTATCATCGCCCGCTGACACTGTGTGTGTGTGTGTGTGTGTGTGTGTGTGTGTGTATGCGTGTGTGCATGTGTGTGTGTGTGTTCATGTACAGTGGCTCAACGCGATCTGACTCACCGGTCGTAGCAGTCGCCCTTGACCCCGATGGGCACGTCGAAGTTGACCTGGTCGTACGCGTCGTACGGCTGCGTCTTGCGCAGGTCCCACTTGATGCCCGAGCCGCGCAGCATGACCCCGCTGAAAACACGCGGAGAGTGAGGGGGACGGTGCGGACACGTGCGTCACGGCAAGATTCTCACTGGATGACGTGGCGTCGTGCATTGGTACAAGGGACGCTGCGTCATATCCACGACGCTCTTTTAGGAAAGGATAGCCCGAGGCACACGTGCGCACAGACACACGCCCCAGAACCCAGTTGTGCTTGGTGCGTTGCACCTCACATCAAAGTGCAATGGTGCACTGCACGCGTACCTCACAGACACACACATACACACACACCTGGTGCGCTGCACGCAGAGAGAGTTGAACCTGAAGCTAAGCACACTGCGCTGAACGCACAACACTCGCACAAACTGGTGTGGTGCACGCACACCTCTCTCCCCAACACACACACATGGTGCCTGCACGCACACTTCCCCCACACACGCACCTGAAGCCGCAGTTGACGGCGTCCTCGGCGCTGATGACGCCGATGTCGATGGTGATCTGCACGCACACCTCTCCCACACACACACCTGGTGCCTGTACGCACACTTCCCCCACACACGCACCTGAAGCCGCAGTTGACGGCGTCCTCGGCGCTGATGACGCCGATGTCGATGGTGCTCTGCACGCATATCTCTCCCCCAACACACATGGTGCCTGCACGCATACCTCTCACACGCACGCACCTGAAGCCGCAGTTGACAGCGTCCTCGGCGCTGATGACGCCGATGTCAATGGTGCGCTCCTTCCAGATGCGGTTGGCGGTGAGCAGGTCGTCGACCTCGTCGAGGCGCTGCCCGAACTTGGAGATGAACTCGTAGATGTCGTCCATCAGGCCCAGCGGTAGGTCCTGCAACACATCATTTCCAGTTTCAATATGAACCTGACCGCGTAACACACGTCACGCACGCACACACACGCATACCGGTACACACAATCCGTACATTTACTAGACGCAGCGGCACGTCCTGCCCAAGGTCAAGTGAGTGGGAATCCAACACACGAACACACACACACACACGTACACAGACAGACACACACCTAGACACACACCTACACACCTACACACACACACACACCAGCTTGCAGTCTTCCACGGTGATTTCGCATCTTGTCACTTCGCGTGCCCAGAGAGTTCGCGCACAAGGGGTGCCACATGTAGGGGTTGCCACACACATGGACGTTGCCATGGAAACACTTACCCGGTCGACGCCTCCAGGCCTCACGTACGCAGCGTGCATCCGGGCACCCGAGACGCGCTCGTAGAACTCGCACAGCTGCAAATAGAACACTCACAGTCAATGGTCGCACACACTACAATCCACCGAAGAGGAGGCCGCGTTCGAGTTGCCCCCCCCGCCGCTCAAAGTCGGCCAATATGTCAGCTCGTCCCCTCACCTCGTCCAGAAACTGTGTTCCATACACACAAATATGTTGTGCATGCATTTTCGTGTGGTCACATGTTTGTCAAAGCATTCCAAGGACATGACAGCCAGAATCTTTCTGTACCTCTTCTCCCGCCACTCGCACAGGAAGAAAATGTGCGTGTGTGTGTGTGTATGTGAGGTGTGCGTGCAGCACCATCTCTCGCTCTTCGAACAACCACGAAGTGTGTGTGTGTGTGTGTGTGTGTGTGCGCAGTACATTCTCTCGCTCCTCGGAACAGCCAGAAGGGTGTGTGTGTGTGTGTGTGAGGTATGCGTGCAGTACCTTCTCTCGCTCCTCGAACAGCCAGAAGAAGGGCGTCATGGCACCCACGTCGAGCGCGTGTGTCCCGACCGACATGGTGTGGTTCATAAGACGCGTGATCTCCCCGAACAGCGCTGCGAGAGAGAGAGACGCGAGGCATTGTTCGTGCACTGGGCCCGAGGAAAGACAGACATGAGTTTTTTCAACGCATTAAAGGGAAACAAAGATGGCTGCTTGACTACTTCGACGAGTCCAAGTCGCGCTGGTGTGGGAGAGGTATGCGTGCAGGCACCAGGTGCGTGTGTGAGGTATGCGTGTGGCGCACCAGTGTGCGTGCGTGTGTGGTATGCGTGCAGCGCAGTGCTAAACCAATGAGCACTCCATGGTGCTGACCGGCGCAGCCGCGCTCCACAGGTAGTGTGCGTGTGTGGGTCAGGTGTGTGTGCACGCTGGTGCCACGGATTCAACACAGCAACAGACAGACCCATCGTTGAATCTTTGCGTCAAACTCGTCACTCACTTCGGATCCACTTGGCGCGCGGCGGGATTTCTATGTTGAGGAGCTTCTCCACCGCCAGAGAGTAGCACTGCTCGTTACACATCATGGAGCAGTAGTCGAGCCGGTCGAAGTACGGCAGCGCCTGCAATTATACAGGAGCTGTTCACGAGTTGTGTGCAACACAAACAGGTTCGAACACAGACGTGTGACATGAGGAAACAGCATCGTGCAGCATCCCTGCCTCAGGATCAGTGTCCCAGGTACACACGCACACACACATACACACACACACACCATTCACACACACACACATACACACACACACACACACACATTCACTGACCCAAACTTGCACGTGGACGTCCAACTGAACACAGCGTCAGCCCGAGCACACACATACCCCCCCCCACACACACACACACAACACATCTGCGCGAGGAGAACTGAGCACCGCGTCGTCCCAGTCACACACACACGCACACACACACACACACAACACACACACACACACACGCACCTGCAGATACGTCTTGTACTCGATGAGTTTCTCGGTGGCTCGGTGCAGCAGCCCTATGTGCGGGTCGGCGCGCATCACCGACTCCCCGTCGAGCGTGAGGACGAGGCGCAGCACGCCGTGAGCCGCAGGGTGCTGAGGCCCGAAGTTCAGGATCAGGTTCTGCACCTTCTTCTCCCTGATGATCGAGCGATCTGCGGAGGGGGGGGGGAGAGAGTGAATGTTGAGGAGGACAGTGTGTGCGTGTGTGTGTGTGTGAGGGAGAGAGAGAGAGAGAGTGTGTGTGTGTGAGAGAGAGTGTGTGTGTGTGTGTGAGAGAGAGAGTGTGTGTGTGTGAGAGAGAGAGGGAGAGAGAAGAGAGAGAGAGAGAGAAGAGAAGAGAGAGAAGAGAGAGAGAGAGAGAGTGAGTGTGTGTGTGTGTGTGTGTGTGCGGGAGAATGTGCGTGTGTGACTGAATAAGTCCATGTCAGCAAGCGTGTGACACAGAGATAGACAGAGAGGTGACGAAACTGAGAAGTGGCAGAGAGAAAACGTGTGTGCGTCTGTGTCAGTTTGCCACAAAACACCACAATCTTGCACCAAGATCCGGCGTCGTTCGTGCTCAACACGTCGCTCCACGCGCACAACTCCTTTTGTGACACTGCCACTGGGAGTGTTGCCCAACACCACAGCGACACCGGGGAGTGACAGGAAACTGACTCTGGTGTTGGCTGGTCATGTGGTCGCTGCCACTCAAATACTGTTCCGTGTTAGACGCACCCGTGTACTCGCACAGGCCGCACCACAACGTTTGCCTGATTCAGGGTTCCCACTGCGGCTGACCAACAAAATTCCATGATTTTTCCAGGTTTTCAAAGTTTTTTCCAGGTATTTTTTGGTCTTTCTATGGGTTTTGTGTACCATTTTTCCAAAACAAATAAAGCAGAACAAAGTTTTTTTTTCCTTGAAAAAAACTTTTGGTTATTTTTTGCTTAAAAAAAAAAACTTTTGGCAAAAATTGAATTTTTTTCAAAGGAACCTACAAATTGATGTTTTAACATACAGCATAAAATTTGAATACAAACAATATACTTTTGAATTGTCACTTTTTTTTAGGGAAGCTTTGTTTTGAAATTATACAGAATAAAATTTTGATCTCTCCCACTTTTATTGGTTATGAATTGGAACATTTCCAGTCAACCAGTTCTGATTAGAATATTTGAGATTTTTTATCCTGAATACTCAGGCTTGAAATGAATTCTTCATATAACAATTATATTTTTGAAGTTCCAATAAAAACCAACAATTCCTGAATCTTTGTCTTGACAAACAAACAAAATCTGGGACCATTTCTTTTTTCAAATGCTTTTTCTGTTGAGGCTCTTGGGCTTTTTCACAGTGAGGTCAACATTTTTTTCCAGGTTTTGCAATATTTTTCCAGGTTTTTGCCCCCCAACCCCCTGTTTTTCCAGGTTTTCAAGATGTGGTGGGAACCCTGCTGATTTCTCGACAGTGGGGTTCTCTTTTTCACAATGAAAACTCGTTCTCGTGCTGAGGCCTACGAGTGCCCTTGTTTTGATGCTAAATTTTTGGGACAAAAAGGCGCGTCGAAAACAAGGAACTGCACAGCATTGAGGCCCGTACTTGACGCTGCTGTGGTGGGACCTCACACCTGACGCCATCACACGTACCAGGCGTCGGGCACTGCGCGGCGCAGTCTCACCGTTTCTCGGGGGCAACTCCCAGGTGGCCGTTTCCTCATCCGGGTACAGGATCGGTTTCTTGCTGATCTTGTTGAACTCCTCATCAGGCATCCACACGGCACCTTTGCTCCTGACAACAAGAGAAGCAGGGTTCAGGCAGGTGCGATGTCCCTCTGACACCGAAAACACACAAGGTGCCTGGTGGCAGTCATGGAAGCAGGAGGAGGAACAGCAGCAGCAGGAAAGAGAGAACGAAAGACACAGGCACAATGTTCCACCAACCCACCTCAACCCCCCTGCCCACACCCTCCGGGGGGAGGGTGTAGATCACGCCTCGCAGACCCGCCAGCTCGCTCAACAAGGCATTGCGGGCACTTTCCAGTCGGCCTTATTTCGACCAGAGTGACAGTGCAGAGTCAAATTCAGAAACAGATTGGTTGATTCTGAGCATCAGATTTTGATCAAAACCGGTGCGCAGTTGGAAAATCTATATTTTAGAACTTGCAAAAGTTTGAAAAAGCCTCCCTTTTGATTTGAGGTTTCTGGGATTGGATCAGAGAAGTAAAAACGCATGCAGAATCTCTATCCTACCTGGAGCTGGTGATAGCAACTATTCTCTCATTTACGGGCCCCTTGAACAGGGAAGCAGGCGCAAAATTGCATTTGTTGACGGCCCGACACAACAGTCTGGCCGCCATTTTGGGTCACTTCTCAAGGATGAGCGAGGACGCACTTCTGACAGCCGTAGAATCTCGGGACCGGCAATGTCGTAAAATTGATCAAGACAGCAAAACTGCAGTTTGTCGCTTGTTCCTGAACCTCTTGTACGAATGACGTATCAGAACAAATATATTGAATAAGATTATAATGCAAATAAGAGTTGTCATTGCCTGGTTCGACTGGTTGCAGGCAAAGAATTTTTGACAGGTGCCCCAGAACAGACCCATTTACGACAACAACAAAACGTGTGGGAGGGAAATCATTTTGTTGGAATTTAATCCTCATTTCTGTCACCAGATGTTTGGAGTTTGTGTCGTTTTGGAGTGAGTTGAAATCTTCACACACAGTGCAGTGATTCAGGAGCAAATGGGGCGTTTTGTGTGGTGCAAACAATGATCTCAAAACCTTGCAACATTTCATCGTTTCGTCTACAGATCTGCACTTCGTCAAAGGTTGACAGTGAGCGTAGAAGACAGATCTGAATCTCGTGCAGATCTGGATGGTCAGGTGGAGGAAGCCAAGGCCCCTGACCTCCAAAAGTTTCCCAACTCCGTCTTGATCTTGTTGGAAATGTTGGGAGGGGGCGTCTCCACTCAACCGTGGAATCGTGTGTGTGTGTGTGTGTGTGTGTGTGTGTTTTCACTGGTGCACCTAAACGGGTAAAAATCTTCGATCCCCACTTCTGAACTGCTTGAATAGCAATGAAAACGACCAAATCCGCTGATTCTCTTCAGTAGCATGAGTGACGTGACGTGATTGGCTGGTCGCGCTGAACCTCGTGACGTCATCATGTCGAGTGACGTCAACGACGTCGCGGCGCTGGTGGATGACGTCAGGTTCCGGTCGGGAGACCAGGACGAACCGCACCTGTTCAACCCGAGCGGCTTCATGCACGGGTACCAGGTAAGCACGGGTACCAGGTATGCACGGGTACCAGGTAAGCACGGGTACCAGGTATGCACGGGTACCAGGTATGCACGGGTACCAGATATGCACAGGTGCTGGTGTGCACGGATACTGGGTATGAATGGGTTTTAGGTCTGCACGGGTACTGGATATAAATGGGTACGTGGTATGTACGACCAGGTGTGCCATAATGGCATACACTTGGTTGTCCATACCTTTCATTGCACACATACATGTGGCGTTACGTTGATGCCGTTCGTTCTCAAGATACGTTGTGATCAGACCACTCCAGTCCCCATTCAACGCAAAATTAGAAGCACTTCTGGTCATTCGCAGTTTGAAAATGAACGGCACAAGACCTGCTTCAAACAGACGTAGACGCGTCAGGCGTTGCATCCTTCAAGTGAGGACGCTGCGTCCTTTGACAGGGACGCCACAAATATCGAATCCAGTTCGAAAGTAGACGTTCTCTTGGGTTATGAAGCTGCGGTGACACTCTGACGCATTTGTCTTCCTTTCAGGACGCTGACGATGACGTCACAACAGACGCGACGCCGCGTTTTCGGCGTTTCGACTCGAGTTCGGATGACGATCTTTCATCAGGTGTCGTACAGTTATTTTCATAGGACGCACCCACGTACAAGACGCACCCAACGTTTGAACCTGTTTCCTGAGACCAAGGTCCGAGCAATACAATGAAAACCACAACCCAACCCGTTTGTGAGACGCGCCCTTTCTTTGGTGCGTGGTACACACGGAACTGTACACCGATACATACAATTCACAACGAGGACGCAGACCCAGGGTTGGGTCCAGGATGGAGTCGAGACAGCCGCCCCCTCTAGAGGATCCGGGATGAGGACGGGGGGAGCAATCTGCAACCTTGTCAGTTTGAACCTCAAAACCTGGAGAAAAAAAATCAACCTGCTGCTCTAACTGTGGCGTCCATTTTGTTTCGGGATTCAGGCCCCATTGCTTCCCCCCCCCCCCCGGGAATGGCTTCAGCCAAAACCACATCTTTGTTTTCACTCATTGCGGATCAGGGTCGTCGGAGAGCGAGCCGCACGTGGACGACGAGGAGGAGGAGGACGCGGACGCAGAAGGAACCGGGGACCCGCTCGCCAAGCTGCTGATGCCGCCCCGACAGCGTCCGATCACCCGGTTCCCGCGCCGCGGGCCCCTCGGCTTCCGGTTCCGCCTGCGCCGCCTCCTGTGGGCCGGGGTCTACCTCTTCATCTTCGGCACCGGTGAGGCGTGGCAACGGTTCATTGTCGTGCGTTTCATCCCTGCGTGAACCGCCAGACATCTGCGAGGTGTCACTGTGCGAAGTCCCTTCAGGGCAAGCACCTAGTGGTAGTGCGGTACAGGCAGCCTGGGCCAGATGTCCCTGTCCCTGTCACATGTCCCCCCCCCTCCATGACGCCCCCCCCCACCTCCATGACCCCCCACAGGCCTTTGTC
>JAAUXT010075024.1_pt1 | contig 20128 bp, 18 predicted proteins | sample 7278171 | NCBI WGS metagenome assembly JAAUXT01 (sample SAMN14350112, study PRJNA611818) | marine sediment metagenome | isolation source: surface marine sediment (1.8m) | place: French Polynesia: Moorea | collected 2018-08 | reverse complement strand
GATGTGGCACAAAATGCGCAGACTTCTTCATCCTGTTGAGGTCTTTCTTGAGAATGGTCCACACCAAGTCCTTCTTGAGACCTGTCTGATCAGCAATGTTCCTCACACTGCACCTTCCATCCTGTTGGACCAATTGCTCCACCTTGTTCTTGTTGGCTGCAGTCCTTTGACTCCGGGGCCGGCCTGATTTTGGCTTGTTCTTCACACTTGTCTCACCAGAGGAAAAGCACCTCCACCACATGCGAACCTGGGTCTTGGACATGGTGTTCTGTCCATAGACTTGGGACAAGGACTGCCAGCACTCAATGGGCGTGGACCCAGAATTGACTAAAAATTTAAGGGAGACCCTCTGCTCTTCTCGTGAATCCATTGAACAGCAACCAACTAATGTCAAAAAAAGGAGACCACGAACAGAGCAACAAACTTCCAAAAATTCCATGAGACTAACTTCCAAAACTGTACTCACAAACTGGTTTCACAGGTGAATCGCCGACGCGACAGTCGACCTCGTTCTTCAGGGCCATCAAGGTCATCTTTGCGATGAGTCTAGTGATTGTGATTGACCTCAAAGTGAAGATCAGGGATCCAGGGGTAATTGTGCAAAAGTCGGCTCAGTTGTCACCAACGTGGAACTCAGGAAAAGCCCGGAGCGGAATCATAAACGACGGGCCTCGTAGCACAGTGCCACAACTTGACAACCCACAGTGTACAGGAAACGAAGCGGGTTTGGTGAAAGAAAACTTTGTTCCAGTGACTTGAGGGGGTGAACTCTATCCCGGCCATACACCACACAGAAAAACCGTGACAATAACAGGCGCGTCGCCTCAGAAAATCCATAAATTGACGCAAAAATTACAGCAAAACGGTAAACATCCATTGGTCGGGGTGTTTCAAATGCTTGGGAGGTGCGACAGTTGGGTGGAGCCGCACCATCCTGCATGTGGATGGAAGACGCTGGATCTTACCGCAACATCGAAACTTGGCTGCCTGATTTACAATGGCTGAACATTGGCCAGGGGTGGCTTCGTTGCTTGACATAAAGTTGTGAATTCGTGCACTTCTTATCAGTAAATCAATATTGGGTTTATTACGTAAATTTATGGTGAATCCTGCTTGCACGCGGACTTTTAGTGTTCTTTACGCAAGGGTTTTCAGGTACCCCTTGCCATAAATCAAGTCTCTGTATTCCTTTTAAGGAATTTTAACAAGACAGATGCGCAATTCGTACACACAATTTTGTTGCCTCAGTTCGAAAACATTAACACAGAAACGCTAGCATAAATCTTTGCCATTTGTAGGAACCGTGTACTGAATTGCACAAATTTAGCCGTGTGTTTAAACATTTAGTTCATCCCAAAAGACAATGCATATCGAAGCTGCGTAAAAAGCATAATTGGCCTTGGAGCACAACTGCCTGGGCAAACAGATGCGTGCCTAATAGTGCGTTTCTCTTCCAACGTGCACAAAACAAATTTATGCGTACATGTACTGTGGATTCTCGTGTTTTTTGAGAACCCGTTCGCTGAAATCGGACACTTCTCGTGTCAAACAGCGAAGGTGCAAGCAGTACCCTGAGCGAAAAGTTTGTGCGTAGAGTCGTTCGGTGTTTTGGCCAGTCACTCGCCATTTGTCAATTTTTCGAATTTTCGCAAAATCTTTGACAAAATGTCTCGAGGAGCTGTTGTTGAACTTGGGAAGAGTCCACACACATTGCACGGGATCTACAGGTGTTTGGGGGAGTTTTATCATCGCAGAACACGACTGCACTCGGTGTGCTGACCTTCGTATTCAAATTGATGCAAATTATGACATATTTTCCAAGCACTGGTGCCTGGCTTTGCCTCCTCTTAAGTCAACACAAAACCGCTGAGAAAGGATCTTGTTGTTACCCAAACACATCCTATTTCGCAGGAACACAGTTGTTGTCGAGCAATTGCCGTGTCTCTTGGGAATGAACAGACGAGCTTAGCTTGCAAAATTTGCAGCTCTTGCATCATCTACGAGGGCAAAAAGCTTCCACAGCCAGACTTAACACTTGCATCTGAAGCGAGTTTCGAAGACATTCTTTCTGTCCAATCGAACATTTGGCAGAATTGGAATTGGGAACTCTCTTGTTGTTTGCAGGACGACAACAGGAACGCACCAGGCGCAGTTGGTGTTTTGACACGCATCTTCCAGATACTGCACCTGATGAACGACCATTATGGGCCGAGGGCTTGACCACCCCACTGACCCTGCACATCAACCCGGAGTCAGAAGTGTCTCGAGTGCTGGATGAACCGGTTGTTAGTGCCAGTGTGCTTGCTAGCTTGCTAGATCTACCTTTGCTTCTTTTTTCGTTTGTGTTTACAACAAGAAAATGTGCTACAAACATACACTCGTGTTTGGCACGTTCAGCGTATTCGTTCGCTTTTTTGCTTCACCCCGATCCTGTTTCTCAAATAACTGTGTACGTCAGGGTTGAAATCACCGAGGATTTTCTTTCGTAATGATCTTGAGAAGAAACTCAGCTTTGAAGCAACGAGATACACAACAACAAACTGCAAGGAAAGTTTCTCACAGTGCCAAAGCTATACTGAAGAAACGTGAGAAGCACTTTGTGTCTCAAAATTTCAGGTATCACAATGATGCTGCAACAATGTTTGTTTGAAATGCAAGAACATCAGCCAACGCGTAAACAAATGACAAAGAAAATTTCCTGGTCAGCTGTTGAAGGCGCACTTATCAGAGGACCTTGAACTTCTCCAGATTGTTTTCCTGATGTGTTATCATTTCACACAAAACCAGATACCACTCAATGTGGACTGAAGAACGGACCAACTGTCGCTGCAAACTTTGCTTGTGTGAATGTGTTGATCTGTGGCCCAGAAACTGGAATCGTGGAACTCGAGGCCAAAGGCACAAAAACTACCCTTCTTCCTCCGTTTCACTGCAGGGTTGCTCAGTCTCGAGAGGGGAAACTGTGTTGTTATCCTTCCCAGGTGGTGTGATTCAGTGTCGAACCAATGAACGGTGCAAGAGGTTTTTTGTCAACCAATGAAATAGGACAACAAGCAAGCGGGCCAAAAATAACCTTGTCCTTGGCACATGCACCAACTGCCAATTTAAATACCCGTGGCCAAACAGCTGATAAGCCGAGCCGGGTTGCACTGCGGGAGGTGCGCTCCGGTTCACGTTACCCGGTGGATGGTCCACACCGGTGCGAAAACACCTTTGCGACGCTGTTGCAGGTTGCACTGTTGAGAAATTGGCTGAAATGCGTGGAAACCAGGAGTCCTCCACAAATTCACGCAGATACTTGTCTTTGGATGAACATTTCATATGACTCGGGGTAAATATCCAGATTTGAGCACACTGGCGCGTCGCGTCGCCAAAAGCGCAATCACTGAGTGACTGCGACTCAACCTTGGTTGCTTGTTGCCGGGGAGGGGGCGGGAGGGGTACACTTTTGAGAACGCTCAGTGGTAGACACTCCTTGATCACAACCAGGATGCTGTTGGGAGAATCATTGCTGAGAATTGTTGTTTCAGTTTTGTCCCTCTGGTGAATACCAGGCAACTAGCTGCTGGGGTGATCACCACCAAGAATTATGCAGTGGTACTCACTCTCCTGATCTCATGATTCCTGCTGGGCACGTGCAGCTGAGTAATGTGTGTGTGTGTGTGTGTGTGTGTGTGTGTGTGTGTGTGTGTGAAATCTGCTGGGAATCTTTTTGAGATTACTAACCCCCTCCTTCAAGGGGTGGTGATCAGGATGATCGCTTGAGCCTCAACCAGTGCACAACAGCTCCGACGGCAAAATCAAACATTCTGCAACACGGTTGAAAAACATCGCAAAATCTCGAAGTCAACGACATGGGCCCACAGTCTTGGATTTGACCGAAAAAGCAGCTACAAACAACTCTGATGTGTTCTGTTGTCGTACACGCCTGGGTGGAGATTGAAAAGAATTTTGTCCTTGATAAACGTGGCAGCAAGAAAAGTGTTACCTTCGTGGTACTCCAGCAAAGAAAAGGGGGAATGTGTGTTCACGACCCAGATTTCATTATTTTACTCCGAGTGACAGCAAAACCGTACAACTTCAGCAACACTTGCACACCGATTTTACACGACTTGCTTGCTTGTGAACTTGGCCTTTGTGAGAATTTTTGTAGGGAGAATCTGAGTTTGATCTTACCTCTTCATCATCGGTATCAACTGCTACAACCTGAAAAGACAAAGCAGAACACGCAAGTGAAAATGATGGAACACATCCGAACACGAAAAGCTCATGGCAAAACAACACGGGTTAAATTACAGGTTGCATCGAGCTTCGCACTGATGCAGAAAAGTATCCAGCCCGCAAAAAAAGAGCGCCGTTGTCAGTCGTGCTTTTCGAGCAAGAACTTCCCCGATTCCATCTGAACAGAACACTTTCTTCCACCTGCTGTCTCGATCAGCTGCACAAACCTGAGAGTCTGAGAGCAAAATCTGAACTTTTGGGAAAGCTACACTGAACTCTTTGTTGAAGACATTTCAAAATTCCGACCAACCACACAGCAGCAAGACGACGTCAGTGCGTGTTGGGCCAGACCCTGACCACTGCGCACAGATCTCGCTTTGGTCCGATCACAATTGCGTGAGTTGAATCGATGAGTACCCACCACATGGCACAAATGTCTCCACATGTGCTTTTGCGCGTTGGACGAATGTGTGATGGAGAGTCGCCAATTAAAGTGTCTGCCAGCGTCAAGTCAGTGAAGTTTTGTCAGGTGCAACACGTCAAGCACTTCAGGGTACAGGTGGGGCCTGTTTTTGCTGAAGATGCCAAAAAGGATGTTTCCAAGAAGAGGCTTACGAGTTTGCTTTCAGTTGGTTCGTTCCCGAGTTGGAAGGTCACCGGTGACAATGGTAATGGGAGGTGAAACGCTGGCTGTGCATCCTCGCTTGTCATATTTCACATTTATTTACGAGCTCGAACCGCCGGCCTTTTGGCTGCATCGCGGGAGCCTGCTTGCATATTCAATGTCAACACGAACGACTCGACGTATTTGTTTTTGCCAAACACCTTTGTTAACGTGGTCAAACGTTCTTCAAAGAGACCTGTTCCTCAGGTCTCACGCCCATTTATGTTCGGTGGCTGAACCTGCCAAAATTGACTGATACACGTACGCACGCCAACAACCACCGCCCTTTGTGTGCAGACCAAGGGTTCACAGTAGGAAAACCACAGTAACTTACCAAAAAAAATTTTCAACACGGAAAAATTACGGCAGATGCGGCTTTCCCTCCACCTTCCGGAGCTGAGACCTCACTGTCCACGGTCCGAACGACAATCAAACCAAAGCAGTCACCTTCACATCCACATAGCCCGAAGCTATACGGGCACCAGCTGATACGAAAGCAAAAACATTTTCGTTGGAAGGATCTCTGGCTCGGAAAGCGCCCGTGTAGCTTGAGACAGGCTTTGACAGAACCAGTTGTGAGCAGCGGTCGGATTTGTCATGGAGCCTGCGCTGCGGCTGAAATACTGTGCAATTCGAGTTAGTTTTTCGCTCGTACCTGAAAGGCTCATTTACTTTGTGCGGCTGACCCGTCGGACCGCAAAATCCACTGTACACCTGACTCGATCCATAGTGAGCAGACCCCACACACACACACACACACACACTCCCCGAAGTTGCCGGTACATGCAAAGGCGAAAACGCATCGCCAGCACAGGTGAACCACACTGCAGTGAAATGAGTTGCCAGCACAAAGTTTGCCAACACGGACTCGGCACCAGACCAACTGCAGAGGTTCTCTCTCTCGTTCCCTGATCGATTGAAACTAAAAGCTGCACGATCCGTAACTCGACAGAGAACAGAAGTTTCCAAGCATTGCATCATCTGTTTTGCCATTTGCGATATTTATATCCTTGAGCACGCGAAGATCCCATCGATACAACACAGAGATCATTGCAAGACCAGCACACAGCTTTCGCTGGGATGATGATGAAATCCCACTGCAATTCAGCCAGCTTCCTGATGAATACCACTTCCGGAGTGTACAATGTACCAAAAGGCTGGGCCCAACCGAACACATATTGGGTCTTTGTAACCGTACAATGCTGTTCTCTGCTCATTTGTCCGCAAATGCAGCAGTTTTTCAACGCAAACACAATGCGTGTTCGTTTCTGATCGTGACAACGAATTAATTTGGGAGAGAAAAATTGAAACTGCGCCTCGTATTCCCACTTCATTAGCAAAAGACAGGAAGCCCCGACACCCCGAAGAACACACCCACCCTCTGTGGACACTTTTCAACGCAATGTTCCGAACTCTGCCACTTCCCAGTGCAAGTGCAGGTGTTCACGGCAGGTGGGTTGGATGTGACTGGAGCCAAATAGTGGGACTCGACCGTTGGCTTGGCTCTTCTCATCTGCTGACAACTGAGCAACACGATCCGAAGAAATTGTTTCACACATCGATTTGCGACGGCTGATGCATTTTTATCACGAATTCGTCCGATCGTCTGTTTGTCGACAGTCATGCGGATACTTTTTTGGCGCAGAAAGGGCAAATCTACGCTCAATTTATGAAAAAGAATCTTCGGTCGTGGACACACACACCCTCGTTGACGTGCTCATCGACGTTCAGATATCATAACGTGCTCGTGCAGTTTGAAGAGAGCCACAGCCTTACCGGGTAGTTGTTGATGCCGACGAGGGCCGTGTAGTAGAGGCCGTCCTGCAGCAATTGACTCAGCGCGAGCGAGCGCTCGAGCGCCGCCTGCTCCTCGTCCGACCCGGCGGCGCCGCCGCCCGTCAGAGCCGGGTTCGGGGGTGACCCGGGCGATGTCCCGAGCAGGGCCCCGTCTCCCGGGGAGTGCGCCGGCGACACCGCCTCGCCGCCGGCCGGGCTACTACTCGCGCCCTTCTCCTTCCCTCCGAAGAGGCTCGTGCGAGTCCGCGGGTGCGCTGTGCATCTCGGACAGCACCAACAATCCTCTCGCGAGGCCATAGAACAGACACACCTTCTACACCTCTTCTCCACTGGTACAAACGTGTACGACTCACGCTGGCGCTCTTCCCTCAATGATACAGGTTGGGTACCGAGTGCAATGTGCCGGTTTTTGCCTCGACCGCAGCAATCAGCTGATCTCTCATCAGTGACAGCTGGCTTGCACTGCCGATCGTTTCTCCTTCATCGACGTTTTCCTGCGCAAACGCTGCTCCAACAGTCCTTGCTGGTGTTTCAGAGATTCAACAACGCTGCTCGCCTTGCATCCCGCGTCGACTCCTGTGCATGCTTTGTGCGAGGAATCCACAATTTCGTGTTTTTTCCGTGCCTCTAACGTCTACTGTTCTCAAAGGCACTCTGCCAAATGACCTACTATTCAGCCTCGTTCCCTTTACACAAAGAAAGAGCTCTCACTTCGGGAGAAGCAAGAATTTCGCAGTTTCGTGCTGCATCCATTGTCACTGCACCATGTCAATTTTTGACAAAAATTACCACTGCTTTTGCAATTACTTGGCCACATCAATCACAACCGAAAATTTTCCGTTTTCACAAGACAAATGGACAGTTTGCTTGCACAATATTTCTTCCCGAAGCAGCACCCGAGATGGGCAATGCACCACCAGTAACAGAATTCAGCCAATCCCAGGGCTGGATGATGAAATGAAGAGAAGGGGTCCTGGGAAGGGAGTACTGCACGCCATAACGGTGACTGCACCAGTAAGCTGTCAACTTTATTTTCTTCGTGCCACTTGACACTGTTGACCCTTGGCAGCGAGGTCTCATCCCGGAGGTCACACCAGACTAGTACCTCATATATACTACACATGAGTCCGACGTACGAATGTGTACCTGTGCGTGTGTGTATGTGTGCGTGCGTCTGATTATGTGCGTGCGTCATTTGCGCAAATGCAGAAAAATGCCTTTTGTGCGCAAAATAGGCCCAAAAGCAGCTTTGTTTCTCTTTTACAATGAATTCGTGGACTGCTTGGATATGTGCAACATCCAACCCGTAAGTAGCCTCCGAAAGAGAAAAACTTCACTCGTGCTTTGCCGGAAAAAAACAGAAATTCCAACTTCAGTCTGCAATTGTCCACTGTTGTCATCACAGTGATATCAAATTCACTCAAAACAATCCTCTTTCACTCTTTCGCACACCCCACCCTCACGTCAAAAAGAGATCCACGTCTAATTTTTCCGCGAAGGAAATTTCCACAGATGATGTGTTACATAAATTAACCTGGATGCTGGAGCATCCCACGATCAAAGCTCCGCTCGGATCAGCCTCTGTGCAACTCGAATAGACACACAACAGCCAATCCCAGAGCTTCGCAAAAGCGTTTTTCTGGAGGTTTGAATGCAGTTTTGCTGGTCGACTTCGGGCACTTGGAACACATTTACATGCATATGACCCTTCATTGCCGCACAATTGTCACATTTCCTGACCCACGTTTTTTTTCGGCAAAAACTTGCAAAAGTCCGTTTGAATATTCAAGCAAGGGCTTTCAAGTTGCACCAACACAGGTGGACTCAAGATCCAGTCTGGCCTTCATCGGCAAAAAATTTCCGTCGAGCTTACAATCTCTCTGGATGAAGAAAACTTTCTGCATCCCGTCCTTGAGGTGCTGAACCGTTTGTTGAAACACAAAAGTAATTCAAGCTTTTTCACTGCGTTGTTGCCACTGCCCGAAGTTGAAACAAAAAGCAGAGCATTGGGCAACTGCAGGTGTGATGTCCCTGGGGTGTTTTTGGCAAACACAATGAGCAAGGTTTGCATTTTTGAAATCTGGGCTCAAAGATGCTTCCAATGACATCAAGATTAAGTCTCCACCCCTTTCGTTGCCAAGATATGTTTGTAGAAAGTTCTTTTTGTACATTTTGCGTGGCAACAGGTGTTTATGATTGCAACTATTTTTGTTGTATTTTTTTTTTAGAATTTGGGCTCCAAGACATTTCGAATGAGATCAAGTCTCTATTTCTCGTGGTTGCTGAGACACATCCAACAGAATGTTTTGAATGCATTTTGTAGCAATGGGTAGATGCCACAGCAACTATTTTTGCATTTATGAAATCTGGGCTCAAACATGCTTCCAATGACATAGTCTCTGCACCTTGGTTGCTGAGATATGTCCAACAGAATGCCTCTTTAATGAGCGACAGGTGATTACTACAGCAACGGTTTTTGCAATTTAGAATCCAGGCTCAAAGATGCCTCAAATGACACCAAGATCAAGTCTCTATGTCTGGTAGTTCCTGAGATATATGTCGGGGGTTACAATATGAGGGTGCAACATAAGGGGTTCAACATGGTCCTGCAAGGGACATCCTGGCTGAGATGCCATTTACATTTGTATGTGCACAGAACATGGGGAGTGCCACATAGAGGGTGCAATATGGGGTTGCAAAATAAGAGGGAGGTGACATTACATGTACATGGGTCATCCTGGCTGAGATACCAACCATAGCTCTACACATATTTGTGGACAAAATGTAGGGAGTGCTGTATGGGGGGTGCAATATGGGGACCCCCGTACAATATGGGTGTGTGTACATAACAAAACACGGGACATCCTGGCCAGGGTGCCATACATTCGAAAACAATTCGGTCTGTACCACATAACTCTGGAGCACAAACAAGATCTGAAGAGTACAAGTGGTAAACAAGAACACGCACCCGTGGAGACACACCCCACCCCAAGGTCTTTATCAGGGTGTTCAAACGAAAATGTCCCTGGCATTGTGTTGCGCGTTGAGTTGCATCAGTATGTTCCAAGTCCAACATTCAGTTTCCATAACGTTGTGACTGGGGGTTATACAGGTTTCATTCCGGTGAAATTTTTTCTAAGTCTAAAACTCTCACCTTCAACTTTTCCATGACATTATGACGGGAGGGGGCAGGTTTCATTCTTTGGGCAGCTCAACTTTTTCATGATGTTGTGACCCTCATACTTTTCCATGACATTGTGACTGGTGACTGGGGCGGGGGGGTCACACCTTTTCCATGACATTGTAACCCTCACACCTTTCCATGACGTTGTGACCCAGGGGGGCACAGTTTCATTCTCAGGGCAGCTCAACTTTTCTATGACTGTGTGACCCTTCCCTGTCACAACATCAAGGAAATTGAGGTGTGCACAGACAGACAGACAGACAGACAGACAGACAGACAGACAGACAGACAGACAGACAGACTTACTGAGTCGCGCTCGCGCGACCAATAAAAACAGACCACGATCTTTGTGAGGTTCATGATTCCACTGTTGACCCTCTTCTCTTTGAAATAGAAGGGGGATGTGTTGAATCAGACCACTTCCATTCGCTTTACCTGTTCTGAATGTGGTTGTTATGGTGCGGGGAAAGTGCGCACAAGTCATTTTTTTCTGACACCAAAAGGCCAACGAACTTTCAAGGTCCTCGTTTGAAAACACCGCTTGAGATGACTGGGGCGGGTACAAACATTTCTTCTGTTTTTGCGAATACACAATCGCAGAAGTGGTGCTATGGTCCCAGTTTGTGGTTTGGTTTTGGACATGTAACCACACACACACACACACACACACACACACACACACACACACACAGCGAGAGAGACAGAGGCGCGTTCAGACGATGATGAATCCCAAACTCATTTTTGTGGAAACGTGCGTGCATCCAGACGTACCTAAAACCTTGATTCATTCAGGTGTCAAGGAAATTGGTGAACAAGAAAGCTGTGCTTAGAAAGCCCGCGGTTTTCAACTTGGCTTCACAACTCGGTGGCTCCAACTGTGCTGGCTCTACACAGTTACCCTGACTGTGCTGGCCCATCTGAGTTGGGGGTAGGGGTGTGTGTGGGGGGTAACTTAGCTGGCTCAACACAGTTACCCAGAACACATGCAGAATCCTGTGGACAACCTGAGTTACCCCACCCCCTTGGCCAACTGAGTCACAGGGGTAACTCAGCTGAGTTAGCAGGAACTCATGTAGAAGCCTGAGGACAAGCGTGCTGAGTTACCCCCCCCCCCCGCAGTTACTCAGTGACATTTTCCACAGACAGACAGACGGACAGGCAGAGAGAGATTGCACTTTGCCCACGGTTTCGGCCTTCGGCGACCGCGGGCTAAAATAAGACGAGAAAACCAGTTGGATTGACTTTCAGTGAGTTGTTTGTCATTCTCGTTTCATTTCTGACCAGGCCTTCAGGCTTCCGCCCCAATTCTGGGCCGTTTGTTTGGCAAGCACAGCAAAGTTCTTTGGAATTCGTGTGAAACTGATGGACTGTGGGATAGGATGTACTTCTGCTTGGGTACACGTTGCCTTTGTCCACTCGGAAAGTTGTTTACCAGATTGAGCAGCGGTGGTGTGTCATGGAAGGATCAATGAGAAGGCGCAGATCTGACACACCTTTGTTCAGCAACCACTGACAGAGGTTTCGCTCTGTGCGTCCTTGACATGAGAAGCATAACTGGTTCATCAAAAACACCACGCGCTTGTGCTTTGTTATTTCTGTCAATACCTTCTCTAAATTTTCGTGCAAATGTTTTTGCTTTCGGTCACAGATGTAATGTGCGAAGCATGTTGACAGAAGTATTTTCAAACGGTTGGGCGTCTTGCGGAGAAAGGGGGAAGGGGCCTTTAAAATGGGCTTTCATTTTTGCCCAAAAATGTAAGATCTCCTGAAGTGAGAGTGGAGTATGCGATGGGCATCGCCCACCACCAACAAGACAAGGTCACACATTTCATTGACTTCACACCCATCGAGCTTTCTGTGTGTGCATGAGGTTGGTTGTCTTGTTGCCGTTCACCAACAGGCTGCCAAAGTTTGCTGAAGGTTTCATATTTGCACCTCAATCTGTGGAAAAGTTTTTGGTTGAACAGAAGGTGTGGGTAACAAGAATGCTACGCATAAAAAGCGTGTGGTCCATTGAAACGTTCCCAGTTCATAAATGCCTTGTTAAGTTGCCAGGAAATCCAAGATGGCTGCCAAATGGTGCAACCTACATTGTGCCCAACACACTTGAGTGTGGGGAACCACAAGACTACTTCACCATGTGAGTTTGAGCATGCTGTGGGCAAGCATAAGCAAGTTATGAGCCTTGTTGAGTTGCTGGGAAATCAAAGATGGCTGCCAAACCATATGACCTACATAGCACCTGACACACTTGTGCATGGGGAACCACAAGACCACTTCACCATATGAGCATGAACATTCTGCAGGCAAGAGTTGGTGAGTTATGCGCCTAATTGAGTTGCCCAGAAATCTAAGATGGCTGCCAAACCATGCAACCTACATCATGCCTAACACACTTGCATGTGGGAGACCACACTTCACCATGCGAGTTTGAATGTGCTGTGGGCAAGCATCGGGGTGTTATGGGCCTCGTTGAGTTACTGGGAAATCCAAAATGGCTGCCAAACCACACAACCTACATAGCACCCCACACACTTGCATGTGGGGGACCACAAGACCACTTCACCATAAAAATTTGAACATTGTTCTGGCAACCACGGATGAGTTATGGGCCTCATTGACTTAGGGGGGGGGGTTAACTCAACATGCTGAAAATTTGCCAGGATCATTTTTGCCAATTTTATGAAGAAAACTTTTTTTGGTCATGAACCATGTTGGGTTATGGGAGGGGGTAACTCAACATACCAAAAAAAAGAAGCTTAAAATGGCCTAAAAATGATCCTGGCTCATTTTCACCATGTTGAGTTACCCCCTGCCCTGACTCAACATTCTCACAAACATACACACATTCAAGGGAGATCTGCAAAGTCCAGTTCATCATCAATTTTGAGTGTGTTCCTCAGGTTTTGACTCCTATTTGCCCATACCTCAGAAAGAAAAGACACTAAAGATCATTTCAATCATTTATCAAAATTAAATGGTCTCTGAAACATTTAAATTGGCATCAATTGTCCTTTTTACTACTGAATTTGTAGTATCTTCTCTGCACTGAGGTTAATTGCTGTAGAAAATCAATAGCCAACTGTAGAATACAAGGACTTTTTAAACCATAGATTTGATTATATATTTCAATTGTTATTTGATTAAGATGTTCAATCCAGGTGTGAAGGTCATGATGAGAAGTTCTTGCAGACTTTTTGTTCAATTTTGCTGAACCATCTTGAAATGACGAAGGAAAGAACCGGACTTTGCGGTCTCCCTCGTACAGACTGATGGTGATTACACTAACGACCCTTCGGGACCACACGCTTAAAAATTGACATTCTGCCTTTGTATAATTATGTCTGGGCACGAAAATATATCTGTTGTATCTTTATCATCTATGATAGTTCTGAAGGCACACAGTTCTGAGTGAAGTAATCCTTCAGTGGGTTGGTGGCTATTTGGTCTGGCACACAAAATAAAGTGCAGACTTTGACTTCAAATATTTATCCGTGTTATTTCTCTTTTGGCAAGAAATTTTCAGTCCAGTACTGAGGTGCATTTGAGTTGGAAATCTATCGAGTTCAAGTTCAAGTTGGTGTCAAAGTTGCATCAGATGTCCTCTGTGCGGGGCCCAAAGATAACGGGCCACAAGCTGTGGTTTTCGTATTTGCTGGAAAAGAAGAAAGGCCGATGTTTTGTTTCCTCCTGGTGGGACAAGATACTTTTATGAAGAGTGGAAAATTTCTCAAAACAGAAAATGCTGTTGACTTGCTGCTCCCTCTTCTTCACTCCTGAGAAGTCGTACGCTCGTACGAGGCAGCGGACTCCCAAGATTGTTGATGGTAGTTTCCTTCACTTGAGCCTCGTTTGCTTCCCATCACAGCCGGTGAGCTGCGGCGCACTCAAACAGCTGATGACCTGGTTTTGGGAAATCTTGCAACACGGTCCTTGAGCAAATACGAGATTTATGCATCACTTTCGCGAGCTGCAGTCATCGACTTGGAAAACACGCAGTCGCAGTCAACGGTGACAGACTCAAAAGTCGTACACAGCGGACTCGTTTGCGCAACGTGCACGTTCCTTCTCTTGCTTCTTTTTTCACACACATTCATCTGCACTGAAAGTTGCGAGCGTGCACGAGCTTTGCGAGACAAAGGTACAAACGGTGGACAAAGGCTTTCGAAGTTCTGTCCATATTTGGACAGTTTGCTCCGCACACATGGATACCTTTCAAACCCCAAACACCTGTATTCTAATGCATGCCCCACCTCAGAAGGAGAACACCCCTCTCCAAAGCTAAAAATAGCAACACGGTGCCTAAAATCAGCTGATTTGCCTGGTTACAGCACAGTGCCCAACGACACACAAAGGACTTCCTTTTGTCGTGTTGCCCACACAACTTGGCCTGTCAAAGTGCTCTCGACGAAGCACAACACACATGCAGGCCAGGATCTTCGCAAACCCCCAAAATGAGAGCGACAAGCCCCTTTGTCGATTCTATTTCATTCACCTATTTTTCAAGCACATGGCAACCAAAAACACGACAGATGTCTTTCCTTTCAAGACGCGAGATGGTCCACCGGTAAGACGGATGTTCCCCTGCACCGCCCAGACGTTTTATCGTTGGTGAAACAGCGAACCCAATGAACTCAAGAAAGAAAATATTCGTGCGAGTTTCTTCTTGTACAACACAAAAAGCAATCGTCTGTTGACATTTCATCTGTCATTCGACTTTTCGTGGGCAACGAGTTTCATCAAACTTTCAGGGCACTCTGCTTTTGTGCCATTTGATTGCCAACAAGTGTCAATCACTTCTTGTTTCTTTCTGCCCGCAAATGGAGAGAAGTCACAAGTGACTTGCGCTTGCAACTTTTCGAAAAATAGTTTGATCTGCCCCTGATGCAAGCAGCACGAAAAGTTGAACAGCAATTGGCAGGAACAGAAAGTGAACCCAAACCCGCTTGTTGCGGAACATGGAGCAATCCTCAAACTTGAAATTGAATCTTTTTTTCTGGGTGAGAATCGTTCCTGTTCAATGTGGTGCGACCAGGGCTGAGAGAGACAGCCAGAGCTAGCAAAACCAGTGTTATTTGATAGGAATTGGCTGTATTTGGCTGTTGTCTGTTTGTGAATATTATGGTGAAAAATTGTGGATACATTGATCAAAAAATAGCTGCTGAGGCCAGCACCCCCTAGTTGGGGAGGAGTGTGGTGCGACACACCTGACCTGAATTGTCAGAACCACCACTAGATGGTGTGAAATGTCATAAAAAATAGGGAGATTCCCGCCTCAGAAGACAGTCTCTTCTGAGAAACCCAACTAATCGTTGGTGATATCACTACACAACGCACGCAGCTTGACCAAGTCTGTCCCTGATAAGAGTGGAAAAGTCAGTCTGAAAGACACTTGCAATAACTGGAAAATTCTCAACCTTTGTGTTTACCGTTCCGGCCACGTCAGACCTGGTTGAATTTTTACTTGGTCTGAGTTTGAGACGCGGCTGACCCCAGACCAACAGACCGGAAAAGGCTTTTCTAAAATTTCAGAGACCCCGGATTCCCAGAGACATTGTCCCACCTGGATGAGGTCTCCGAAAAACAGTTCTCAAGAGTCCTCACCTGATTTCAAGAGACCTTGGCGGTGAGGGTGGAGATTCCTCCCCAAAATACAACTCCCTGAGCTCTCTCAAAACTGCATTCACGCTCAGAGATTCTTCGATCTTGTGTGTACACAGAACAATGGATCAGCACAAGAACACGAGATCAGTTAATCTCTGTGTGCACCAAATCACCCCTGCCCTCCGACAACATTTGAACGGAAAGCTACAATTGTTTGGACCAGACCCGCGACATTGGAACAATTGTCGAGGAAACTTCAACACACTTTTGCCACACAGGACATCCGTTTGGCTCAAAACAATTTGTCCGTCTGAAAAGTTCGAGTTTGAAGTTTTGAAATTCACAAACTGCTGTCCACAGCGTCGTCCAAATGTGAACACTCGCTGTCTCCAGAGTCGTCCAACAATGGCGAACAACGATGTTCAACAAGAATGATCAAGAACGTTGACCACGTTCGCGGAGTTTCACAGTTCAGCGTGCAATGCCAGTAGAACCACCTCGTTTCAGGAAAGTGTTGGAGGACACGAACGCATCAACAATTTTCACCTCAGCCAGCGTACGTATCAATGTCTCGGTGAATTTTTTCCACAGACAAAATTACCCTTTTGCCTGAGATATGCAGAAGGAAAAAGGTTTTCCGCCACCAAGAGACCCCACTGGGTTGACTGTACTCTCTCACTCGTAGACCAAGCTACATCGTTAAAGCCTACACGAGTACATGTGTTCGAAACGTGTGGTCACAAGAGGACGAGGCTGGCGGACCAGCGGACGGGAGTCGGCGGTCCATCGTTATTTTTTTTCGCGCCAGCTGGTGCTAAATGGGCAGCGACAGGGCCGAGCTCTTGGCGTCAAGGATCTTACCTGGTCATTCTCAATGAACGCACTTGGTCCCTCGACTTGTTTCTTCGGAATTTTCACTCCACGATCCTGCAAGCAAAAGGAACAGGTTGTCAGAAAATTCCGCGGTGTCTTGCGGTACGAGTCTTCCCTCAGCAGTTGCGACGTTGTTGATGGTCGCGTAGCGGCCATCTAGGTGCCGCTCTCAGCTTAAATGTCCACACTTTGGAATGTATGGAATGTGTGGAATTTTACCAAAATCTCACCCCCCATCCATACCCCCTACCTTTTCACCCTATTTATGATATTTCAAATTTAGACTTCCAACTTCATCCTTACTAGCAACCTTGGAAAACACTTATAAATTGATGACTGAACTTTTGGAACTTCTCCAGCAGATTTCTATAGCAATGGTGGCTAGACCGACGCGCGACCATCGGGTCCGATTACCGGACTTCCTTGTGTTCAGGATCAGGGGAATTGTCCAAACAAGGGTGCAACAGTGCTGCCACCACAACTTCAGTTGAAACCATACGCGCTCACACGTCATCATACTGGAGTTCACATCGGCTCCAGTGTCTGCAACTGTTCCTCGTGGCCCATGTTTAAAAGTTTATATATACACAGACAAGGAGTCATTGCGACAATAGATTTATCACAACGATAAACGTGTGCAAACTCGGATGCATATGGAAAGAAAGTTTTCTTGTGCGTTCATCACACACCCTTTGGGCGTGAAAGAACAAAGTGGGCTCCACATGGAACTCTCTTGGCATCTAAAAACACAGGATGCTTCATGTCCAAACTTTGCTCGCGACCCCAGCGCTGGCGGTTTAGAGACAGGAACGCACGACGCACCGCAGTCCCGGGTGGGAGAACTTCGGAAGCTTGTTCTGACTCTCGTTAAAGGAGGGAAGATCATCCATTGATGCCCTGGATCCACAAGAGATGGGCGAGGACGGGCAGAATGTGTGTGGGCGGGCCCCAGTGGGCGGGCCCCAAGTGGGCGGGTCCTCAGTGGGCGAGCCCGGGCGGCTACATGTTGTCTCGGCCGTGCGGCGCGTCGTAGTCCAAGTCGGGTCCGATGGAGACGATGCCGAACGGGTTGATAGACGTGTGGCTCACCTGGAGAAAGAAAGTGTGTGTGTGTGTGTGTGTGTGTGTGTGTATGTGTGCGTGCGTAGTGCGTAACCTGGTTCTCTCAGCTAGTGTGTGCGTGTGTGTGTGTGTGTGTGTGTGAATGTATGTGTGTGTGCCTGCTTCACCCACCTGGTAGTGTTTCTGGATGTGTTCCTGGTTGACAGTGTCCTTGACCCCCGGGAGGTGGAGGATGTCCCGCAGATAGCCCCACAGCGCCGGGTAGTCCATCACCCGCCTCATGTTGCACTGAAACACGCACCACAGAACCAGCAGTGTCAACAACCGTCTAGTCCGGGACGTACGTCCCACGTGTGGGTTGTGGTGGTGGGGGTGGGAAGGATTCTGACCAATCAGCGGCGACTTCAGTTCTAACTGCACCTTGGGCGGACATGACCGGGCTGCAAGAGGCCCCGCTCCTTCCATATGATTTGCATTTCGTTCAATTCGAGATCGTTATGGCTCGATTGTCAGGTCAACTCGAAGACTGACACCCATGCCCAAACCACAACAAATTTATCACCCACTGAGCGTGTGGCCCCAAGTGTGTTGACCTCACTGACCTTGAAGTGACCGACATAGACGGGGTCGAAGCGGATGAGGGTGGTGAAGAGGCGGACGTCGGCCTCAGTGAGCGCGGAGCCCACCAGGTAGCGCTGCCGCTGTAGGATCGCCTCGCACTGAAACGGACACCAGAGGGCGTGAGACCGCCGAGCATGCGAGTGTGAGAATACACACAGAAACGGAATGACAGACAGGATATCGGTGTGCGCGCCTACTTGTGTGTGTCACACACACATTCACGATCGCACGTCCAAATGTGTGCGTGTGTGTGTGTGTGCGCGCACGCGTATGTGTGTGTCTGTCTGTTGGAGCTTCACCTTGTTGGTGCCTTCGGGCACACCTGTGGCCACCCAGTTTCACGCGCGCGCGCGTCCTTGTGTGTGTGTGTGTGTGTGTGTGTGTGTGTGTGTGTGTGTGTGCGTGCGCGCGCATGCGTGTGTCAAACTGTCTGCGTCAGAGCGTCCCTACCTTGTCGAGTCCGTTGAAGACGTCCCTGACGGCCTCGTCGTACGCCTCCTGCGTCCCAGCGAACCCCGCGCGGTACACGCCGTTGTTGATCTGCCTGTGGAAATAGAACGCGCCCAGGGGTCAGTAGACGCGCACACAGGTCCCGATCGCGGAACAGAACAAACCCAGCACCATCCCTACCCCGCAGACACCATTGTAAAACGAAAGCACCGTTCGTCCAACACCAACACACGAACCCATTCGCACACCCATGCACACCAAAACGTGCACCCTTCAACCCCGCACCACGCACACACACCAACATACATGTGCAACACTGAATGTCTTTTCCGACAAACACACACACACATTCATTCACCACACACACACGTACATCTATTCATCAACCAAACACACACAGGCACACACACACACACACACACACACACACACACACACACACACACACACACACACACAAGAGTCCGCAGCCACTCTGCATAACGCTCACACAAACACGTTCACCCCCATCAGAAAATATTACAGTACACAGAAAACGCACCCATTCTTTTCCCCACACCTCCAAATGCACCCATTCATTTGCAGACACACACACTTATCACCCAACTGCGCCCACTCACGGGTAGATCCACGCGTTGACCTCGTCTATCTTCCCCCGCAGCGGCTCTGGGTAGAGGTCAAGGTCGCGCTGCTCGGGCGTCGCGCAGAACGCGTTGAACTCGGCGTTGAGCATGCGCAGAATCTCGCTCGACTCGTTACTCACGATGCGACGCTGCGTCTTGTCCCAGAGAACGGGGACCGTATAGCGACCCGTGTAGTCTGCAGGGACAAGGCCTGAATTGCACGGTGGGTACGTCAAGTGCTGCGTCGCTGCACATGTACCGTGTTCACCCGTGCATAAGTCGCACCCAAGGTTAAGAAGCATCTCAACTTTTGCCTTGACTTTCTGGTATTAGGTTACATTACAAATGTAGCAATTTCATACCCATGTAAAAGACACACCCCTACTTTTGGTACTCAATTTTGGGACAAAAAAGTGCGTCTTACACACGGGTGGATACTGTACCTGGGTCTGCAAAAAAATCTGTTCTGGTCATTGGAATATCACCTTGTAGAAAATGAAACCGATCACGTGGCCGGACATTCTCTGTGAGTACTGAGATACTCGTCATCCGCCAGAAGTACGCAGACATGGATAAACTCAGTGAGAATGCGTGAGTGCACGTAGTACTCACCCGGATCAGACAGCAGGTACACGTCGCGAAGATACGTCTTCCCATTCACCGTATCCGCAGTGCAACCAGGCACCTGAGTATACAACCCAAGGTCACGTGACGTCAGGGGTCACAATGGATGCGCCGCGCCTCCCTGCATCGTGACCATCAGAACGCACCCATTGCGAAACGGGCCCTTGACTCAAGCAACATCCATGTTCAATCATCTCCAAGGCAACTTTGACCCGCGTAATCACTTGGAAGGACAGAAAGAAAAATGGGCTGCAGCGACGCAACCAGGATCGGCGGGGCACAGTCGGAACCAAAGGAACAAGAATGCTACGCATAAAAAGCGTGTGGTCACATAAACGTTCGTTGTTCATAAATGCCTGCCTGATCATTTAAAAAACAAGTTTCTAGATTCTGGCACAATTTTTT
>JAAUXT010011298.1_pt1 | contig 20128 bp, 21 predicted proteins | sample 7278171 | NCBI WGS metagenome assembly JAAUXT01 (sample SAMN14350112, study PRJNA611818) | marine sediment metagenome | isolation source: surface marine sediment (1.8m) | place: French Polynesia: Moorea | collected 2018-08 | reverse complement strand
CCTTGGGGCCATCCAGAGAACACGAAAGGGATGATGGGGAAAGCACCAGAAGTTCAGGGCCCTGCAACCTTACATTCCTTACGGACAAGGCGGACCACTGAAGCCTTCTGCTTTGCGGGTCGAGAACATCTCGACACGGCCAGGGTGCTAAGAATCCCGCGCAATAGCGGCGCACATCGTTTTTATATGTTCTCATTTCCGGATGCAAGGAAAGTTCACAACCGACTGCGATGGATCGGTAAGACACAGAAAATGGCAGGAACCAGCGGGAACTCTTTTAATGGCTCTTACCGCGTACATTCCCGTCGATTCCAAAATGTCTTCTCCCATTGCAGCAAATTGAGCGAATGGGATTCACCAGTTCCATACTGAATGCGGACATAAAGTGAGTGATGTTATCTTTGAAGTTAAACGTTGTGGTTCGGCAAGTTTACGTGTAAACCAAATTTTCAGTGCTCACATCTCAAGGTTCCTCTGTTTCTGCAGGAAACCTTTGGGCTTATGGCTGGGCGAAGTCAGGATAGAGGTAGAATTACCGACAAACAAACAGAAAGACAAAGAGGCGGAACATGCGAGAAAAACGAAAGCGAAATTGGAGGGCTTCTTTGCTGTGTTACAGGTAATCCTGTCCCATCTGCATCATTCTCGTATCCTTGACGACAAAGATGTTTTTCCATCACCATTGACTTGCCCGTGCGCACTTCTATCATTTCATTTCAGTACCTGAACGTAGTTGCCGAAAATGTTCATTTGATCGTCCTGAAGGGACCTCTACACGGTGGCATGGCACACGTAACAATACAAGAAATTTCGTCGCACTGGGATTTGGACTGGAAGCGGTGAGCTCTTTCTTCACAAATCGAATTGAGATCACCGATGCAAGGAGCGAAGATCCGTACTTATGTGTGGATTCCATTTCAGATTCAGTACTCAGCTTCACGTCAACAACTGCAGCATGAGGCTTTTGAAGAGTTCACGAGAAGGGGAGCCCTGTATGGTGGAAGTGTCTTTCAGTCACTCAGTCCATTTTCAGATTGACAGACATTCATACATACCTGCGGTGGGTATTGCGAATTTGCGGCCACGCACGTGTGTGTTCTCGGTTGTGTTCCTTGACAACTTGCAGTCCGTCTCCCTTTGCCGACCAGCTTCACAGCGAAGGGCAGGGTTACGAAGAGTCATTGGAGACACCAACTGTTGCAACAGGTCTGTTGATTTGATTCGTATTCACTTTGTTTCAGACAATCGAAGGTTGCTTGAAGAAACCACACGTCATGATCGCCGAAAGTCTGATGACATACATTGATCAATTACACACCGACCGTCTTCCAGTTCAACAAGGTATTGTTTTTTGATGCCATTGTGAAATGAACAAAATGTGTCTGTTTCTTTTGTTCTTTTTTTTGGAGCCAGCAATCAACTTTGTGTGTTCGTTTCCAGACATCAGAGAAGGCACATCAAACCACAGAAGAAAAGCAAAGACTACTCTGGACATTCTGCCACAGGTTTCTTGCTGTGCAAAGATTGTCTGATTTGTCAGATTTGTTTGCATAGGTTTTCAGTTCTGGGATGACCGTCTTCCATTTCAGTTTTGTTCATTTGCGGTTGAAGAATGTGAGGTCACACTGTGCAGAGATGTATCTCACCGAAAGCTCAACATCTTTGTTCGCGAAATGAGAATTGGTCTTGACAGAGACTCCAGCATTGGCAATCCTGTATTGGCCAGCAAAATCTCCGTCCGAGGTGAGCTGAGTGTTATTTCGCCGTGTTTTTATGGAGAAAGCTTTCCTTTGTTCTGAGGGCACATCCTTCACGTGATGTCTTCAGATGCCGTGGCTGGATCACCGCAGATGAACTTGGCAACACTGAACCAGCTCAACACCACCCTGGAGGTGAAATTTTGCGCACTCTTCGTCTGAATGGCACTTTTTGTCCGTAACCCGCGACAGCTTTCGAAAGATGCAAAGTTTCACATTGCAGATAAATGAGCAAAGTATATCCGTTGGGATGGTGGTGAAATGTGGTTTCCTGGGGTATCATCAAGAAGAGGTCATGTATTGGATTGGAGTCCTCAGACGTTTGAACGTATCAAAACAACCAGACACTCCAGAGAGTCCCAGTGTGCAAGAAAACACGTTCGTTCCGTCTGCGTCACCCAAGTAAGTTTTTGTGCGAGACCTTCAGAATCTGTTGATCTCAACAAAAGTACGTGAAAGTGATCATACTCACAACATGGCGTGCTTTATGAAACCGACAAAGCGTGCAGTTGCCAAAACAACAGTGTGTATTTCTGGTCACTGCACCAAACGAGTCGTGCAGCGGCAAGGACATAACAAACAAGTCATTTTCAGGAACACTCTTTGGACACAGCTGGGAAACAGGAACTTGAGCTTGACCATCGAAGTGGAAACCGGAAGTCTGGCAATTGCCACAGCCACTTGTTTGGGACTGAAGGGAGGCTTGTCGCAAGCAAAATTTTCGTGCTTTGTCAAACCAGCGCTGACAAGTGAGCAACCGATTTCGTCTTCAGACTGACGAACGTTTTTATGAGGAAAAGTCGCAATTGAGTCACTGACTGTTTCTCTTTTGGATCGCAGGAGTTGAGTTTCCGCTTGACAGTGACGTCAAAATGGAACTGGATGTGACTGGTGTGTACTGCAAAGTCGCAGAGGGGGGCAGTCCAGCGGCGGAACTATCTGGCAAACTGTATCACTGGGGAACTTGCTTGTATCTGGGACTCGTCATTGCCAAGGTAAGTCGTGCATGCATTTTGGACAGAAGCAACAGCTCGATTTGCTTTCCGTTTGAGAGAACAGAAAACAAGGTTCCACTAATTCAGAAAGGAAAGTTGCATTTGCCTTTTACGCATTGTTTTCCTTCGAAATCTTTTTTTTTTTTTCAAGGTGAACAAGTGCGGTCATGAAGTATCTGTTGAAAGCATGGTGGACAGTTTACAACTCGGATGGTCAACGATGTTGTTCTCAGTGCTGGATCATTTTGTGTCATCTCTGCTCAAAACTCGATCGTCAAGATCGGACAGTGGAGTTTCACAGAATCAGCTGAGCGGAGTCGAGGATTCACCCGTCCGCAGAGAACCCAAAGTGCTGAATCTGGAACCTGGGACATCAGCATCTTCCAGTGGACTTCCCGGTTATTCGTCAGACGGACTTCACAAGTGTCTGTCGCTCTTCAGGAACGCGGAAGCAAACTTGCAGTGCACGAATATCAACGTCTTCACCTGTCACGAGCAAACTGGTAGGAAGCCAGTCGAGATGCTGGGGGCTTTTGGGCAATACCGATGGTTGTTTGTTCTGATACACAACTGTACGTGTTGTGTTGCAGTTGGTGCAATGCTGAGGTTGGACACCCTCAGTTTTCAACAAAGATTGGCCGATATGTCGCTGTCATGTCATGGTTTCAAAGTCACCCAATTCCCAGTTGAAGGAAAGGTCAGTTTTGTGTTTGTGTTGCGTTTTCGCGCACGATTCGAACTGGAGACAGCGACTTGAAAAAGGGACTCTGTTGGCACTGAGCCTTTTGTTGCGCTTCCTCCCTTTCAGACGAACAGTCTTTCTCTGTTATGGTTTCAGAGTGTCGCAATTGGAAGGTCCCAGGAAATTTATGCCCATCATGGATTCGTCAAGAGAGTGGAAGTCACTGCGCAGTACGCAGCCAAGGTGCTTTTTGCTCCACTGTTTGCTGTTTCTTTTGTTTACAGCTTCATTTCACTCGAGCCGATCGGCTTTTGCCGCGGTGGCTTTTTGTCATCGCAATAGTCCTTCCAAAAACATACCGGATGGGACCCCTTGAGTTGCGACGCGTAGCTATGCCCGTATGTTTGTATTTGTGGCACTTGTGGGTTCTTCTTGTCAGTTCGGCAAGGTGAACGTCAGCGAAGAGGTGTATTTCAATTGGACAACGACGTTGCACATGTGCATCTTCCAGACAGTTCAAGATCTTCATTGCCTTGCGCAAAAATTACCTGGTAGGTGCAAATGCAAACCCTGATCACCTGCAGTCCAACACAACGTGACCAGCTTTGATTTTGTGTGCCGCATTCAGCTGTTACTGGTTCTTTTGACACGCAGCGACTGCACACGTATGAAGTCTTACCATGGTCCGTCCGTCTGTCTCTGGACAGAGCCTCCGAGCATTACAGCTTCACTGCGAACCTCCTTCGCTTGCAAACCTCATTTCACTTTGGACTGAGCGCGTCCAACAGAATCGAAATTGTGTTGCTCTGCAGACCCTTATATTCTAGTGAATCCTTTTCCGAGGGAGCACGTTCAAAAAACTATTCTCTTGCAAAATTTCCGACACTGCAGAACCCCTTGCCCTCACGCCCAAATGATAATTTTGCCCAGAGTCTCAGGAGGTCAAAACACACATTGGTACAAAAGAGAGAACGTCTCAGACCTCAGCATCCTTAAGGCTCGTATCCACGCTTGCAAGTAATCCTGTTCCTTGCAGAAACATCCCAGCTCGTGTCCAGTCATTCTCCAGTCATTTCTCCGACCGTTGACACGTCCAGTTTTCATCTGTCGGTCACCGTGAAAGCGAAAGTCCTCGTTTCCGTTCAGCTGTCTACTCAGCACAAGTACGTTTGAAATGTTGAACAAACTAGGTCACCTCTTGACAAAACGTTGCAAATATCGGCCCAGCTGACAGAGTGGTTCTTCCACAGAATGTCGGTCAGTATTACGGAAGTGCAGGCAGACGGTAGCGCCCAGGAGATTTCCATGAAAACTCCGTCGTGTACGGTGTCCCTGAACCAGCTCCAGATCTGCAGTCTTCAGGTGGTTCCCACACATTTGCAGTTGTTTTCGCTGGCGAAGCCGAATCCAACTGGCCGGCCCTAGTTATCCTGTTGTTCAAATTTCAGGGTGTCCATGTGTACAGTATCCAGAGCAGCGAACGGTTGAAAGTGGAAAGAGAGGGATTCAGTGAAATCGTGCAACCCACCAACAGAGGATGGTCGCTAAACTTTGATGCCATCAATGTTGTTTTCCCCTTTGAGTTCAACTTCGCCGCCTGCTTTGAAGAGGCAAGTGAATGCGTCAGTGTGGTTTTGGTGTCTTCAGTTTCACTTGTTTTTTTTTCAATTTCATGCTTCAAAAACCTTTCTTGTTTTGTTTCAGATGGTGAATTTGAACAAGTGGCGAAAGCTGGTTCACTCCGTTATGAAAGGCCCGTTCACTGCAGAGAGTCCCCTGCCTCCCGATCTAGTCATAAACGCCAAGTCTGTGATAGTTCAAATTTGTGATGATCCGTTCGAAGTGAAACTGAACGACAATTACGAGGTATCGTCTTCAGTACTTATCATCTGCTTAGAAACAAGTCCTGAATGATGAACTCGAAAAGAGTCAAAATTTTTATTCTCGTGATATTGATTCTCGTAACAAAATCGTGTTGCAGTTGATATCTGATGAGCACACGGAACAACGGAAACGTCTGAGCGCGATGGACAAACGACTCCAAGACCTGAAGAAAGAGAGAGGAATCTTGCAGCGTGAGTTGTCTTGCTTGGCCAGCATTGATGAGCAAGACACATCCTTGCAGGACACAACCTTGACTTGTTCTCGCGTCCTTGCAGCTTTGACATCGAAGCGCGTGGAGGAGCTGTACGAGTCGCTGAGTCGGAAGAACGCGCAGATCTACGTGCAGCGCTCGCGCCAGTTGTACGACGCGACGCCGATGCGCACGCGGCTCTTCACGTGGGAACTGAAGCGAATCGAAATCGTCGCGCTGGCAGATCCGTCTGTGCACGGCAAAGAGAACGTGGTCAAAAACATGCGTCAAATCGATCCGGACAGGTACGTGTGACACAGCGGCAAGCACTCTGCGCAAGATTCTCTCTCACATACTTTCGTGACACCGACACAGGGAAACCTCATTGGGCTGTGAATTGTTCCCCAACAGTCCGTACCCGGACGAAGGCCTGGAGTTCACGACGCTGTGGTGCAGGTATATCAACTTCAGCGCGGAGTCGTGGATGTTCCTGCTGCGCGACTATCCGACACCGATGCTGGAGATTCGCGACTGGAACCTGTGGGGACGGTTCATCGGTGCCGAGCAGGTCGCGTCAAAACGAGGTGAAGCCTCATTTTCGATCTCTGCATCTCAAGTGTTCACGTGCGACGTGACACTCACGACGCCTTGTTCTCGCAGCGATTCGCACCGGTGTGGTGGAAGTCGGCTTGCCGTGGGGGAACACAACTGTGCAGCGGTTCATGCCTTCTTTGAAATTCTACCACGACTTCAGTTCTGGTAGGTCCTTCACAACAGTCTGTTCTTGAAATCTCTTCCTTGCTACTCGAATTTCAGCACAGATAATGTTTTCGAAGGGAACCAAAACATTCAGGTGGAACCCTCCCCCTCCCAAGTCTCTGCGAGACAGAACATTCCAGCAGTATTTTGTGTGACCTCAGTTGTTGGCTGACTTTCTCAGATGTGGTGAAGTTCAACATGGCGTACGGCCCGTGCTGGGAGCCGGCCATCGCGATGACGAACCTCTGCATGAACCTCATCAACCGGCCTTCCGTGGATCCCAGTCGTCCGCTGCCCTTCTGGGACAAACAGAGGTGCGTTTCTTGTGACCACAAATCCACGAAATATATAGATCAACCATGGATATTGCTTTCGAACCGGCTTTCATACTCCAGATTGTTGCTGCACGGGAGAGTGACGATGTCGGTGCAGAAGATGAGTTGGTTGTACCACGCCACTCTGGATCCTCACAACACGACTGAGTTCATGGACTGGACCTATTCCAATCTCGTTCTCGACTGGACGAATGGTACCGTACTTGTGCGTCTCTCGGTGTCGATTTCGGTACCTTATTCGAATAGCTGACCATATTGTGCATTCCTCTCATGTGTCTCCTCCAGGAAAATTCATCTTCAAATGTGACTTCGACATCTACGCGAGAACAGCGTCGAAGTACGACGACTGCAGACTCGTGCATTTACCCAACTTGAGATTCTGGTAAATTTTTCTTTGTCTGGATATCCAAAGCTAATTCTCTGCAATCGATTCTCGCGTAAGCTGGAAATTTTCCATTGTCCGTGGTTCATGCAGTATCCGCCTGGAGTGGTTGTGCCTTGGAGACTCGAACGACCACCACTCGGTGATGCCCTGCGCACCTGACAAGCTGCCGGAGTATTCTCACCAGGAACACGACTCGTTCAGAGCCTTCAGGTGAGCGCATTGTGTTAATGGCGCATTTTTTTCTCGCTTTTGATGTGTGTGTGTGGGGGGGGGGGGGGAGATTTGCCAAGGTGTCTAAAATTCACAAGTAAAATTGGTCCTGGTGCTCCTCACCTGACTCTGGTGCTATGCTGTGCTGATGGAGCTGCGCCTGTCAACTAATGTGCACGTTTGTTGCCAGAAACCCAGTTTGATTGATTTTTGTGATTTGCCTGTGTGTAGGTCCCAAAACTACAACATGTCGCTGAGTTATGAGACGAAGCCACGAGCCAACAGCAACGACAAGCCTCAGGTGTTGCTGTATGGAAGCACTCTGAGATGGATCGACAAAGTCAAGGTGACCCCAAATCGCACGACACTTCAAAGATTGCTTGGTGTTTCTTTCTGTCAGCTTCATCTTCAACACGGTGTTGTTCTCCAGATGTGTATGTCGCACGTTACTCGCCCCATCAAACGAGGACGGATCTTCGACAATCTGGCTCCACGCAAAGCGCAGTTGTCTCGCCACTTCAAGAAACTGGAGTTCATTTTCAACATCCACGAATTTGAAGTTTACTACTGGGTGTCTTTCGCGAAGCAGAATGGTGTGGAGATGCAAGGGAAAACGTTCCAGATGACTGTCGGTCAGTGGAAAAGGAAAGACAAATTTCGAGATTTCCACAACAGAAGCCTGCACACTTTCCCCCTTATTTTCATGATGTTTGACTTGCAGGTAACTGCTTGGCGCTGAAGCCTGTGGACGACGAGTTGGTACACCGCCCTGTGGCTGATTGGTCCATCTCCTACTTCACATCGGAACTGAACGACGCCACCGTCTGGTTGTGCAGCTCGAGCTCCAAACCGGAGGAAGAAGTTTCTCTCCGATCTCCTGTCTCCAGAAACTACTTCCTGAGCTTGGAGAAAATGACGTACAACAGAGACGAACCTCAGCCATCTCAGGAGAGCGAGCTGGATCAGACGGTCAACCAGGTGGACACTCCGCTGCACAAGGTTCAGATTCACAACATGAAGGGGTCGTGGACGACAAGCAGCAGGAACATCGCCTTCCGGTTGTTTGACGGATATTCGAAAGCGCAGGAGATGAAGCGGAACCTGTCGTCCGAGGCTCTGAAGGGCTTCAAGCTTGACAGCACCGGACAGACACCTGCAGTGAGTCAGCTGTTCTTTGAAAGCTTCGAAAATCTCCCAGAAATGTGCTTCACTGACACCAACTCGAAGATAAAAATCTGCTTTGTCGACTGCTCTTGAAGACATTGTCTTTGCACTGTGAGAAGGACCGATTTACTCTACCTTGTTTGCTTGGTTTCAGAAAACGCGGTCCCTGTCGATGACGTCACCACAGGTCGCCCCCGGATCGCCGACAACAACCAGCCCGCTCACCAAGATCCAGACCGGACCTGCGTACTCCATGCTGCAGAAACTCGTTTCTGAAGCGGACAGCAGATTCGTGGCTGTGCACGAGGAAGTGCGTTTTCTGACTCAGCAGCAAGCTTGACACGATTGCGACTGCACTCAGTTCGTCCCTGGAAAACAACACTTGTTTTTTCAAACAGATATCCGGGGGTAGTGTCCAAGAAGAAAAGCTCCACGGAATTGTTGCGTGCCAAACGGAAGATGTCCTGAGTCAACAGTGGCACAGTTAGTTTTTGTGTTGTCATTTCTTGAGATCTGTGGCGACTTACTGTGAAGCTTCAGACAGAGGGATGGCTGGTCTCATTTGACAGTTGTGCACTTTTGTTTTCTTGCAGTTGAGCTGTACAACAGTCAAGTGATGTTGAAAGGCCTGGAAACGTCTGGGTACATGATTGTGGGCGCTGCGAAAGCTTCCATTCTCTCACGGGACCACCACCCCGTCTGGAAAGATCGTCAACTGAAAAGCAAAACCACTTGGGTGGGCTCGGTTGAGTGCATGCAGGTGCGCAGTGCAAGAGATTTGTCACTTCTGGTCTGGGTGTTGTGTGACGTGGAGAAAATTCTCCACAAAAACTCAAGAGAGAACTTCTTTCCAGTATTATGCCACAGTGGACGTCGACTCGAAAGAACACAGCGACACGATTCAGTGGCTGAACAAGGAGCACATCGAGGACAGGTCTGGTCTGGACGACGAGGTACCAGCGCTGACGGAGATGATGGGGACCGGGCAGAGCGTCGGTAGCCTCGTCACCTCCATGGACAGCGAGGTGAGTGAGTCACCGGCACATTTTGTGGCCATTCAACATGCCGCACAGAGAAGCAGAGTCGCATGGCAGACGACATGTGAGTAGACATTATTGCGAATGCTCGTTTCAGGATCAATGCGGCAGCACCGTTCAGCTACAGAGAATCATATCACGGTGCAAGTGTCAGTTTTTCTACGCGCACTACGGTGAAGTGGACCCAAGCACACTTCCAGAGGTTCCACTGCCTGTAAGTGTCTGTCAGGTGTTTTGCTGGCTCACATCCTCAAAATTGTAACATCGGCATGTGTATCGAACGTATTTGACAAATTCTTCAGGCAACGGCATATGTACACAAAGACACCAGTGGAAACAGCGTAATTGATTGTGAATTTTGACAGTTGTGACAACTTTGGCATTGCGGTTGATTTCTCTTGTGGTATCGACGTTGTCGTTTCGCACTTGTTGGCCTGCTTCATTTCTCAGCTATGTTGGCTTCGTTTGTTCGCAGCCTGCTGATGACCAAGGGGACATGATGCAGAGAGAGGAAGGTGTCAACGCGTTCACGTTGCTGCATCACGATCTCAACATCTGCACAAACTCGGTAAGTCACACACCGCTCAGAGGTCTTGCAGTGTACATTTCTGTTCTTTTGACATGTCATGTCACAGCTGAAAACACGACTGCAACCCGTTTGATTGATGATGCAGCTGCAGTACGCGATGGCTCTGGACATTGTCAACAATCTGCTGCTGTACGTCGAACCCAAGAAGAAGGTGACACTTTTCGACAGTTATCTCACATCTGCAGCCTGGCAAAACTGTACATCAGGCCTCTCACTGCGCGCTTTCATTTTCAGGACTTGACAGACAAACTGCAAAACATGAAGTTCAAGTTTCACATCGACCAGTCAAGCATGGAGGACCAAAAGACACCGATCTTGCAGAAACAAAATCCACTGAGGTGCAGTAACACTTGATCACTTGATTATTTTCCAAGATTGTACAAAAATGCGGAGAAAAGCAAGGTGTAGCCGTCAGTCTCCGTCGCTGTGACTGAGCACTTTCACAAACTCAATATTGGCTGGAACAATTGCAGGCAACTGTTGGCCAGCACACGAAGATTGGAGAGAGAACTGTACATGATCACGAAGACCCTGGAAGAAAATCCGCAAGACAAAGATGAGTGCGTACCTCTTAAGTTTTCTGTCACGCGACCGCTGAAGAAACACGACACTCGAATGGTCGTCTGGAACTTAGCAGAAATTTGCCTTGATTCACGAAACACCATTTGGAACAGGTCTCACACGTGTGCCAGTCAGTTGAATGAAATCGTTACTTGTAGACTTTTGAGCCACATTGGTGAAGTAGAACAGAAGTTGTACGACAGCAAACGGGAGATCAACGCACTGGCGGAGGAGCTCGCCATCATGGTGTCTGCGTTCAAAGAAAATCAACTGCAGATAAAGGCGCAGCAGAAAACATCAAGAGGTGTGAATGTCAACTCGTCCTCTGTTATATGTGTGCTGCTGTTTGCTTTGCGAGTGTTTGGCATCGCAGGACTTGTCCAAAGACATTTTTGTGAAGCCACGGCTGGCCTGAATCCACTGTTGAAATTTCAGAGAAGCAAGCTTCTGTGGAGCGAAGGAACGAAGTGTGTTTCAAACATGCGGAATGGAGAATGACAGAAAATGACGGACAAATCGGCATCGCTGATCTTGTGCTGAGGAATTTCCTGTAGGTGTCCGCAACGAAAACACGTGAGATTCGGCTTAGCTGATACCTGTTGTTTTGCGAACAGTGAAAATGTTCGTGTGCTTACAGGTACAGCAAAGTGAACAAAGACGACAACGCCGGCCTTCATCAGCTTGAAATCGGTTGGGTCAAAGTCACCAATCTGCTGCCGAACACACTTTACAAGGTGACAAGCTTTTGTGTGTTGATTTGATGGGTCCACTGTTCGAAGAAACGTTGCAATTCAGGCAGGTTCTTGCGTTGTTGTGGTTTTCAGGAAGTGCTCGCTGTGCAGGACACTGGCAAAGGACATTCAGAGAGGGACATGACTCTTCGCATTCTGTGCAAATTCAAGGCTCCAGGTACAATTGCTTTCATTTGGGCTGAAGTGGCTCACCAGAGCAGAGGTGTGAGCAAAAGTCGATCAACGATTCAAATGCTTTCAGTGGCTGGCATACCAATTCAGGAGCACTTTGAGGTCAATGTGGTGCCTCTCACCATCCAGTTGACTCACAGATTCTACTCGGCTGCAATGGCATTCTTTTTCCCCGGTAAAAACATCGACAGTGAGGAAAGTCAAGGTAGATAGATGTCTCACCTCATCTGCTTTCGTTTTAACAAGTTCATCGTTCGTTGTCCGTGTGGGCAAATAGATCTACCTTTTCTTCACGCCCCATTCAGGCGTCAGGATTGAACAAGACAAAACTTTTGAGTTCTTGTTGAGTGGCTCCTTTGTGCTGCAGTTGAGGAAATGGACGCCGAGGTGAAGCCGGACAAGAAGCGCCGAGGCTCGACGAAGCCGAAGCCGCCAGCGGCGCCGCGTCCGTCCATCACCAGCAACACCGACGCCATCGACAAGATGAAGGAGCGAGCCACGAGCAACAACGTTTTCCACTTCATCAAGATCCCCGAAGTGCCAGTCAGGTTCAGCTACAAGGTGCGGCAGGACGTCCAACACGATTGTTGAGTTCAATCTCAACCGTTGGGTCCAATAACTCAGCTCACGCAAGGTTATTTCTTTCAGGGCAACAAAGACAAGAACTTGTCGGATATCCACGACATGCCCCTACAGTTGCCGCTGATGGAATACCACCACCAGACTTGGACCTGGCTCGACTTTCTCATGAACGTCAAACGAGATTGCAAACGAGTGCTCATTTCACAGGTACACAAGCTCCTGCCAGGTGCTGTCTTTCCTATTTGTGTTGATCAAATCACACACGGTAAATTTGTTCGCCACTTTCGTGATTTCAGACGATCAAGCAGAAGCTGCACATCAAGTCCCGAGGCGGCGCCGCCGTCGACGCCATGATGGCGGAAGATAAGCAGGAAGAGGACAAAGCCAAAATGCTGCTCGGTGCCAAACTGCTGGTAAGTTTTTCGTTGCTCTCTTACAAAGTGTGAATTGCTTCAGTCTACATTGTTTTCAAAAGCCAATTTCATGTGCCACTTGCCTTTTCAGTCGGGTGGCACAGAAAAACCAGCGACCAAGAAGAGCTTGTTCGGAAAGAACAAATCGAGCACATTGCCTCGGTGATAAAATGCAACACAATCAGGTCCGGACCCTTGTTGTCCACCACTGTCCATTTCTTCCGGAATCATTAGGTCTATTGTTCCACTGCTTGAAATTTCCTGTCCTCCTGGAACCTGTCGCAAAACTTTTCCGGGCGACAGGTCTGCATTGAACATGCTAGTACAGAGGCATTCGCGCTTTTTAGTGGCTGTCTCTTGGTGTATTTACCCTGCATGATTCCTGGTCCAATCTGCTGGAAGATAGACATGTGTGTCGCCACAAAAGCGCCCGTTTGTCAGACACAGTCTGAGAAGAACAGTGCACAACATAAATTTCAGATGAGTGCAAAATGCGTTTATTCTTGAGAGCCTGTAAGCAGCGCAAAAAATCTGTCACACTGTTCTTGGTTTGCTTGTTACAAACGAAAGAACACAATCAGCAAACTGCGTTGTCTTTTGACAGAGGTTGCAAACAGCAACTGAAACAATAAACCTATCACAGTGAATACATGTTCCTTTTGTGTCGCAAAATCGCCGTGAACAAATAGTCCCAATTCAGGCTTTTTGAACAGGCTTCAGTGTGTTCATGATCATGTAGCGAGAAAACATGACATAAAGTTTCCTGAACCACACAAATTGACTGCGATGGCACCTCATCGCCTCCTGGAAAGAACATCGAAGGTCAGTGAGTGGAAATCACACAGCAATTCGGTAACACTTGGTGTTGAACTGGTCTTTACCTGGGCCTGCATGACGTGTGAAAAGCTCAGGACGAAGAAGATGGGCGTGCGAATACTCAACAGCAAGTCGAACAATCCCGTGTATTTCCTGAACATGTTCACGGTTTCCAACGCGAAGACTTGTGTTTCTGCAAACAGACAGACAAAAGAGTTGGTATTTGTGCAAAAGACAATTATTCCCTCAAAAGCCGGCCCGTAATACCCACCAGCAGAGAGTCCTCCAGTTTCAACCATATTTCTGAAAATAAGGAGCAATGTTTCAAGTCTGATGATGAAATGGGTGAACTTGTTCTTGTTCTGCTGTCAGTTGGAAGCAGTACCACAACATCAAAAACTCACTTCAATGAAGCGTAAATTGCAATGTGGTTGGGGTGGGAGCTGACACCTCGGTGGTCGAACGACACCACCTGCGCAAGAAATGTGGTTCTCAACGTCGCGTTTATCATAGTATCGTGAAAAAACAACAACAAAAACGAACATCGTATATGTTCACCCGCCATCATTGCCCTTTCGCACACAAAAAGAATTCTTACAATTTGAATGTTTTTATGTTCTACGTAATCCTTGATGTAACGAGAAATGACATTTTCGTCCCATTTGAAGTTTGGGCCATCCGCCAACTTACTGAAATGGAAACGACGGACACGTGAAGAAATTTTCAACCCTGGATCACAAACAAGAAGGTTGCGCCAAGGAAGCCCGCCTCAACAGACAAGATCAATGTTCGTGCTTTCTTACACCAATCAGTGCATCTGTTTCTGACTGCCAGTCAGTGAGTTCTGCAATGCAACTGGTGGAGGCGAAAGTTCGGCATCAGGCACGGACCAGGGCAGGGCAAATACACTGAGCAAAACCAAGTTAAATTAAGTATTATCGACATCGTACTCGTCATTGATGATGGCAAACTTCTCTATGCCCAGGATTTTGCAACTGGCCTTCAGCTCCTTCTCTCGCACTTTTTCCTGACCACAGAAATTTCCTGAAAAGACACACAAAACATGTTGGACGGACTGCCACAGGCCACAGGAGGGGAAACATGGTTTTTGGACCCAATAAGATGGCCATTCTGCCTGTCGGCACGGTCACATACTGAGGAGATTGTCAGATATTTCGTTCAGCTTTTCATGACTAGCGACAGGTGTGCATTTGTCGCTGTGTCATATTGAACTTTCGGGAAAGCACTGGCCAGTTGACATGTCATCAGGCTGATTGTGAATGGCAGCTTTCATTGAGGCTGCAAAAATATCTGGGAAATTGTTGACTATTGAAATCAACAATTTTCTCACCTGAAGACAGGCAGAGTAAATGGACATCAGCATCGATCACTTGCTGCAGCATCATAATGGTGGGAGAGAAGAACATGCACTCATCGTCGGGGTGTGCAGTGACAATCAGCACGCCCCTCTCGCCGTAAGCTTGTCTCAGAGTTATCGGCGATCGACTCAAGCAACATACTGAACTATGAACAACAAGAATGACACTCAATATGGACACAAGAACGGCAATCAACACCAGAAGCCAAACTTCCCACATCTCCACCGCTGTTTGTGCTGTCTGCTAAGCAGAAAACGGCATGTCGTAAATTTGGAGAAACAACTAGGGAGTGTAGTATGCTTGAATAAACTGCCAGTGTGGAAAAACAATCAAGAAGTCCAACAAAAAGTCAGCAAAAAACAATATTGATTTTTTCTAATAATTAAGAAACATTATTTTGAAACGCGATGCGTTTGATCCGCTGCATGTGTAGCAAACAGAATTAAGAGCGCGCACTCTATGCTCTTTAGCTCTGTTCTGTGGGGACGTCGCCATGGTGACGTCGGAAGCTGAAATTTCGAAAGCGAAATTTCTTCATTTTGAACGGGAAATTTGAGGGAATGGTTCTGCTGAGCTGTGTACGTTTGGATTTGAAACGTTCAAATTGATGTCCCTCTGTCAGGTGAAGTGACTTGATTTGAGAGAAACAGGCAACAGGTGAACAAAGATTTGTTCGGCCTTTGTTTTGCTCCACCTTGGAACATGTCTGACAACGGCCAACAAGACATCACTGACGAAAACGTCGAAGAACAAACCTCCGAAGTGATTGACGAAAGTCAAGAACAACGGGAGGAAGACCCAACAACGAATGAGGGGAAGAAGCAAGAGGCCTTTGGTGACGTTCCGGCAGCAGAGTCAGAATCTTACGAGGAACAAGCACCTGCTGGGGCACCTGCAGACCATGCTGACGAGCAAGATGCAACTCACGTTGAAGCAAATGAAGGTAGAGTCTGGTGGAGTCTGAAGGAATTTGGTCTCCCTTTATTCAGTTGAAAGTCACGATTTTGAGTGACTTTTTCAGAACCTGCAGACCATGCTGAGAACCAGTCGACAACAGAACAAACACAACCTGTTGAGGAAGTTGAAGAACAAGAGAGTGCGCAACACCAGGAGGAAACTTCTGAACAAGCACCTGTTGAGGATTATGATGGCACTGTGGATGACAACCTTGACGATCAAGATGTCATTGCTGCTGTGGAAGCTGCACAAGGTTGGAAATATAGCATTGTGTGTGTGTGTGGGGGGGGGAGCGAGTACGGCATGTGTACATCTACCTGTTGTCACGTTATGAATTTCCCTGTTTCGGTTGTGTTGTTGGGTGTTTTGTCAGTGCGTGTGTTTGTCTCTTTCGACTTGTGAACACAAGTGTGTCGTGTTGATTGCGCACACACCGTGGTGTTTTCATTTCAGAAGAAACAGAGCCTGAGCCAGAGCTCAGACCTTCTTCTGAACGGGTCAGTTCTCAGGGATCTCGACCGACTTCACAGAGGTCACTTCAGAGCACACGCATTGGCACTTCAGAGGTCTTCCAAGATGACTGCGGCTCTGTGATGGAGTCTCAGCCTGCAGACAGGTCGAGTGTGATGACACCTCCAGAGCAACTTGGTGCTTCAGACATCTCTCCCAGTGCTGACATTCTTCTCAGCAATGGTGTGCCGGAAGCTCCGCCTCCCCCAACGATCAGCCATGTTCCACCCAGCTCCGAAGATCGGGTCTTGTCATCACCTTTGGTAAGACAGCAAATGTGGACTGGCAATATTTTTGTTCTATCCGATTACACGCTCGCCAACGCACAATGCAGTTTTTGTTGTTGCAAAATCGTTGCAGACCCTGGTTTGGTCATTCGGAATGAACAGGAATGTGCCCGTTTTGAACCTGACGGATGAAGCACGCAAGATGATCATGTACACTTGCGCACACACGGGAATCCTTTACGACATTTCAAGCAACAAGCAAACGTTACTGCAGGGCCATGTAGGTTTCGTAAAAAAATTTATCCGCACACAAGAAAAAAGGAAACGCCAGCCGCCTTTATGTGTTTGACCAACTGTCTGTGGACACGATCTGCAGGGCAACCCCATCAGCTGCAGTTGTTGCAGTGCAGACAAACGTTGGCTGGCGACTGCCGACAAAGGGCGCGATTCGATGATCATTGTGTGGGACACCTACACTGGGTGAGTCTCGTGTAGACTGATTTGGTTCAAAAAGACGTTCGCGTCCCAGCCAAATTTTGTTGCACAAAGTCTTGACACAAAAACAACTCAAGTTTCCTTTATTTTGCAACAGAATACCGGTTAGAACGATATTCGACGCCAAGCCAGAAGGCGGAATTGTGGCCGTAGCATTGACACAAGATGCGAAATATTTGGCCACGCTGAGTTGCAGTGAACCACAGGTTCGGGCTCTGCAGTTTGCGTCTGTTAACTCTTTCCGCCCCAGTCCGTACGAAACCGTAAATGCAGGCAAGAACCGACCCGTACAAAACCGTAAGGTTTGTTTACATTCCAGAAGCCATGTGCCTTGCCGACCCTCGACCCTCCTGTGCAAAGTTTTGTGCAAAGTTAAAGAAGAAAAAAATCCTGTGTTTTGGACAACCGTGGGTTTTTGTGCTTTCAGGTGATTTCTGTCTGGGACTGGACTGTGGAGTCTGACGGTCCGATTTGCACTGCAGAACTGGATCCGACGTTTGGCACACAGACATACGTGCTCTTCAATCCAGAAGATCCGAAGCAAATTGTCACCAACAGTGAATCCCAAGTTATTTTCTATTCATGGGTACGTGTACACACAGCGAAATGGTTTCCGTGAAAAAAGCGTGACACTCCAAAAACAAAACCTTGTTGAGTGACGAAAACTCAAACGTTCTTTGCAGGAATCTGGAAAGCTTGAATTCTTTGCCCCACCCTTAAGTGACAGTGACTTCAACAAACCAGTGGGCAAATACACTCAGTCGATTTTCATGAGCAACTCAACACGAGCACTAACTGCGACTTCATTTGGCAATCTGGTGGTGTGGGACACAAACAAACCCCTGGCGAAAGGTATGTTGGAAGTCTTCAGTATTCTGTTGAACTGAGTCATGTTGAGAACTCATTGGGCTGGGCCGGTTCTTTTGGGTTTGTCTCCAACAATATAACAGTGCCAAAATGTTCGTGCAACTTTGTACGTGTGTGAAGACGTTGGACCCCACGGAACACCGAACAAGAAAGTTATGAAAGTGGCAGAAGTTCAGCAGCGCCGGATCAACGTTCTCGTGGAATCAGACTCGTACGGGACTGTTTTCTCTTTGTTTGCTTGGATCTCTGGACATTTGTGTGACAATGAATTCTTGCGCAAGTCTCTTTTTCTCAAGAAGTCACCATGATACAAACTACGAAAAAATACACCAACTTATTCTTTGTACAAAGATTTGCACAAGAAAAGTTACATGAACTGTGTTCTGCCACTTGTGCACTTGTTGCAAGTTTTTGTTTGATACACATGCAAAAGACTGCGTGTTGCGTCAGTCGCCGCGCTGCATAAATTTGTGACATTGAAGTCAACTTCCATTTCCCATGCATGGCGGGTCCAGGATTGGCAGGGGTGCAAAGGTTGGAACACAAGAATCCCAAAACAATTTGCAAACAATCCGCTGTCTCTAGATCCGCCAGATCCACAATGCCAATCTACACTCGCGGTGAAAAAGAACGCACTTTCTTCTGGCGGACGCTGCAACGATCTCGCTGTTTTTGCTTGTTTCTTGTTCAAGTTGTGAGCACTGAAATTACACCGGACAAGAGAGCCTTGAAACTTGTGCGCCTCCAGGAAAAGGGAATTATCGTTTTGTGTACAAAGGACAAGTACGTTTTTTGTGCGACAGCACGCACGCGCTTGTAGCTGCTTGGTTGGATTCGATCTTCATGAACACAAATGATCAACAATATTCTTTCCAACAGAATGCTGTCTTGAGTGTCAAAGTGAAATCTGAATTGAAATGTAGTTGACCATTTTCAGATTTTGAACGTCTTTCTTGCTCTATTCCAGGTGTATCGTAACTGGGGACCAACTGGGTCACGTCAAATTCTTTGATCAGAGGCTGAAATTGATCAGTTGGTATCAAGATTTCAAACTCGGACCCATCAACTCCGTATCATTTACACATATCCCCGATTTCGAGCAGACGTAAGAAGTTTTTTGGTCAACATTTTTGCTTTGAAAACTTGTCTTCATAAAATATGCAAAAAATTGCACGACAAAACGCAGAATCTGAAATTGCCAGAACTGGAAAGCCGAACTCAACGCTCATTCCGAAGAAGTTTGAGACGCGAGATTTTGTGGTTGGCACGACGACAGCGGTGCACGCGCACGTGTCACCAGATGGCACTGAGGTGAAGGTCCTCAACAGGGACCACGACGCCGCCGTTCACGCACTGGCATCTCACCCAAACAAGTAAGAAGTGAACGGCTTAACATCGAACGCAAAATAGAAACAACACAGTTTATGTGTGCACACGAACATGTGAGACATTTTGTTTTAGTCCCTGGTTGGCAGTTGGAAGTTACTCTGGCTTGCTGAAGGTGTGGGACTACGCAGCCAAGTAAGATTGCGAGAAATTTTCTTTGATCTCACGAAATTGTATTGGAAGCAATTGCACCCAGCTCACTACCTCTCCTTGGGAATTTGTGCAACATTTTGTTTGCAGGAGGACGTATGTCCAGCGAACCTTCGAGGGACAGATGATACGCTGCTGCGCTTTTGATCCGCATGGGACCTATTTAGGTGCGACAACCATGAAAAATACACGTATTTTCGTCTGACGCATTTTGTCTTGTTGTTTTTACGCTTTGACTCCCATATTTCTGTCACGTTCGAGCAGCGGTGGGTTTCACGTCGGGTGCTCTGCGCGTGCTGGACAGCATCAGTTTGCACGACGTGTGCGCTGCGCCCTTCAGCTTCGCGCGGGACATCGTCACACACGTTGTCTTCTCACACGACTCGCAGTACCTTGCCACCGCTGTGAGTTCCTTCCACCTTCCAGCGTAACCTGTGGTGCTCTGAAGTTGAAGCAGATTTCTGGGAAAAAGTAAACGGTTGAGGGTCAAAGATTGTGAACACGACTGGACGCACTGATTGTTGGGATAGGATGCGGAGTTCACAACAACAGTGTACAGAGCTGCCCCGGCTGGGGGAGAAGATCCCTGGGTGTACCTGGGACGTTATCGCGCGCACTTCAAACTCATCCACGACCTCATGTTCACCACGCAACTCGACTCCGATCAGCCTCGGCTGCTGTCTGTCGGTCTCGACCGGACTCTGGTGAGTTGCGCCACGAACCCAAACCTGTGGTTTGAATTTCGCGGGACGGAGCAGCTGCTGGACTGTTATATATATTTACCATGACCACCCCCTAAGTACTGCCATGGCCTTCCATAGCCACAGCAACAGCCACAGCCAATCATATCATTCCCTAGATGGAGCCACTATCCT
>JAAUXT010088385.1_pt1 | contig 20135 bp, 28 predicted proteins | sample 7278171 | NCBI WGS metagenome assembly JAAUXT01 (sample SAMN14350112, study PRJNA611818) | marine sediment metagenome | isolation source: surface marine sediment (1.8m) | place: French Polynesia: Moorea | collected 2018-08 | reverse complement strand
TGGTGAGTGGTGGTTTTTACAGCTGGTGTGTCACACCACACTCCTCCCCCACCAGGGGGCAGAGGGGTTCAACTACAATTTTTAATATTCTGAATATTTTTATAATAATTAGATAGAAAATAGATGCATAATAGCATAATATCACTATTTTGTTGAGTTTTCCCAGCATCCCTCCCCCCATGGGGTGGTCACATGACCCCTTGAGGTTTTCCTCTTTGAAAAAAAAAAAAAATGGCAGTAAACACATACATGTAGTATTACATCAGAAGAGATAGAATTGTTGAGTTTTCTTCGCCAAAATATTATTTGTAAATTGGAAGAGGAGGCAGCATGTCAGGGACTCACCCCCTTGTGGTACAAGCAGTGGTGAGGCACTTCAACTTGGGCCTTGCACCACACCAGGTTTTTGACCGTCTCGTGTGGCACATCGCACACTCATATAAAGGTGAGTTTCGTGGTTTTTGGTCCAAGTCACCCCACACTGAAAACTGAGGCCCTGGAATTGCACTGGACGAGCCAAGAAGTCAGATCTTGTTCCTTCTGGCAAAACCTTCACCCGCTTTTGAACGGAAAAACATTCGCCCCCCCCTCCCCGAAAAAAGGAACGCCCGAAAAGGATATTTTGTTGAGAAAGAACTCCATCTGCAAACAATTTCACGTGGTAGGTTCTTGAATTCCCAGGAATATATCCTGCCAAACAGATCTATGTGCAGGGAGTGGCAGACGCACCTGCAGGCAAATTTCGTCTTGGTTGTCTGTTCCAAACGCTCTCTTCAGATCGTCCGACTTGGCACCCTGACCCTTGGACACGTTCATGAAGACGGTGTGAGTTTGCAGAACTTCGTCGATGTCTTTTTCACTGAAAATGACACGAAAAACAACAATGTCCAATGTCGTGGGAATTTCGCAAACACGTGGACGAAGGACAAGCGACTGGTATTCCAACATTTCGTAGACACTCACACTTTGCTCCTCCACGACAGCACCTTGTTGGGGTAACAGGCGATCTCGAAACGCTTGCCTCCCTTCTTCAGTCGCACCACCGCCACGTTTGTCAGCCGCTTCTGGTTCGTAGGCGTGATAATTCTGGACGCCATTTCTCAAGTATCAGTCCAAAGATTCTGTGGTACAAGTGAAATGTTGTATCTCAGTCATGCAATCGCATTTTTGTGCATAAAAATTAATCTGTTGCGAAATTCACATTTAACGCCACATCTTTGGGGGAAGCCCTTCTGTCCTAAACAATCAAATGACAGACTGAATTTTTTTGTCGAACAAGAAGATTTACCAGCATGATAAAGATTCTACTTAAGTTTTACCAAAATACTAAAACAGCAAAATGAGTTGAATATGATGTTCAAGACCGGAGAGAAATTTATCATATTGCATTTGTTAAGGGAGGAAGGGAACTTACTTTTGTGACGTCAGCAGTGGCCATATTGGAAACTGGCAGCAAAATAAAATGATTTTTCGAATTTCAGCCGCAGAGCGTTAACAGGTGGAGTTTCAGCAGGATTGCTCAACTGACTGAGACCCTTGGATCCTTCTGATCAAATGGAGGAGAAGAAAATGGACCTGCCTCTGTCCGTGACTGAACTTGTGAAGGTAGACTGAGCTGATTCTCAACCAGCTTTTCGACAGAAATTCAGTCCTCTCAGATGTCAGAACCAGGTCGATCTCAATCACGAGAAGGATGTGACATTCTCATTTGGACACGAGTTCCTGAGTCGTTGTGTGGAAGTGTCTGCACAAGTTACAGAAATGGGGTTGACAGCGAAATGAATCGTGTGGTGTTTTGAGCACGTGGATAAGAAGGGGGCGGGGCATCTCAAGTTGCAAACCGCAGACGCAAACCGCAAATCTGGCGTTTCTTTCAAGGGGTTTATCTGGACTCCACTGTTGCGTACTCTTTGACACTATTCATGGAAAATGTTCTGAGTTTGACATCAATAATGTGGCAAAGGAATTTGCGGACAACTACAACATTGGATCGCAGAAAATCTGCAGTGCAGACCGATGATTCCTGATGGTTTTCATTGCAGCTGACGGACCTGGGAGTTCCTCTGGACCATGTGACGTGGTCGCGCGTGTCTATGTCGTCCGACGCGAACGTCTGTGTGCGCTACGACAACAACCAAGCGCAGCAGAGAAACTCGAAGAGCAAGGACGACATGAAGAAACAGGTGTGTGCAAGCTGACGTTTGCGTCGGACGAAATACTCCGTCTTCACTGAGTGATTTGACCCAACGCCCTGTCGTTGGTTTACACTTGGCAGAATGCAGAGCTGCTGTGACAAATGTCCAGTTGGGCTCAAAGGTTGTAAATCAGAACTGTGGGGACTTGTTTGGACACGTTGCCTGGAGACGATTCTCCTGTTCCAGTCATGAGCCCATGGAATTTGTGTCTCGTTTCAGCTGCTGGTGCTTCACTTGAAGAGAGACGGCATCACGCACAAGTCGTGGCCCATCTCGCCTGAGTCCGCTGCCATGAGCCCAGACACGGATCCCAGCGAAGCGAGGCTCGCATTCAAAAGTGTGTGCAAAATCAGCCGGTTTGGTCTGCTTGTTCGCATCAAGAAGTGACATGGTTTGTTGCAGCCGTGAAAAACTGATCTGGGTCCAGTTGTTCACTCAGTTTCAGTGAATTTTGCTTCAGTCATAGCAACGTTGGGTGATCTGAGGTGGCACGCAGGGGGTCCCTGGTGTTCTCTCCGGGGGGGGAGGCGGGAACACTTGATACTTCGCATAGAATCCGGGTTGTGCCTCGAAAACCCCTCCCCTCTTGGATCTGAGAGAGTGGATGGACACATGGATGTCGGGATGTTCTTCTGTTGCAGTGGGGAGCGCGATGATGGTGGTGAAGCTGGAGCCGTGGTCGCGCTTCGTCAAGTGCCACCTGGCGGACGTGCAGTTCTGGACGTGGCTCAACTCGTCCGTGATCGCTCTGGTCACCGACAGATTCGTCTACCACTGGGATATCAAAGAAGGTCCGAGCTCACTTTGATCATTTGAGTGTTTTCAAAGGCGTTGGATTGCTGTCTGTTTGTCGTGATATCTCTTGCACCACTTTGCAAAAAGTTCATGAAATTTTCACCCCACTGATGCGCAGGAGGCATTCCGGAGAAGGTGTTCGAGCGCGACAAGCGGCTGCAGTTCACGGAGGTGGTCGGCTACACGGCGGATCCTCAGCTGCAGTGGCTCGCCATCACCGCCCTCGAGCCGCTCGTGAGTCCCGCCACGTTCAGCTGTCGTCTTCAAAAAAGAACCCCGAGTCCTTCATACTGTTCCAATCGCATTCATTCCGAACGAGAAATGTTTGACGAGTTTGGGAATGTTTGCGTCGTTGTGGTCAAAGAGAGGTGTGGTGTGGTGTGGGGTGGGCCTTTTGATGGAAAGAATTGAGAAAAGATGGGAATTTGGGTGCGGGTAGTGGGGGGGGGTGGCATTGAAGGGGCGTTTCATTCCTCCCAGTGCGGGTGAACACAGTTTACATGGCGGTGTGAAGCTGCCGCACTGATCGCCCTGACGCTGCAGGAGGAGTACGTGAGCGGAATCGTGCAGCTCTACTCGGTGGACACGACGCTGACGCAGTGCATCTCGGCGCACGCCGTCACGTTCGCGCGCTACCGCTTCGAGGGCAACGCGCATGCGTCGGCGCTGCTCGGCGTCGCTGGGAGGGACTGTGATAGCTTCGGAAATGGGAAGGTACCGTCAAGTTCCGTGTGTAAGACGATGTCGAGAAGCAACGCTCACAGCTCAGTGCTGAGAGTATCACGCCTGGCATTGCGATTGCTGTGGTCTCGATAAACCTGGTGTTCTTTGTACATGAACAAGTGTTTGCAGATTCAGGTTTGAACTCTTGCGTTTCGCCGAACACCAATTTTCAGCGCCAGAGAGGACCAGCAACTTGCACAGCGTTCTGTACAACCAAAGTTCGATGGTTCAAGTGCGCCATGTTCATCCGTCAAATCGAACTCGACTTCACGTGTTTCGCCTCGCTCGCGCCCTGAGTCGACGCGTTCGTGACGGTTTGTTTTCTGTGCCCGGCAGGTGCACGTGGTGGAGCTGGGTCCGCACCAGCCCGGGAACCTGGCGCTCGTCAGCTACAACGACCACATCTCCCTGACCGACTCCGATGAGAACCAGACATTCGACTTCCCCGTCGCACTGCAGGTCAGTCGGAACTCTCCCGTTTCAGGGCTGTACCTTCCCTGCGTCTTCATGTTGTGCGTTTCAGCAGACATCTCAGGCGTTGTGCTGCTGCGACGAGTCGACGCAGTGTTTGTTGACTTGTGCCGAGATGAAAAACATCACATATCCCAGTGTCCAAAGAGCATCTCAAATGTATATCAGTCGTGGAGACCAGATCTACTTCGCCCATGATTGCATCGCTTTGTTGACACGTTGATCCGTCGTGTTGCAGGTCAGTGCGGCGTACGGGTTGATGTACGTGTTCACCAAGTACGGGCACCTGTTCGTCTGTGATATCGAGTCTGCGGTCTGCCTCATCTCGACGCGGGTCGCGCCCAGCATCGTCTTCCGCACGGCGCTCAACTCGGCCACGCAGGGCGTCGTCGCCGTGACGCGCGCCGGGCAGGTGAGCCGGGCAAGGCTCCCAGGGTTCTCGGGATAAGGGCGAAGCGGTCAGTGGGGAGGGGAGCGCAATCTCCACGTGATCGTGGGTGGGAGGTGGTGGAGGCGACACATGCTCTGTGTGTATGTGTGTGTGTGTGTGTGTGTGTGTGTGTGTGTGTGTGTGCGCGAGTGTTGGTCACCCGGAAGGATCGGCACCCTGCACTGCTTTGCCGCTCATTTTACAGGTGTTGTCGATTGAGATGAAGACGTCCGTGCTGGTTCGCTACGTGCGCGAGGTGACCAAGAAGGAGAAGCAGGCGGACCGCCTGGAGCGGGGTCTGGCCAAGCACTGCGCGCTGTCCGGCCACTCCCTCATCTGAGCGGGCTCGCTGCGCACCAGCTGTACCCCTCTCCGATGAAGCGCATTGCGCGCCCTCCCAATCTGAACTGACATGCTGGACGGATGTTTCCGGGCAGACGGACTGATGCAGTGTTATGCCGAGCGCTGAGCGCTCAATGGACACTCACCCGCGACAGCAGGCATGGGAGACAAAGTCTGGCTGACATTCCCTCGCCGAGAGTTGGCGGATGCTGGAACATGTTGCGAGGTGGAATGTGCATTTGAGGGACGGTCGAAGCGTTGTGGATGCCTTGGGGATTCGACGTGTTGTGTGTGGAATCGCGAAACAAGAGCCTTGACCATGAACTGCCCTCTGTGCTGACGTCACGTCGGTGACCGACGCTCTCCTGTGTCGCAAGGACGATGCGCAGTGACGTGTTGGAGTTTCAGTTTTGTTGAGAGTGTTGGGTCCAGGGAGAAAAAACATCTCAATGAAGTTGAGAGACGCTCGATGGATTCTACATTTTGTTGGCTTTTCTGCCCAATACACTTGCCACAAAGCGAACAGGTAATAATTTCAGCGCCTCTGTTTCATCCCACAATTGCCTCGACGAGTTCATCACAAACAATTTCTGATTGGGGTGCAAGCTTTCCGGTGCCATTTGATTCGCCGCCCGACTCCCACAGCGAACTGAATGTTTCTGGACACGGAAATAACACTTGTTGGAGCCGCGTCGCCAGAGTCGTGTTCCAGTTTGTAACGTATCAAGGCCTTCTCCAAGCCACAGTTTTCTTGGCTTCGCTGTGGGGATGATTTTTTTGTCTGGTATTTTGCTCTTTTCGCGTCAAGTTCCTGCGCTTGTGTGAATCATGTACGGTTGTGTGTCGTCGTTGTTTTCAGTTGATCTCGAAGGCACCTGTTGGAGAAACACTGGTTACGGTTCCGTCACATCGGGGGTTGGATCTCCTCACTTCTGTAGATCGACCACTCACTTGTGGAATTGTGGTTTTTGGGAGAGTCGAAAATTTTGTTGGGTTCGTTATTTCAACTGCCTGGAATTTACCGTAAAATCCTGCGTATAAGACCCCTTCGCGTATAAGACCACCCCCCTTTTTCAGCCACAAAATCAGTACAAAGCTATTTTTTGACATTTACAGAAAATTTATTCATGTATGCAAATTTTAGGTTTTTCTGAATCAAAATCTGGGAAATTCTACTTCAAAATTATTTTTTCTAAATATTTTTTCCTATACTAAGGTTTTTTATTTCAAATTTTCTCCAAAAGTTACAAATAGACCCTTCTCAAGTAACTTTTTTCCATTTTGTCCCAATTTGAACTTAATTTTAATGATACCTTGACTGATTCCACTCTTTTCATGTTTGGTTTTCCTATTTCTACTCTTGACTTATGACTTCTTGTAATATTGTTGATTCATGATGTCAAAAGTCCAATCCTCACATATAAGACCACCCCCTTTTTTGGCATGAATTTTTTAGCATCAAAAGGGGGTCTTATACGCGGGATTTTACGGTACTTTGTTTTGTCGAACAGAGATGGTCGTTTCAGTCGATGTGTTCTGCAGTATTTGTGTTGGAATCAAAAGACTGGGTCCTGAACGGACCAGTCGCTGAGTCGCGTTGTTGTGTCTTGTGAACGTTGTGAAGCGTCGCTCCTCGTCTGAGGAAACGAACCTGTTCCGTGCAGCCAGTGCATTTAAATCGCCACGTGATCAAAGAGTAAGTTTCCAGGGCTTTGTGCAGCACTGCGTTTGTGTGGTGAGAACGCAGCGTCCAGGATCCTCGGGGTGCACAGGTGTGGACGCTGCTCCTGGTGACATGACATTCAACACATCCTCTGCGCGTGCACGAAGCTGTGTGCATTTCCCGCTTAGAAATGCTTTTGCCAAAGATATTTAGGGACACCACTGTTTTGTACGTTTGTTGCCACAGAACAAAGAATTGTGACGAGAAGAATTGAAATGGTGTTGCTTTTCAATGTACCGAACGTGACGCGCAACGACCAACACAGTCTCCTCAGGGTGAACTACTTTTCGGACGGTTTATTTTTATTGCCGGTTTGAACCGCTAGAGGCCGCTCCACGCCAGCAGCGCCGCCGCCCCGCACAGCGCCAGCGTCGCCGGCGGCGGCGTCGCGCCCGAGAAGAAGCCGTTGTCCTGGATGAGCTGCGCGTAGTAGCACGCGGACGCCTTGGGAACCCGTTCGCGCGCGTCGTCCGTGAAGTTCACGAAATGTACGCCGAACCTGCAAGTCGAATGTACCCATTTTGAGGAGAACCCATTTTGAGGGGTGACCTTTTTGGCGGGGAGGCCCTTGCTGGCTGGAAGAACTATGGCATGTTCCTCGGCACTCGTGGTTTGCAAGTTTGGAGTGTCTGAAACGTGGACCGTTCGGGTGAAGCGGGTTGTCCCTTCAGTCTGACACTTCAATGCTTTGACACCACCTGTTGGCGTTCAGTTCGAACTTCTCGTGCTCCTCCGGTTGACGTACCTCACTTCGTAGCCGTCCTCCCACTCGAAGTTGTCCATGAGCGACCAGGCCGTGTAGCCGATCACGTTGCAGTCGTCCAGGTCAATCGCTGCGGGTGAGGACCAACAATCAGACACCGGACGAGTTCAACGTTGTGGTGAAGAACCTACGCTGAAGCACGCGAAGATGGGTTCCAGGGGCCCCGAACCCCTCCCCCTCCCCCAACAAACATTACCAATAGTGCCTCGTCGTTTTGCCTGTTCAATTCAAACCCCCATGCGTCCGGTCCCCTGGACTAACCAGGACTGGGTTCTCACTGAACTTACCCTGGAGCATGAAGTTGGTGTAGTTTTTGATGAAGTCGACGCGGAATGTGTCCTCCAGGGACCCGTTGCGGTCGGACACGCCGTTCTCGGACACGAGCACCGGAGGGTTGTCGTACTCGTCTTTGATCCAGTTGAGGATGCTGCGCAGCGTCCACGGAGTCACGATCAGCCACGGGGACCCCGAGCTGCGGCGAGAGCGACGCTGATACAGAACCTCGATCCGCACATTGGGCACCGGACCAGCAAGGGCCGGGTCTTCGTGTGGTTGTGGTACATTTGTCCGGCACCCTCTTTTTGATATGGTGGAGTTTATTTCGCAAAATAGGGCACGTCGCTTTCAATGCCATCAGAACTCGTGAACAACTGGAATCGCCTCACAAATCTCAGGGCCTTCTGCCATGCAGCCTCTGGCCTCGGGACAACTCACTTGATATTGTGCTTCCCGTCTCCCCTTTGCTGGATCAGCTCAAGTCAAACCCATTCCTGACACTCACTCGAGTCCGTTGGGGTCACGGTGGCCCTGGACGTTCTTGTCCCCGTCGTAGCTGGGGTCTGTGTTCGGGGTGTCCGGGTCCGACACCATCGCCCCGCCGTAGTAGTTGATCCCGAAGAAGTCGCTCGTCCCTGAGAGAGGAAGATGCTCAAAAGTGAGGTTCTGGTCTCACTTCGTACCAAAAGCGCGCCCATGAAAAAGAAATTGAACCCAAAACTCGCTTCAACATTGGGCAACACTTGCAAAGGATGGTTCGTTTCAACACTGCTTCACGAAGTTTGCAGTTTTCGAAAGCCATTCTTGATTGAAGTTCAGCGGAAATGCTGTTTGAGTTGCATACCCTTGATGTCGTCGATCTCGTCCTGGGTGAACGCGGGCAGCCTGGACTCGGGGAGGCCTTCGGCTTCGCTCTTGTTTCCAATGATTTGCTTCATGAGTGGTGGATAGTCGCCCTGCATCAACACAACCAAGTGATAGAATTCGCCTGGCAATCAAAGTTTGACTTTCGCTGTTCATAAACTGATAAAATACGCTTTGGATCAAGTGGTTTTTCCAACACACAAACCAAAGAGTCGGGTTGTCGGAAAGAGTCCCACGGTTTCTCGCAAAGACAACTGACCGTGGACAGAAACAGATCTGATTGAGCTCAGCGCGCAGACACGGGTGGCGCTCGCACCTTGTAGACGGGGTGCGCGAACCAGCCGAAGTCGAACTGCAGGGCGCGGTCGGAGGCGGCGGCGTCGGCGGCGCTGTCCGGGTCGAGCGGCTCCGACCAGCCGCCGTTCACCGAGAACCCGATCTGACCTGCAGCGACACGAGACACGTGGGGCGCACTCGGACCTGATATGTGGAGATGGTGCCTGCGTGTGTGTGTGGGGGGGGGGCGTCAAATCCATGGGAACCGCACTGCAGTGAGGCTGGGGTGATGTAATTTTGGCAGAAAACAGATAGGTCCATGTGTCAGACCAGATCCATGCAGTCAGCATTTCTCATTTGTGCAGACTTTTCAACGCGTGTTCGTCAGAAGTCTGCTGAAGGGAGGCCTTGGGTCTCTGCTCGAAACCTCCATGGCTTTGGACCAGAATCAGGGACTCGCAAAGATTTGACTTGAATTCTTCGACATTTTGACGTGCTGATGAGGCTGAACATTCAGAACTGCCCACCATGTTGCGTGGGTCTGAACTCTTGGTCGTAGATGCGGTAGGCGGCGGCGTGCGCCTTGAGCACCGTGTGGCCCGCTCTGTAGCCGTACGTCCCGTTCGGGTCCTGGACCCCAGGGGCCTTGGAGCCCGAGACGTAGCCCAGCACGGCGACGACCCACGGCTCGTTGATCGTCACCCAGTACTTCACCTGCACACAAGAACCGGGGCAGCGTTTTTTTTTTTCAGGAAAATTCAAGTTCACGTGAGTGGGGAGAAAGGAAATTTGCAGAAACTCGTGCGTACTTTGCTGTGGCTGAAATTACGACCCAAGCCCAAGTTCAGGTAGAGGAGAGTTCGGTGCCAAAGAAAGGGTCGGATTTCTGTGCTGACTCGATGAGGATGTTGTGCAGGCTCACCTTGCTCCCGTACGCAGTGAAAAGCGCTCTGGAGTATGTTCTGAAAGGCTCCAGAATGGCGTCTTCGTTCAGAAATCCTCCCATGTCCTCCAGCCCCTGCAAATTCGGGAACCAGTGATGATTTAGACCTGAGCTCTGCGCTCACTTCACGAGCCAGATTCTGAAGACAAGAGACAGGTGAAGGAAGTTTGCACAAACGCTGCTTGATGCTTTGCTTTGAAATCGAAAGAAACACTTGTCCAGAACAACTTGGATCCATTCTGCGACTGACTGATCGAACGTGCCTATTCCTGAATCCTTGACGCGCTCGTATCCGCAACGAGGCAAACTCTTCGTTTAGGAGTCGCTGTTTCCCCAGCTGATCCCAGGGGCTCGGAAGTCAATCTACCCGAGGCACACGTCAGTTTCCCTCGAACTGCGGCCACGCCTCGGGGCTCGGTTCCCGGACTGACCTGCGGCAGGTCCCAGTGGTAGATGGTGACGATGGGCTCGATGTCGTTGGCGATCAGCTCGTCGATGAGCGCATCGTAGTAGTCGAGCCCGGCCTGCAGCGGCGTCGGCTCGAGCCCCGTCGGGAAGAGCCGCGTCCACGCCACCGAGAACCGGTAGTGCGTCACCTGCCGCCGCGGGGCAACAAGAACAGCTGCGTGTGAACAATGCAACGACTCGGGACCTCCTATGGACGCACGCATCTCCATGCAACTCGATCTGGTCAACAAAACGCTGCACTGGAAACAATCCCAGACCAGTCCCAAGAGTAATGTCCAGTGTTCTGCGTTGCAAGTTCGAACATTTTGCATGTTGTGAATGTGCATGTGACTCTTTGGTTCCAGCATTACGAGTTATGCAAGATTTCGAACACCAGCCTTGGGTCACTGAAAATGAACTTTGGACGAGAGGATACGGTGCTCCAAAGAACAAAACGAACAACTTAATGAAAGCGTCTTTGTGCCACTCCGTGCAGGAACATTTTCTCGTTTGAATCCAGTCCTGCCTCAGTGAAGGAAAACGTACCCACTTCCGAGGCGAACAGACCGGGGCCGACAGGTCCTCCCTCGGGTGAAATCATTTTCAAATGGCCGTAGCTTCGACGAAACAGGGAAGTTATTCCCACCATGAACGGATCACTTGTTTGGCTCTGTGTGTTCGCGGATGGCGCGAGATGTGGTCCTGAGCTGGTCCAAGTTTGTTGCGACACACACACACACACACACACACACACACACACACACACACACACACACACACACACACCTCGTCGTCCGCGTTCACTCACTTTCATCTCTTTGAGGATCTGCACGTCGTCGCGGAACTTCTCGTACGACTTGCAGGCGTCGTCGCCGGTCGTGTTGTCGGCGACTTTCCCCGGGGTGTGCGTGTAGCGGTCCCAGATGCTCTCGCCCTTCCCTGCGCAGGACGCACGCAGACAAGAGGTAATTAGAGAGTCCGATTCTATCCCAGGGTGGAACACAGTGTGTTGAACGGTTGTTGACTCTTTTTTTTTGCTTTTCAAAGTGCTGAAGTGGACAAGTACCTGACAAACCCTTTCAGCGACAAGGAGAAACTGTGCATCCGTCAGGCACAAAACAACAACCATATTTAGTGACCTTCGTCAAAACGAGAACTGGCACAAGCAAACAACACGAAGATGATTGTTCTCACAAAAACAAAAAACGACAGAAAAAAAACCGTCAAGTTATTGAGCAATTCTCTCACCGTCGACATCCCAGGCGCCCTCGATCTGGTAGGCGGAGGTGGCTCCGGCCCAGATGAAGTCTTCTGGAAACGTTCCGTAGTGGAACGGCTCTCCGTAGTACGAGCCGACGCTCCTCTCAACACTCACACACACGCACAAAACGACGAGAAAACCACGCATTGTCTGTCGTCTTCAAGTTCCAGGTTTATCCAACAAATTTCGAAACCACTGAGATCCAATTGGAACATGCGGAAACTTTACACTGTGAGAAACGTCTGCTTCAGAATGTGTCAAAAAAATGTTACTTGCGACATTCCAGCAACCAAGGTGTTTGTGAATGGATCAAATTATTGTTTCATTTTTTGGCATGCCTTGTACACACTCGGACCTCGATCGAGAATCCTTTTCGATGATTGATCAAACAGTGAGGAGCTCCCTCGTCAAACAGACTTCAGATATCAACCTGGCGTATCAACCTCTTCAGCTGCTGGAACAACCTACACCAGAAAAAACGTGCACGTGCGAAGTTGTACAATGTACGAGTGTTCGTGCCACCGAAGTCTCCCCAACAATAAATTTCATCGTAGACACGGAGCTCAGGACCATTTCACCATAAATTGAAGTGTTGATGTTGTCGCCTCCCACTTACGGAGCCAGGAGCGGTGGCATTGTGCGAAAATGATGAGCGAACATTTTTTTGGACACTTTCCCCACTTTTTGCACAAACGAAAACTTTTCCGAACATTGTTCACCTGTGGTCCATTGGAAGCAAAATGACATCGCGGAATGTTGGCATCTTGAAGAATGAAGCTTTTGACAGCAGTCGCACGGCAGGTCTGATCTCGAGATCTGCATGGGTCGAGTCCTAGGCGGAGACAGCCTTTCCTTCCAAGATTTGAGACGAAGAGCGAGAGCATGGGAAACCGCAGTCGTGAAACCTTCATCCGTGGGAGAATGAAACAACCTGCAGTCATCGCGAGAGGGGTGAATTTCTATCTTGGAGTCAAAGGCCTTTTTGGGAACAACGGACAATCAAACGTTATCAACAAAATTTCTGGCCATTGGTGGGGAGTCCAGTTTGAAGTGAAAAGACAAATCAGCTGAGATCCCTGGAACTTTAGGGTCTAACCGACGTTCATCCCAGGCGTGTGCAAGCCAAAGAAAGTGACCGTGATTTTATATTCTCGGGAACATGTCCCAATGCTCGCAATGCTTCTCGAAATTTTGCCTGCGGGGAAGAATCTGGTTCGCTCAAGGCAGAAAACTTTGATGTTTAATTTTCCTAATTGATTTGCAACATTGGCAACATCTGCTTGTGATCAGTCTGAAAAGGGCCATGTCCAAAATTGTGTTGTCAGCCACAACACACAAGCATTTTCTCAGAACAAAAATTGTGTGCAGGTTTGACGTTGAGGCGAGCCCTTTCCCCCGAGGTTGCACCTCAGGGAATGTGAGGTGAAGCTCGCAGTTTTGGTCAGCCCGATTTGTTTGACGAACAGTCTTGTCATTCCTGACGCAAAACAAATCCGTTGTAGCAGAGTAATCGTTCCTTTATCTGTTCTTGACGGGGACAAATCGGCTGATACTCAGGCCTTTTCAACATTTTTGTACAATACCGCCGAACACGTGTGATAACACCTGACGATAAGAAACCTGATTGTTGAAAGTCAAAGGTTCCAAAAGCTTCGTTTCTTTTCAAATGGAAGGAGATAATGACAACGTTTTTAGATCCATTGACCTATTTAATTTGTCTGATTGCTTCAGTGAAAAAGTCCCAAGAAATTGCATGGTGGCGAAACTCGTTTTCGCTGTGCGAGCAGTCTCAGCACATAGATCCACCGTGTGATCAGTGCGACAATGCAGAAGGTGGGTGTGTTTGCTTCTGTGTGTTTGGAACTTGTGCTATGAAGAAAATGAAAAGGCGCTGGATTTGAATTGAAGGACGTGTCGAGAATATTTATTTGCGTGTTGTTCGTGCGCAGACTTTGGACAGTGATCCTTCGTCAAGGCGGATGCCCACGGATCAACGTGCCTTGTTTGTCCACACCATGACCTGTCCAGTGTCTTGATGCAAGGTGTTTGGCTTCTTCAACCTGGTTCAAACAGGGCTATATTTGCGGAGATGTGTTCTGCAGATGGAGTTGAACTCTGCGTGTCTCGGGGTCTTGGTGATCCTGACGGTCTGCACCACGGAGCTGGCGTCTCAGAACCTCGACCCGGCCGGATACAGACTCCCTCAGAACGCGTGCGTTCAGAGCTCGGTTCAGTCTCTTCAAATTTACACGAATCGCAGAGAACGTACGAGGATGAAATCACAAGTTTCCACTATCATGCGGTATCACGGGAGTCATTTGTGCGATTTTGGATTGTCGTGTCTCATGTCCCAGACATGGTCAAGGTCACCTGCTGTCAGAGCAAGCAAGCAGCATGATCATTGATCGTCTGGGAGAGTTACTGGGGCATGGAACAAATCGCATGATAGTGGAAAGTTCTGATTTCATCCTCGTACAAAGCAATCGTACACAGTGTTGTTGTTTTGCTGGTGGGTTGAAAACGGATCCGTTTGGACTCTGGATCCAGAAGGCCGATTGGCCAGGCCTCTGAGCAGTGATGAAAATTTTCTCCCCGTTTCTGCACATCAAGTCCCTCGCGCCCTGTTTCTCTTAATCAATGCAACATCTGCGGTCGGTCCGTCACACTGTTTGAGCGGCTTTCCCTCTGCACGCAGCGGGTACCTGCTGGTGACTCCGCGCAAGATCCGCCCCGACCAGGACTTCCGGATCATGGTTACCATCTACAAGATGTACCACGCGTCGTGCGACGTGCGCGCCGTCATCGCCCGCGACGGCGTCGAGTACGCGACGCAGAGCGTCTCCTTCGCCGGCACCGGCACCAAGGAGATGCTGCTCAAGGTGCGGGGTTCAGAGGGGGGACAGGGGGGACCAACACTGGTCTGACCTCAAACAGGGGGGGGGGGGCTGGCAGTCTGGACCCTGTCGATCAAGGACCTGAGTCGTTTTCTTTGGGTTGCACTTTTCTTTTTCACACTGTAACAAAGCTTTTGTTTGCACTCCGAGTCCACACCGCCTGTTTCAACCAAACACGGACGCGCAAGATTTCCACTCCACGTCTCCCAGGACCGAACAAAGATACGAGACATTGACAGAGACGAGTTCACGCATTTCCTTCTGGTAACACGTGGCATCGTCGTGCGTGTTGTCACATTTTCTTCAACGCGCATTCGCCCCGGAACTGGGCTGCTCACCGTGCCCACGTGTTCACAGATCCCGTTCGACGTGCTGCCCGGGTCGCACCGCCTCCTGGTGGAGGGGCTCGCGGGGCAGGGCAACGGGGACATCCTCTTCACCAACGAGACGCAGCTCGACTTCGAGACCAAGTACATGTCCGTCTACATCCGCCCCGACCACTTCGAGTACTACCCGGACAACATAGGTGGGAACATTGTACCTGATGTTTCAAAAATTTTTCAGCACATCCCATGCTGGGGTGGAGCTGTGTACTCGTACTGCGAAGCCAATCCCAGGTCCCGACTTTTGTTGCAACATCTCATATAGTGGGCAGATTAAGCACGACGTTGACAGCTGCAAAACGACGCGACACGTGAACGTTGAAATAGCAATTTTCACGCGACGTTGACGCGACGGGGCTCCGACGGGTGATTTCAAACGTCGTGCTTAATGTGCCTAGTGTCGCAATATACATTGCAATTTGTTTTGGCCGCTGGCAGCACAAAAGAGGCAATTCAGTTTGGAGAAGAGGGCGAACCCTAAGTCCACCAAACCAGATGCAGAGACTGCACCTGCCTTGTCCATTTCCGTTTCGCATTCAACCTCCGCAGAAATGTGTGCACCCAGAGGCCCTGGTGGAGAGATGACGCACTTGTTGTTGCAGTTCGGTTCCGGGTGATAGCGGTCACGCCTGACCTGATGCCTGTCAACTCGGACCTCACCGTCATGGTCATCGTGAGTACTTCTCTGTGAACTTGCCGCATTCCCAGATTCTCCTCAACTGTCGGTGTACCCCAGGGGCAGATCCCAGGATCAGGTCGTGGGGAAGACCCGCAACTGACACGGGATCATCTGCTTGTCGTTTTGGTGCTTCCTGCTTGTACTCCATCCCGCAATGTTGAAGAAAATCTCTTGATTCTGGGTTGGCCTGACGGCAGTTGTGTTGTCTGCTGCAGGATGCTGGAGGAGCCGTCGTGAGGAGGTGGCTCGCGCAGCAGTTCAACTTCGGTACGAGCTTCCTCCTGTGGACAAGTTTTACTTGTATTTCCTGCACGAAAACATATTTTACTTGACGGCGTTGACTTGCAGGAGTGTACACTCAGGCGTTCAAACTGGACTACCCTCTCAAAGACGGAAACTGGACGATTCGCGTGTTCGCCTTTGTGAGTGTGGACTCTGTCGCTCGCACGTTTTCTCGATTCTAACAGCCGGCAGATTCAAGCTGCTCATGCAGGTTCTGTCTTCGTTTTTCAGGGCCACGTCTACGAAGACTACTTCGCGCTGAACCTGTTCTGTGAGTCCTCGCTCCGTCCTCGTCCTTGTTTCAGAGGGCGACCCTGGAGCCCTGAAGAATTTGTAACGCAGTGAAGTCAAATTGTGTATCATGGTGCAGAAGCAGACAGATCAATGGACCTTGAAGCAGTATCTTTCACAATGACCAAACAACGTTAGTTCTGAGTCAGAAACCCTTGAATGATTCACAACTGATGAAGTCGCACCGGACACAAAAGATTTCCAGTGGGTTTCAGGAGGGCTCAGGGCGCGCACCTTGGCACAGAATCCCTCAGGACCAGGTCTCGGTGGCACACCTCCTCACACCCTGGACCCACCGCAGTTGTGTCCGTGTTACAGACCCGCGTCGGATCGAGGTGAACATCACGATGCCGAGGTACATCACGGAGAAGGAGTGGGGCCTCGCGGGGACGCTCTACGCAGAGTGAGTGCAGACACAGCTGAACAAGAGAACACAGGCATCACAGCTCCGGAACTTCGTCAGGAAAGCACAAGTTTTTGTTGCATTTAAACGCCGCAAACGCCACAACAAAAATGTTTCAGGCACAACCCAGCTTGAATTCTGCCTTGCAAAGTAGATCAAACACCGCATTCCATGGCGCACAAAGCAACGTGTGGGCTTTGTTCTTTTGGTCACCTGCGCATTACAAGGTTCATACACAGGCACACGCACACAGACAGGCAGACAGACAGACAGACAGACAGACAGACAGACAGACAGACAGACACACACACACACACACACACACACACACACACACACACTGGCTTCCGATGCTGAGTCCTGTGGCAGTAACAAAGGGAATCGTGGAGCTGAACTCGCAGAAGTGTTTGATTTCGTCTTGAGCCAGCCGTTCTCCACGTCGCTTCAGACACACGTTCCCGTGCGTGCCTGGGAAGGGGAACGCGACAGTCGAGATGCGCGCGCTCGACCTGGAGACGGACGAGTTGTCCGAGGAGCGCATCCTGCTCGAGATCCCGCACGTGAGTCCGCGGCCAGGGGCGCAGGGGCGACAGGGTCAACAGGGTCCGTCACCGGAAGGGGGAGTTTCAACAGACTGAAGGTGCTCGAAATTTGTTTTGTCAGAACGTCAGAGGCAATCCTGACTGACAAAGGCTCAAAAAAAATAACTTTTTTGCTTTTTTGCGCAAAAACGGACCTATTGGGCACTCCGGGGCACCACTCCACAAAATCAGCAGCCGTTGTATTGTTGAGTGTCCTCACCTCCTCCTCCTCCTCGTGCGCACAGATGGAGCGGGAGATCCCGATCTCGTGGAGTCTGGAGGAGATCCGGGAGGTGTTCGGGGACGTCGTGGGGCGCGGGCTCTGGCTCAAGGCCTGGTTCTACGACTGGATCCTCACGGAGACGCAGAACGCTACGGCCGTGACGCGCGTCCTCCCCGACAGCGTGCACGTGCGCGTCATCGGCAGACACGTGCGCACCTTCAAGCCGCGCGCGCCTTTCGACGTGCACGTGAGTCGGGAGCTTTGATGTCACAGGCTCAAAGCTGTGTTCGTGTTTGCATGCATTTCTGTTTTGAAGTTTTGAAGTCATTTGACACATCACACAAGTCAGGTTGGCACAGTGATGGAACAGTTCAAAGAAAGTTTGAAGAAACTTTGACGAAAGTTTCTTGGAATGAGGTATCTTCAGTCACTGCGTTCGTTTCAAGTTGATGAGGCCTCCCGTGCCTGAAACGACACGAAGCACACCCTCAAGCCAAGGTCCTTTCTTCCTTTGATCTGTTTCCAACTGTATTCACCTCTCCTCCTGCGCTTGTGGCTCGCAGTTCGCGGTGCAGCGCAGCGACGGCTCTCCCTACACGGAGCCGTACTTCCGCACGCTCGTCGTGGACCGGACGCACACGGGAGGCTCCTCCTCCGGCGGCCAGGACCGACTCATCATCCCGGACGACGGCATCGTCCGCTACACCGTCCGCCCCGCGCCCGGCGACCGCAAGATCGAGCTCAGGGTGAGGCGACCCTCCGCACACCCGGTGTAATGAAATGGCAAGACCCCAGAAGCGAGGAGTCTGGTCAGTGTTGCTCTGCCGAGGGTGACGGGGGTGTGGCCATGGGATCCAGGCCCATGACCTCATGCCTCCTCATTTTACTTCACACATTGCAATTATTTGGCACCTGTCACTCAGAGCCTTGACCTGGGGTCTGGCCAATTCAGCCCACACCCTGAAATGATGAGACTCTGGGTCTTGAAAATGCCGGGTCTCATCATTTAATTCCACCGGGCATTCTCAATTCCTGAATTGAGATCCGTGACAAAGAAGGATCTCCATGGAGAACAAGGGAGGGTCAGGAATTGAGGGAAAACTCGTTTTGTCTGAGTTGGGCGTGTTGGTATCAGGGATTTTGCTTGCGTGATGCTTTGGTCCCTAATTTTGCCTTGTTCCAGCAACAACATCGTCACGGGGCCTCTGATACCAACCACACTCTTGCAGGTGTACCACGAGAGCGGCAACATGCAGGTTGTGGAGGTGACGTGTTTCGAGGCGTACAGCCCCAAGAGACACTTCCTCTACCTGACGACCGCCACGCAGGACCCAGCCGTCGACACCTACATGATCTTCACCGTCAGAACCAACGTCTTCGTCGACGAAATCACCTACGTCGTGAGTCTTTGCCTTTGGATATCTCAGGGCCTGTTTACAAGCGCGGGTGTCTACGGTTGCAGCTTCACATGCTGGCTCAAGTTTGTCTCTGGTTGACGGGGCACGAGGTCTCAGGGGCATATATTTTCTGGAAGAGAGGGCATTTGTAGAATGCTTTTGATGGTGTGAACTCCTGTACACGTGTGAACCTTTCTTTTGGCTCGCGGGCGGCACCTCAACCCACTGGCTCTGTTCCTGTAACGGCACACGCAAGTGAGGTCAAATCTGAAGGCCAGACATAGGTACCAAGACACTGACTTTCCTTCAGCTGATGGGTCACGGGACGATCATCGCCGGCTCGACGCTAACGATGGCGGCGACGCAGAAGACGTTCAGCATCGCCGTGTCGCGCCAGATGGCGCCGGTGGCGCGACTCGTCGCCTACTTCGTGCACGACGGCGAGGTGGTGGCGGACGCCGTCAGTTTCCACGTGCAGTACTCCCGACTCAAAGTGGTGAGCGGCGCTGCGGTGCGCAGGGCTGATCAAGGGTGGAACACTCACAAACGGGGAGATGGTGCAAAAGGAAGCCCAGTGTCATGCTCTTTCCTCCGTGTGGACATGAAGAAGCAATTTTTTGACCAATATCCCTGTAAAGTTTCAAGTTTCGAAAAAGCAGAAGGTCGGAAATAGGAAGGTGCCCAAAAGTCTTGGCCCAGTTCTGAAGGCGACTTGCAGCACAATCCTCTCCTGCAGGCAAGCGCGCCCTCTCGTCCTGTCCCTTCATCGCAGCTGAGTTTTCTCTCGCAGGCGAACATGACGCTGAACAAGGGGAAGGACTTCACGGAGGACTCGCTCGAGCTCATCACGCGCGGCCCGCCCGGATCCTTCTCCGTCCTCGAGGGCAACGAGTACGAGTTCTGGAGACGCGGCGCCAAGACCTTCCTCACACAGGAATTGGTCAGTTGTTTGGGGCTGGGTCAGTCTTCTGCAGGGATCAGTCATCTAAGAGTCAGTCATCTAGGGGTCAGTCATCCGGGGGACAGGCTTCTGGGGATCAATGATCTGTGTGGGATCAGTCATCTGAGAATCTGAACCTGAAGGGACGGTTTTTGCATGCTTCCCCAATGTGTCTCACTGAAAGCAGCACGAAATTTGAGAGTGACACAGAACATGTTACGCTGGTTACCATTTGCGTTCTGCGACACATGTCATCTCCGCAAGCCTTGTCCTCTGTCTCGCACAGATCGAGGACGACCTGCGGACGTATGACGCTCCTGCCTCGGGGCCGCACCACCACATCTGGTACTTCCGCGACGACCGCTGGGAGGGCGACGTCTTCTTCAACGCGCCGTCGCCCGGCATGGACACGCTGCAGATCTTCAAGGTGCGCAGCCACACCGGCGTTCACATCAGTTCTCACACTCTCGTATTCTTCTTGTCGCTTAGGGCACAAACCCCTATGTTCTGCTTCTTGTTTTGTTTGCGCCGTGAGTGGTTTGATTGAAGAGGA
>JAAUXT010141325.1_pt1 | contig 20140 bp, 19 predicted proteins | sample 7278171 | NCBI WGS metagenome assembly JAAUXT01 (sample SAMN14350112, study PRJNA611818) | marine sediment metagenome | isolation source: surface marine sediment (1.8m) | place: French Polynesia: Moorea | collected 2018-08 | reverse complement strand
GTAAATCTGGGCATTGACATGTTGCTGGACAAATTCTCTGTACACCAATCCGTGTCTGTCAAAGAAAAGGACAAGGAGCACTTTGGGGGTATTCCTTTCCTTCCTTGGTTTCTGAGGGCAGTTGGCATTTCGAGGCAACCACTCCATGGAGGCAATCTTGGACTTGGGGTCATAGGTGAGGACGTAGGTTTCATCTCCTGTGATGATCCGGTCAGCAAATCCAGGCTGCCTCCACAGCTGCAACCAATGTCAGCATGTGTTGAAACGCACAGCTCTCTGTCTTGGATTCAAAATATGCGGCACAAACTTTGCACATTTCTTTTTCAATCTCAAATCCTTTGTGACAATTTGCTGAGCAGTCATTCTGTCTGTGCCCAAATTTTGGGCAAGATTGCGCAGAGTCACAGTCCTGTCATTCTGAATCACTTGCCGAGCTTGTGCAGTGCAGGCAGGAGTCCTGGCAGTGCGGGGGCGGCCTTGTCTTGGAGTGTCTGTGATGCGGTGGTTTCTGTTGTTCTGGAAGCATCGTATCCATCTTCTGCATGTCCTTTCTGACATTGCAGTTGCCCCATAAGCTCGCTGGATCATTCCAGTAATGTCCACTGGATTCTCACCAAGATTCACAGCAAACTGAATGGCTATCCTTTGCTTCAACTTATCCGAAATTTTGCGCTCAATGTCCATTTTTCGATGGTTTGCGTAATCCATTTTGATCTGCTCAGAATGACGTCTCTGAATGCACTGATCTTCATGCCAAGACAGTTGTCGCCAGACAGACACCTTGTCCACATATGTGTCAAAGTAGGAGTCGATCGGTGCAACACAACATGCTTTAGCGCGACCGCGGACAAAACTTTTGTGACATACCATCGTATTTCGCCAACTGGGCGCGGACGGTCCCTGGTCCTGTTGGATATCATGCCCCGGATGTGATCAAGAGTCGGTGGGCAGGAGTGACTGTTGCTTCATTGATTGACACTGATCTTTGCTCAAGACATCCCCTGACGCAAGTTGATGAGCTCGTTAGTGGCTCTTTGTCCACAGTTGATGAGGTCCCCTCTGAATCTTTGGTGGTCGCCTGGGGAAAAGGTGCACCAGGTTCACGGAAGTGTTGTTCACTGAAACTTTCATTTGGCGTCGTCCTCCACCTGTTGCAATGGGCTTCATGCGGTTGGTTCATCAAGAGAAGCTGCTGTCGACAAGCGAAAGATTTGGAGCAGTTGTCCTGGGGAAGATGATTCTCTTGCAAAACGAACGCAAGTGCAGACTTCCTGAAGAAACTGGGGATTCTGCCCTGCCTGCGAGACGCACTTGGTGGGAACAGCGACGCGTCAAGAATGGTAAAATTATCAAAAGACGGGACAAACCCCACGCACCATGGAGTCGGGCCCCAATTGACAGAATCTCGGATTGGCCCCTGGAAAGCAAGAAGGGATTCTCATCAACATAAAGAATGCAAGATTTCTCATGCACACTCTCTTTGTGCCTTTTGCTTTACAAGATCGTCTGCAGTGCTTTGGCAAAAGTTTTCAGTTTCAGCTTATTCTTCGTTCGTTTCTCGTGTTGGAAGTGAAATTTGACATTTCACATTTGTTGGTTGAAAGGAACTTCGGTCAATACTTCCATTGCTCGCAAGTCCGCGTAATGGCAGGAGGATGCAGAGTTCCTCTTTTGGCAGCAAGTTTAATGCACCATGTGTTCATGAAACATGACACGGCGCAGCAACAGGAAAACCTACCCTCTCGCTGGGAGGAGAAATTCGTCTCAAGCATTAAGGAAAAGTTCCTTCCACTTGCCCACTTATTCCCCATTTGTGTTTGATATGGACATGGCTTACATATTGTTCAATTCCTGCGTCACGGGCCAGAAAAATCGCCTGTTGACCAATCCACCAAGTTAGAAAAGACTGCTCTTGTTTGTTGTGCTTTTGTCGTGTTGGACAGAGGCGCTGGAGCTGTCAATGCGACCACTTGCCTTTGCAGACTCAGGTTCTTTGTAGCTTCAGTTTGAAACACTGAATTCTTCTCAGAAATTGTGCATGGAGAACGAACGAGAGGTGCTGCACATGCATACACTGGTTAAGACTGTCAAAAGCAAACCTTCCTTGGTTTTGCACGACATGTTGTGCTGGACTTGTACAATTTGCAGGACAATCCTGATTGTTCCATTGGGTGCATGACCACAACACCATTTACGTGCAATTTATGGGCGTGAGTTTCTTCAAATGTTGCATGGTGGCAACGTTTCAACGTGGGAAGAGTCGACAAAAACGAGCGAGATCTGACTGTTTCAAAGTGTACGAGGTGCAGCCTGATTGAGAGGTGAAACAAGCTCGTGGTTTTCTGGTTCGTTGCTTTAATTCCATTCCCTGGTGGAGAGTGCCTGGACATCTCTGTTGTCTACTGCTTTTGGAAACTGAATTGAATTGCAAATTACACGCGGGCCCTATTCAATTACTACCTGACTGTACATCGACTAATTCTTCTCTTTTCCGTCCACTGCCCTGCCGCTGGATGCGGCAAAGAAGAATTGCAACAGATCTGAACAAAATGAAATACGAGCGAAAAAGCTGCTTTCTCACGAGCTGATCAAGAGAAATGTGATCGGAACGACACGCCGTCCTGTTGCATTTGGCTCTTCTCAAAATTCCCGAACATCTGAGATTTTCACGTCTGAATTGAATACAAACGCTGAAGGTGACAATAAGATCTGTACATTTTATTTTCCGTGTGTTTTGTACACCATTGAACAACACTGGCGTTTTGGTTCCAACAATGTGTTCGCGCACTGTGATTTCCCCGAATCAGGCAGAATCGGGTGCATTTCCTGGAGCTGAAAGGAATAATTTCTGAAAATACGTCGAAAGGAGATTACTTTCATGTCATTTTGACACAAACCTGCGCGACATGAGATTTCTTGGAGATATCTGTGTCAAAACATAATTTCGTCACAGTTGTGTCCAAGAGCTGGACTTTTTCGACGAACATCGTCAAAACTACGTTTCCACAGATACTGTCTTCAAAAGTTCGCTGTTTACATTCAGAAAAATGCTGGTCTTGCTGGCATGCTGACGAATCACATTCGTACTCGGTTGCATAGAACGCATGTTTCCCTGGAAGTTTTCAGCGTTCAAAATGACACGAACACTGCATTACTCGTAAACATTCACCCTGTTCTATGGGCCGAACAAATCATGTGATGTGTTCAAAAGGGATATTTTGAGAAAGAGATGACCGATCAGTCAGTCAATTGACGGGCGCTTCTCAATGTTTGCTGCAGCTCTAGCAAGGAGGAAGTGCTCCTTGCCAAGAAAACAATTTTAAAATATTTTATAAGAGCAAGAGCTCCCCTCATCCCTTGCAGACTGTGTACGTGTACCAAAATTGCAGCCAAAAGGCACATAATCAGAGGCTTGAGAAGACTTGGAACCAAACAGTGCTTGAGAAGTTCACAATGTGGAAGGCAGAACTGGCAGAGGAGATGTAACTTATTGGATCCCTCGCAAAAGTTTGCAAGAAGGAGGGGAGACCCACACACGCAGAGCTCAGAATCATGTTTGAAAACTAAATTGTCGCTTTTGATGGTGGTCCCGGCTGTCCCGGCTCCAGCTTTTTTGTTCCCCCTGGAGGCTCCACCCGAAGGAGGCAGAATCAGGCGTGCTGCTTTATGTCCAGTCCAAACCACTGCTGCTGTGGTCTGAACAACATCTTGTTTGGTGATACTCATGATGCCATCATTGTGAAAAGGCTGTGGGTTTGCACGTGTGTACCCGATGAATGTACCATGGTACTTGACAGGACCAGTCATTAAGTGATGAATGTCTGGCATCGCTCTCACCAAAAGAATGATGTTTTACCACGTTTTCTCTTGCCTTGTGAATCGACTGCCAGCAACTACCAAATGCCTTGGAAGCAGCTGCTAACATTTGTGCATTTGTGCTTCCAAAACGCACGAGAACATGGGAAGATGAGCCTCGCTCGCATGATATAGCAGTGCACGCTGCATTCAAGGTAAATTAGGGTCCCAAGACCGTGTAGAAGTCAAATAGCATGTGATATACGAGTATATCAGTTCGAAGCAGCACTGGAATGGATTACGTGCTAGAGAACCTTGGTTATGGGCGCCACTATCAGTATCATGATCGTGGAAGACAACGTCCCAACTAGAAAGATCCAGAACAGAATTCTGTCCACCGCCAGAGCGACCTGGCGCCATTCGTAAATCATCTCTTCCTCGGAATCGTCTCTTTCGTAGCGCTCGATGATTTTCTTCAACGCGTTAAGAATTTCCTCGTTGGTTTTCGTGGTGGAGGCGGGTGCTGCTCCGGAGACTCCGGCGCCGCTGCACGTGTGGTTCCCCGCCGCCCGAGCCTGGTTGCTGAACGGGTGTGGCGAGCGGTGCCGGCTCAGCTCCTTGTTGTACTGCGCCACCTCGTGGTAAAAAGGAGGCTCATTGACGTTCCTCCGTCTGTCCGCACCGCCACTGGGTTCCACCCCAAACTCGCTGCTGCAGTGGTCCAGCTCGTCCTTGAGTTCCTGAGCCAGGTTCTCTATTGTCAATCTCAATGGCACATTCTGCACATAGTTGCTACGATCATCGCTGTAATATCCATCAACGAAGCGGCTTCCTGCAAAGAAAAGCGATCTTGGTAAACCGCCAATGTTTCCACGATATGTTCCCAAAGTCATTCATTCTGAAAATAACCTGCTGTGGCAGCCGTGGCCAGAATTTTCTGAGATGCGCACGGTCCATCTTTCACGACTCGAGATTCTTGGAGTACACTTGTCAAATCGCACCTGTGGCAGAGCGCTTGTTGAAGCAGAGTCCCTTCTCCTTCGGTTTGGAGCCCTTGACGAAGCAGCGGCGAAGCCAGTTGGGCAGCGGCTTGAGGTTCGGGCCGCGATAGTGGAGGTTGAGGACGAAGACGGTCATGATCACCGACACACTCGTCATTGCCATCACGATCGTCAGGTAGATACCTGCGAGGACATAACGTGGTCTGCTGAGACACGACGAAACGCAACGTCGCACGAGAGTGTGAGTACGAGTGCAAGTTCTTCACGACAATACGACACAAGCTTCCCGATCTGCACTTTGTTCTCTGTGCAGATGCCGTGGCTTGGAAAAAGACTTTTCACTCCGTTCTGAGCATGAGCAGATTCTGCATGAGGATAGTTTTACAAATAGTAAAATATGAAGTAAGAAAAGACCTCCGATTCCGTCCAGGAGAAGTGAAAATGTGCACCAACCTGCTTCGGATGACTTAGAGCCAAACACAACTTTGCAATCAAATCGTGTGGAGTTTCAATCGTCGAAAGTGAAAGTGATTTCAAAACAGCTTTCTACATTCGTTCTCAATTGGCATGTGCTTCGTTCAAAATTCAGCAAACTAGCACATTCACAAGTGTTCAAAATGCAAAAATTAAAGTTGATCAAAACACGAAACCTTAGTTGCTATTCAAAATATTTACAAAATTGAAGAATCGTGATGATACTACGAGTGCTTGAAATGATTGAGAGGGCGCAGGAAGTCGCGATGAATAAGGGATTCGTTACTCACTAAGCAGAGGTATGAATTCAGATGTCTCTGGTAGATCTTCGCTAACGGACATCATGAATACACTGCGGTACAAAAATAGGTCAAATCACCTTCACATAAGCAGTTCAGTATCACCAGAGTCACAAGGGGCAGAGGAATCACACACCGAGGAGGCAGAACAACGGCAAAGAAGCGAGGACCTCGCAGCCGATAAAAGGTCTGCAGGGTGGAATTGACCATGGTTGGTGTCAATCTGGAAGTGCCAATCAGCTTTGAGCACAGATGCACGAAACAGAGACAGAGGGAACCGTGCAAGAACCATTGTTCTTTGCATTGGTCTGCCAGAAAAATTTGAACGAAGGACACTCACATTTTTTGCCAAGTTTTCACACTTCAACTAAAGAATGCTTGCCAAAGCAACCAGATTCTCAATAAAACGAGCGAGTAAATCGGTGTGCCTTGTTTGGAAGAAACAGCCACTTTTGGCTCTGCTTCTCTTGGAAGGAGATTCAAAAACGAAAAAGTGGCAAACTTGGAATGTGACAGTGCTCTTCCTTTCAATGTTTTAAAGTCGAAACTGCCTGTTCATTCACTTGCAGGAGGCAAAGGAGGTGGGGCAGACACAACATTGAACAACAAGGACAAAGGTGCATCAAAGGATGTAAAATGCACAATTTTGAAAGTAAATCCAGAGAATCAGTGCACTGCCTAGAACCCAAAGATTGAAAATTTTGCATGAAATCTGGTTTGTGATGGGTCCAATACTCACTGAGAAGCGGAATAAACTCAGAGGTTTCAGGAAGTGATTCGGCCACTGTGAGCATGAACACACTGAAATGCAAGACGCGAGTAGAGACGACATGGAGCTACATGTGTTCAATGCACCAGAGGTGTCGGAGTGCCTAAGCGACTTTGAACCACTCGAAGGAAAGAGTTCCAAACTACACCGAGTTGCTATGGTAGAAAGAGTAAGACATTCTTGTGTGCTCATCAGCACGCGTGTTACTCTTTCTTCCATATTTGAAAGTAGCAAAACAAGCAAACTAACTATTGTGCACCACACAGATGTCAATTGCGACAAAAGGTTCACGAGGCCAAATCGACAAATTGTTCTATTGCTTCAGTTTTGCATTTCTGTTGCTTTACTGTTCTGTCAACACATAAATGTCGAAGACATCAACGCAACGAAACTGAAATTGTCAGGTGTAAGTCTTTTGTGGTTGTGCTCTTCAGAAAAAGACATGAGAGGATCCTCGGGGATTTTCGAAGATGAAATCCGGGCCCCTAAGGTTCAGCACCCAGACTACACGACAAAAATCCTTGATCCGACCCGACAAAAACGCAAGGAGAGATAAAGGAGGAGCTGTGATGGTCACCTGAAGGCGAGAAGCACCGTGATGCCCATGGTGATTTTCTCGCCCGAGTCGGGAGGGAGGCAGAAGACGAGCAGCGTGAGCGCCGACATCATGATGCAGGGGAAGATGACGTTGTAGAGGTAGTAGAGGATGCGGCGCCGGATGTTGACGATGAAGGTGACGTCAGGGAACGGCTCCGGGCAGCACGCGTAGTACACCTGCAGCAGTTCTCACCGGACTTCACAGAGCAACCGAAAAATCTTCCAAGAGGAACAAGTCCCTCACAGTGAGGTTCATGAGGCGTCCTGAAAATCGCACATACGCACCACGTTCCTCTGGATCTTGATGCTGACGAGGTACCATTCCCCGTTTTCGACGTAGTTGGACAGATCGACTTCAGTGGTTCTGTTCAGCATGTCGACCTGCAAGAAAGGTACCGAATGTGTGTTCGTATGCGTGGCCATGGCCCATCACCCGTCTGACCCATTTTCCCTGCCGTGTTGCCTGACTCATAGTTTTAACGTTTTGACGTGTTATCAGAACATTTTGACGTGTCACTGTGCAGGTAACACGGTCTTATGCAACACTTTTTCCACCAATCATGTGGCTGTCTACTATTTTGGTGACAAGGTTTTCAGTCTCATGGTCACATGTCAGAAAGGAAAACAACTCCTTTCTGAGTGTTGTTTTTGCAGGCAACACTTTCCTTTCAAAGATTTCCTGTTTTCACAGGGCCCCATTTTAGAATGTGTTTCTTTCAGGTTTTCAAACTGGAAGTTAGTTTCCTGCCATTTCTGGCGTGTTTCCTTGCTGGCAACAAGGTTTTTTGACTGGCCAAGAAACCTTGTCACTTACAAACATGAAAGAACAAACAGCAGGACACTAACTTCCTGTCTGAAAAAGCTTGTCACCTGAAGAGTTCCACTTTATTTTTGAAAAGTCCATGATTGGTGGCAAAAATATTGCAAATAGCAGGTTATAGTTTCAGACCATTGGCGCTTGAGTAGTCTGCAGAAAGGAATCCATTTCCATTGTTCTCATGAAGCACATGTTGAAGCTCATCCTCGAAGGAGGACATAGTTTCAATAAGTTTCGGACTTGGCTTTGCATCTGTTGCTTGGTCTTGGCTACTTGACAAGGGGAGAAATGAACCATTGATTCTTGTTCTAATCAATAAACAGAAGGCTGTGGTCCTGAAAATGGGTCAGCAAGCCAAGATTTACGAAGAAGAGTCGGGGCAAGGGAGACGCAAAATCAACAAATGAGGGGAATATTTTCTTGTTTCACCTTGATGTTTTATTCGTTGACTGCAGTCTTACCTGAAAGCCGTCGTACGTCCAAGATCCGAACTTCAAACGACAGAACTGCTCGTCGAACGGAAAATACGTGACGTCGACTTTGCAAGTACTTTGCAGTTTGGTGGGAACGGGCCAAAATACCTGAAAAAGGACTGACTCTTTCATCGTTGGTACTTCTATTTTTCTAGGATGAAAGGTGACAGCTTTATGAGAAAGAAAGAATGAGGTGACAATCTCTTTTCCCTAGGAAGTTTTGGGTGTAAGTTTCCGTTTCCAACCTGAATTGCCAGCTCGCAGCAACAGAGCTGATATTGAAGGAGCCTTGTTTGAGGAAGGCAAATAATGTACTCACATTTCCTTGTGATGTGATCATGGCATTCGCAGGCATCATCCCATCGGTGTACTCAGCAGCACTGGAGAGCAAATACAATATTCACTGTGCAGTCAGACTGCCAAAAATAATACGTCTCCAATGCCGCAACGAGCACACGTGTGGACTCTCAAATGCCTGCGCTGTGCAAGTTGGTTCCGACGACAAAAGAAAAAAATGTACTGAACACAACAATGCAAATTCGTCCGGTGTGACAGTGTTCCGTCAGAAAATGTGACCAGTTTCCCCATTTCATGGAACCAGTTGAGACTCATGTCTCTGACAGAACGTCGACGCACATACGGAGACCTTTTGTTGCGTGACTGAAAACCTCACAAATGCTACAGGGACGTGTGTTCTTGTTTGGAATCGTCGACTGTCCTTCCAATTCTGAAGCATTGATCATGAATGAAGAGGGGGTCTTGGAACTCATCAAAAAGGGAACTCGAGTTGGTCGACCAGTCATGAACCAATTTTCCATCTTGCCTGTTTGGTAGATCTATTTGAAAACAAATTCTCACTTGTTGTACAGGACGATGTCTGGCAGCCATATTTTGTGGCAAGGTAGGCGCAGCACTTCCAGGCCTCCGTAATCCTTCGGGTCCCAGACCAGAAACATGTCGTCCCATTCCTGCAAAACCGAGTGGGGTAAGTGTCTTTGAATGGCCGCACGCATGCAGACTGCAGGCATGAAAATACAAATCTGTGCACATTTCAAACATCTCTGTGAAGAAGCTGCAGATGTTCAGTATTGTTACCACTTGGACTTTTTTGCTTGCCAGAAGTTTTTACAACCTTTCTTCGTTGTTCCTTGAGCTTTGGGCTCAAATTTATGGTGTTGTTGCAGTGATCTCTGCGATTTACGCAGTTTGACTCAGGCGCTTGAAGACATCTGTTTTTGTTTCTGTGTTTCCTCTGGTTCTCTGATAATCTCATCTGAGGGTCGCGGGTAACCTGCAGACAAACCCTGAAGCAGACATTGTATCCACTCTGCTCAAGTGGCTCCCTTCTGGCTCTACCAAAAGAAGAATTTCTGAGAAATTTCCAAACCAGTGCTTGCTTGACACTATTTTTGAGATGTTTCTTCCTTCCCTCTTAGTTTATTCTTCTGACCTCATGTTCCAGAACAAACCATTTTCTTGATCCTGCATGGAAAGCTTGTTCCTCTGTGCAACATTCCAAGGTATCTCGAAAAGAAAGTTTCAGAAGTTCTGCGACGTGTGACGAATTGTTTTGTCAGCCGACATGACTGATTTCCTGCTTCCTAAGACACCCATTTTTCTCTTGTAGTCCGGCCACAAGAGGGTGAAACAGAATGCATTCATCGACGACACCTCCAATTCTATGCGTGTGCAGGATTGTTGGGATTACAAAGCTCCCATCTGATATGAATGAGGAGAGGAATTTGCATAATTTTGTATTTGAATTGTCCCTTGACGGCAGTTTCAGGCACAGAGGTTCCACAATTCTGACAACAATTCGGTGTTGATGGGTTTTGATGCATTCTGAATGCGCAATATAACACGAGTTTCAAGCTTCAAGTTTCTCGGCCAGACTTGGTGAAATGAAATTTTTCGAGACATGTTTCTGACTGATCGCTGCCGGTGGCCCAGAGTCTGCTGTCACAGTTGCATCTTCTTATCACTAATGCAGCGTGGGACTGGCCGAAATGGCTTTTACCACAAGGCGACGAGATGCAGGCATTGCTTGAGCTTTGCATTTTTTGTTCGTCGACAAACGGCAAGCTCGGTCGCAATGGAAGTGTGGGCTCTTGTTTGGAATGAATGGGTGGAATGCAGTTTCGGTTTCACACGAGGCCAACGAAGAGTGGATTCAAATGTTTCTGACCTCATTGGGCGCTCTCGTCACGTCACCAACAAAGCTTTTTCACTGGATAAAGATGCAATGAACCATTCGTTCAGCAAAGTTTCTTTCCAAATGCAATTGTGGTCTGTCTTGGTCTCATTCAATCAGATTGTCCCTCGTTTCAGAGCTGTTACAGGAGGCCCAGTGCGACTTTTGCATTGGTGCGCGTGCACGAGCGTTGAACTCCGCTTGTGGAACAACGAAAAGCGGACTTCAGTTTCAGAGGAAAAATCATTTTCAGAGGAAAATCATCAAACCGGATTCAATGGATGTTTTTTTTTCTTCCACGAAAGAAGTTGTCACCTCTTGTGCATGCATCTGCACGCAAACGGCAGACTGCCGTGTGGGATATCGGAGACTCGCCAAACTCTCAGGGTTGAAAGGCTTGAGACATTTTACAAGAAAATGTCATTTATTCTTAAAAGCTGCGCCAATTCAGAGAGCGATACCAATCGAGAGAAAGGCTCATTTGTATTCCCATCATCACTCTTGTTTCACACCACATTGGCGTTTCAGCGCAACCAGCAAGTAACTTCACGGAGAGATTGTCCTCGGGCTAATTTTTACTGCAGGAGACTTCATGAGAGACTGAAGGATGCTATGAATCGTCTGCAAAACATGACAGTTGCCTGAAACGTGCCTGGAGCTGCACCAACAGGACACGAAGACCCTTTTTGTGTTCAATTGCTTGCTCCGTCGTGTGCTAGCTTTTCTCAACATTCAATGTGAAACTTTGCGCTAATTCTGGTCTTGTGCTTGTTTCAACAGTTACGTACGAGATGTAGAGATCTAAAAAAGTGATCACACGCACCTGGTCCAGCCAGACGTTCGTCACCAGCACCTGATTTTTTTCGTCCTGAAAGAGCAAAGAAAAGTTGTTGGTAGAAAGGGACAAAGATATAAAGATCACGCTCAGCTCACTCAGCTGAGAAAGAGCTTGCGTCACCTGCATCCAGTATCCTTCCTCTGATTCCTGCTCCAGCGAAGGAAACATCTTGTGGGTGTTTTTCCGCCGTCGGGAAAACTGACAGTTGGAGCCATAAGCAGCTCTGAGCGGAACATGAGTCGGAAGCATCGGACATGACAACCCGGTTCGAGCAAGAGGGCCCATATTTTTCAACAAAACCTGTGCCATCTACGTGAAGCACCCGTTTTTTCTTGCTTAAAGTCAGGTGGGCATTCTTCCTGTCTCGATCGCACTCAGAGCAAATTGCCTCGTAAACACCCCACGTAATGAAACAGGGGACAACGCAAAGCGAGCAGAAAGCTAAGAGAATGTATGACGACACCATGGCTGACAACGGGTCGATTTACCTACTTACACGATCTACTCCTCTCGAGTGTAGATCCATGCGAGAAGCCGTACGCGTGGGGGTGCGGGTGGGGAAGGAATACATGTGGTGATCTGAACTCCAGTTTGGCTTTGAAAAACAAAAGAAACAATAATCTCTTCACTGTTGCCTCTGTGAACGCAGGGGTGTTTGGTTGTCACTGAGATGCAGGACCTTCATGCGCTGCAGCACCTCAGAACGGGGCCCTTTGTGCTGAGTCTGGAGCTCAGAAAAGGGAACAAATCACCGCGCAGAGACCGAGGAGCAGGTGTCACACGACGTGTCCAAGATAACTCTCTTTCTCTGTGGCCAAATGTAATCACAAACCTGGCAACAGAAAATTTCCGACCTGTCTTCAAACACCGTGGGAAAAATGCTCTTTTTGCCTGGGTCTGGCGCATCTCTTCCTACGAGTTTGACCGCTGAAGCAGTTTGAGTCTGAAATCAACCATTCAAACTGGCTTTGTTTCAGCCATTTTGTGAACCACGGTCCAATGCAAGACAGGTCACACACGATTCCCCTCATCAAAAACTGTTGCTCTTGCTTTCTTTGCGAAAATGAAAATGCAGCTATTTTGAAGAACCCGAAGGCATTGAACATCCAATGTGAAATAAATCCTTATTGTCCACAACGAGGTTTATTCAACACCAGGGCCACAAATTGAGAAGGACTTGCTGAATGTTTGTGTTCCATGTCGAACCGCAGTTACTCCATATCAGCCAGGTTCAAATTGCTCAATCAGGACTGAAGATAAATCGTGGCACAACGCGAAACTATTGATTCTGGAACAATAGCTGTCCAGTGGTGCATTGTTTCCTCGCAGTCACCAGGTCCCTCGAGTTCTGTTTGGAGTCGTGTTTTGCCTCGTCTGGCTTCTGTCTCTTGTATCACAAAACATTGATGATTGAGGAAAACATTCCCCCAGAAGGGGACACACCAAACTTTTTCCTTCCCTGCAGTGCTTCAGTGGGAAAAGGCCTGATGTTTTCTGTTGAGCACACACGCACAGGAGAACGGTTTCAATTGTCTGTGTGGTGACTGTGACAAATCTTCCAATCCTGATGATTCATTGTCAAAGACTGCATAACGCTTGAGAGAGCGTGTCAGAAGACCCGTGGGTATGGGACTCAACCTGCTCGAAAGTTCGAGTGGCTTTTGAAAGAGAACCAGATTCTGTGCTTTTCAATAGTACTTTAAAGATCAATTTCACTCAATACATTGAAGACCACAGATTCAATTTGCAATTTGCAGCAGCTTTGGGCTCAGTTCTGGTGTCCATCCAGATTCCCAAAGCAACACCAACCCCTTGATCGACGATGCGACGAAGCTTCTCATCGACACCAACGACGCCTGGGAGTCTGAGGCCAAGGCGCGCATCATTGAACTGAGAAAGAGCGACGTCACTTTCAAGATAAAACCAATATCTCATCACGTTATTGCACCGTTCAATACTCGTGGCTCCAAGATTTTTGACAGCTGCTCTCAGAGGAACCTTCTTCCAATGGAATTTTCTCATTTTCCTGCCAAGGAGACCGGGTGTTGAGCTCTCCACCTGTCATGGAAATGCGATTTATTCCCCCCAATTCACAGTTAGATTCAATGACACAACTGACCATTTTGACGCTTCATTTCGTTACCTGCAAATTGTGGTTGGGAGTTGACGCTCATTCCAATGGAAATGCCCTGCTGTAGATTCTTGAACGCAACCATCACACTGAAAGTTTTCACACATCACCACAGGACAGGTAGATCCACAGGAACCTCGTTTGAGGTGACGACTGCCGGGGCGTTTGTTGTGTTGGCCACTGACCAACACGACAGACGAAGAGACACCACTCCTCTAGGTTTGTGCTGATCCTGGTGAATGAAACCTTCAAGCATGGGCTCAGGAATTTTGGCCACGCCTCACTGGGGTTTTCGGGTGACAGATCCCTCCAATCGTCTATTGTTCGCAGTGTGGACTGGCGCGCGCCACAATGTTAAAATAACACAGGTACATTTCCCTTCCCCAGGAGATTTCACCCTGATGCCGGCAACCAGATCTTAGTGACTGGTCCTTCCATAGGAATTCCACCACACTGTGTCACAAAACACCCATCCGCGTGTGCCTGAGCAGAGTGGTTCACTCTCACTCCCAGCCTATCGCAGACGAACCTGTGAAGTTAAAACGCACACAACACAGAATCCGAGACTCTCAACTCTGATGTCTGCCCAACCAACAACATCGCACCGAACGAGCTGCACACGTATTTCTGCCAGAACTCAAGGTTCCTGTGCTCAGAGAGTACTTGGTGCTTTGTTCAGAAAAGGACGCGAAACACAAACGCATCATGAAGTCTCGGGCATGTTTTACACGGTTCCACATATCAGAAATTGCTTATTCATGGCAAATTCTCATTTCTGAGCAAATCATCTCGAGCTATTTTTACACCAGCTTTGTTTCATGGGCTTTTCCACTGGGACATAGACAACGAAAACACAGCGAGCCTTGTGTGAGGAGGCAACAGGTTCAGTGCAGCTTTAGGCGCAGATGTCTAACGATGTCAACGCACCATCCCAGTGCTTAGTTATTTATCAACTTCAAATGTTGTGTCCTGGAGGGGTTCCACAGTCGCAAGTGCAAGCAAGTCTCAATCAATGCAATTTCAGTGGTGAGGGTACACCGGAATACCGGTTTTTTCAGCCATCGCTTTGCACCAAGTCTCCACCCGTATTGATGTCACACACTGACCAACACCGCATCGACAGCTGCATCAAATGTCGAATCAGACAAAATTTCGTACGAAACCAAACGCAGAGCACATAATAGGCTTTCGGCATCACGTTTCAGGCTCTGCAGCAGCTCGCCGTCGAAACGCTCCGAGCTGGAGCTCCCACCGCGGCATCGGAGTTCAGAGCCACATTGATGGCTTTGAACCCAGTGTTCATGTCGTGGAGGTATTTTATGTCAGAAGCCAATTGGGTGGTTCTGTAAAACACACAGGGCCAACTTCAAAGAAGGAACGTACATTTTGGCAGTCAAACACAGCTCATAATAGCATAATTAACTTTCTCCTGTGATCATGTCCCAACGAACACTGGCGTTCAAACAAGCCCCAGTCTCAATTGGTCTGCAGTGTACGAGTCGTCTTGAAACACAGCCTGTCATTGTTCAGGAAAATTTGCCATGATCAACAAGTTTTTGCTGGTCGTGTGAACAAAAAGGAAACCTGAACCATCTGAATGCCCCGGACACAACGTATCCTCCGAGAACGTGTGGTGCTGCTGCATTCACAACGGAAAGCTTGTGAACTGAGGGCGAGGAAGTGACGCACGCAAAATGGTCGAATTCGTGTCAAGACGATATGTTTGTTCACTTGAACGCGCCTTGGATGGTCTTCGTTTCGTGGGTCGAAGAAGCCGCAGGGACCAAAACAGTGTAGAGAGTCCAACTGCAAGTCGCTTGCTCTCTGAACTGACATGCACAAAAATATACGAGCGTTTTTGCCGTGTTTGCCACATTTGAATGCTGGTAGTTTGAGGCACAGCCTTGGAAAGTTTAGTCTGTAAAAAGTGCTCCCCATCTTAAATCTACCTCACAACTTTGCGTGCACACTTTCTCACGGCTCAAGCTTCGTCTCCAGGTGAAAGTTTTCTGTGACCTTGCCGTCTGCACGTGCTCTTTCTCAGGACAGTCCAACAAACATTCATCTTTCTGCAATTTCCTTTTTTAACTGTTCTAAATTTGTTTGCTACGTGCAGTATTGAAAATGATCATCGCGTTACTTTTAGGCGTGATTTCTGGCACCCACAGTGAAGTCATAGTCAACGGAGGATTTGAGTCGGAAATCGGATCTGAGTGGGAGTGCGGCGGCTGCACGTTGGAGCGGGTCACCGACCCCTATGCGGGTTCGTACGCTGCCAGTATCTCTCAAAGGTGAGTTTTGTGAACGTCAAATGAACAAAGGAGCGGTAGAAGGGATGTTCATTGTTCTCAAAAATTTTGACTTTTGCGAAGTGGAAGTCAAAGCGATTCTCCGCAATTGTCATGGCGATTTCACGAGGAAGCTTCTCACAGGCAAGCCAACTGGGCTGGACTCACGCAGTACCTGGACCCTGGTACAATCTCGGGCAACTCCTACTACGCGACAGCGAGACTGAAGCTGACGAACCAAGACTCGGCTGCTCTGTATGACCGGGTCGAGCTGTTGATCCATGAAGTCTACTCGTCGGGTTGGTGTACAGTACACTGAAGACTGTGTAGAACTGCCAAAGGCTCTCGTTTTCTTTCCTTTCCCAAAACAACACCAGAAGGTCGTATCGGAAGCAAAGACAGCCTGCGAACTGACAGTCCTTCATTTCGGGCGAACATTCCCTGTTGTGAGTGTCAAACTTTCGCACAGGTCAGGAGGTGTACTCTTTGTTCGGGAGGGACCCTCACGTGCGACAGGATCAGGGCTGGATCGAGATCGGAGGAGATTTCAGCTTTTCAAGTGGTGCGTGTGAAATTCTGCTTCAAAACCAGATTAGGGCTAGGTAAATGAATCAAAACGTCAGAACAAAGATATTCAGAGACTCGATTGGAATGACCGTTGCTGCAATTCCCGGTTGTTATTTTTTCTCCTCAACTCGTCGCGCCAGAGAAACCAGAAACCAGAGGCATGGAGGTCGAACGATCTGTGGAGGTTGTTGCACTCCACTTCTGATAACCTCTGAAAATCGTTTTTCCTCGTTAGAGATTCTGCCATGAACGGAGCTTTCTTTATCGCTGCAGGTTACAGCTCCGTGCGAGTGTACATCCAGATAGAGGAGCCGACAGTGAACTATGTTGTGGATGAGTTCTCAATGGTGCAGATTGTGGAGAGCGATACGTGGGTCGATGAAGCCAACGAACGCATTGACCAGCTCAGGAAGAGCGATGTCACCTTCAAGTAACCACAGCTCGTAAACAGCACCGTGTACCGTTGGTTGCGTCTCTGGCGCAAAAAAAAAAAAGAAGTTGATTCTATTCTGGCTCCTGGTATCTGAGGAATGAACTGACACCCATTGTTCTCTCCTCTTCAGTCTTGTGATGGGTAACGGAATGGACCCAGACGGCGTTGAGTTGCAAGTGAGAATCATGGTTCCACCTTTGCACACTGAGTTTTCAAAACAACTTGTTCCGTCACTTGGACCAAGCAATTTCCTGAGGGAGATTGCGACACAGATCTGCTGGTATAATCAGAGTGGGCCACCACGAGTTGTGCTCACATTATTTTTCAGTTTGATCTGACAAAGCATGCCTTTCCATTCGGGAGTGCTGTCAGGTCTGAAATGATCAGCGATAACTCAGGAGCCAACCAAGCGTACCAAGACTTTTTCTACAACAACTTCAACTGGGCCGTCCTGGAGAACAAACTCAAATGGAAACAAATGGAAGTTAATGAGGTGAGTTTTGTCCTTGTGCACAGCACAACACTGGAAATACGTGTAGAATCTCTGGAGTTCCTTTGATCTTTCTTCCCCTGCAGGATCAGATTGACTACACCACTCCCGAAGCGGCAATTGACACACTGATTGCTAACGAGTATGTCTATGCGTTTGTTCCGTCTTTGTCTATTCATCTCTTCCCAAAAACACTTCCACAGCAATATTATGAGTCCCATCATGTTGCAGCATTCCGGTGCGCGGTCACTGCGTGACATGGGGCGTGCAGGACTTCGTTCCACCATGGCTTTTGGACAAGTCTGGAGAGGAAGTTCTCTCCGAAATCACCGACAGAATTAATGGAGTCGTTGGCTACTTTGCCGGCAGGTAAGCACGTGGCTATCCCCTCCCTCGTTTGTTGCCTGCTTTTACTGAGCGGGCAGAACACACTGATGAAACTCAGTGTGCTCTCAACAGCTTTTGCCTTCCTTGGCCACACTCTGGCCTGCATGTCAGGTGACAGGAATTTGCCGTTTCAATCTTCACCCTTGGGCGCATGTCAAAGATGTTTGTGAAGCAAAATGATGTTTATTTCCAATTTATAACGTGTTCAGTTGGATTCACTTCAGCCCTCATTGACCTACGTCGTTCTTGCCACTTGCCAAATGTCGTGGCACAGGTAGAGCTCGTTGATTCTTTGTTGCTTTTCACTGCATTACGCTTGGTGATAAAAAGCACCGCAGATGCTTTCCTATCTGCGCAGGTTGGTTCATTGGGACATCGACAACGAGGATCTGCACGGGGGCTGGTTCCAGGAGAAGACGGGAGTGCACGACCTCCACTCCCAGCTCTTCATCGATGTTCACGCAGTTGATCCCGACGCCCTGCTCTTCATCAACGATTACGACGTCGTTAGAGACAATTATTACACTGTGGTCAGTGCCTGTTGAGCATTGTCAAGAGGCAGTTCGTTAGCGGGAGGCTCACAAGTTACTGACTGCGTGTGTTATTTGCTCTCTAAGGCCCAGAAGCAACTTGCCTTGACAATACAACAGCAAGGGGGACCAATTTACGGAATAGGAGCCCAGGCGCACTTCAATTACAATGGTGAAAACATCCATGTTGTCAAGGTAATGAGTCTGTGAACATGTCATGTTTCTAATCGTTCCTTGGAACCTGACGACGCGAGTTCCGGCACAATTGTACAAAAAACTTTGACAAATCGATTGTGGCCCAGCACGAGCTGGGCAACACTACAAAATAATGTTCAGGAAACTGGACTGGACCCTGTCAGTTTCACATGCCAGTTGTATTGCAGGCGAGACTGGACAAGGTGGCTGAGGCCGGGCTTCCCATCTGGATCTCCGAGCTGGACGTGCAGGAGTCGGACGTGAACACGCGCGCAAACCGCTACGAGAACCTCGTCCGACTCTTCTTCGCGCACGAGGCTGTCGAGGGGCTGCTGCTGTGGGGCTTCTGGGACGGAGCGCACTGGTGCTCAGACTGCGTCCTCGCTGAAGGAAGCAGCGTCACGGTGCGAGATTCCCTGTTGAAGCCTGACGCTCACAGACAAGAAATGCAGGGGCTCCCGACAGAAAGCTGCAGTTCACAATAGAAAGCTTGAGAACTGCGCTTCATCATGTGGTGCCAGTGTTTCGGAGTCGGCCTGTCCTTCCGTTGAATTGTTATCGCAGAAACAGGTCTTGGTTCTGGTCCACACGTCGATAGTTGATCATCCACGGTCGGAGAGCGGGGAACTTCACCTGCGTCCCACTTGCTAATGAGTGACAGCTGACAAGCCGAGACACACACTATTTTGGCGCTCAATCAACATAACACCGGGTCTAGACGCAGCTTAGGGACTGATTCAGTCTGCGGGCTTGTGACATTTCTACACTGAGGAAGTCACTGGAGGGGGCTGCGCTTGCAGAGATTGGCCATTTGAACACTTTCCAATCCACTTCTCCGTATTTTGTAGCCCAACGCGGCCGGCCTGCGTTGGCAGGAACTGGTGCATCAGGAGTGGCAGACAAACGAGGTTTTGAGCACGGCCTCCGGGCTGTCAACCCGAGCCTTCCACGGTGACTACCACCTCACCGTCCGCTACTACGGGGACGTGTACCAGGAACAGGACCTGACCGTCACCAGCGGAACCAACATCTTCGACATCAACATAGGGACTGCGTGAAGCTTTCAAAATGACGACTGTACTTTTCAGAGAATAACAAACTTGTTGACTGTGACTGGTTAATTTTGCGACCTACGATATAAACTGGGTTTGAATCCATTGTGGTGATGGGTACCAAAACCACACAAGAAAAACTAGCACTGCAAATTTTTGTGTCAGAAGTCAATCACAAATGTTCCCCCTGCTGCATGTGAGCGTGTTTTGGAACGTCCACACAAGATAAATTTTCCTTTCAATCACAAAGATCAGGTTGGAGAACACAGATTTGGTTCGATGTTTGCCCGGCAGGCAAATCTCATTGCAAAAATAGCTCCATGGAGCTCGCGGTGATTTGAGGAAATTCTGATTTCAGTCACTCTGATTTCACTCCCTCTGATTTCACTCCCTCTAATTTCACTCACTCTGATTTCACTCACTCTGATTTCATTCACTCTGATTTCACTTTTTTTCATCAAAAATTCTTGCTTTTCACTCAATATTCACAACTTGGGAACTCATTTAGTGCACATGCGAATGGAACAAATTTAAACAAATGGAACTTTTACACATTGTTTCACAATAATATCCATATGTAACCAAAATAATTACCCAATATCCATTTTTGAATTTTTTATTGAAAAAATGACTTTTTAACCCAAACTTTAGGCCTACCTAAAAACCATGTAAAAATTTTCAAAAATCAAACATCAAATGTTACCACTCAAACCCCCATACAATATACTACATTTCATCAATATACTTCTTTCACCAAATATTTGTACCTTCTGAGATACAGAGACATTTCTACATTTACACGCCATTTTTTCT
>JAAUXT010139885.1_pt1 | contig 20143 bp, 27 predicted proteins | sample 7278171 | NCBI WGS metagenome assembly JAAUXT01 (sample SAMN14350112, study PRJNA611818) | marine sediment metagenome | isolation source: surface marine sediment (1.8m) | place: French Polynesia: Moorea | collected 2018-08 | reverse complement strand
GTGAGAGAGACTGACAGAGATGAGAGAAACTGGCAGAGCGCAACTGACTCAGAGTGACAAAACTGTGTGTGTGTGTGTGTGTGTGTGTGTGTGACTGTGTGCGTGTGTGTGACTGTGTGCTGGCTACCATCTCTTTGACACACACACAAACACACACACACACACACACACACACACACACAGTTTTGTCACTCTGAGTCAGTTGCGCTCTGCCAGTTTCTCTCATCTCTGTCAGTCTCTCTCACCCCAGACGAATGATGTGTTTCACACTCTGAGTCTCTCGCTCTTTCTCTCTCCCTCTTGTCTCTCTCTCTCTCACGCACGCACACACACACACATGCACACCCTATCTGGACCGGGTCCCGGCGTGTTTCAGGCCCTGGCGGCGAACGACGCGACGTACTCGACGGAGCGGAACCAGCTCGACTTCGCACAGCACGTCTCGCCCGACAAGGAGCTGCGCGACGCAAGCGTAGACGCCGACAAGAAGCTGTCCGACTTCGACGTCGAGATGAGGTCAGGGAGGTCACCGCAAGGTTGTGTGTGTGCGTGTGTGTGCGTGTGTGTAAGAGAGAGCGACAAGAAGGAGATAGCAAGAGAGGTATGTGTGTGTGTGTGATGGAGAGAGAGACAGAGAGAGACAGAGGGAGAGAGAGACAGAGAGAGAGAGAGAGAGCAACTGGCGCCAAAATATTTTGAGTGTGACCACGTCTTCTGACATTTCATCAAACGCAACATCACGTAAAATTGAGGTGAGATCGACGCGCTTTTTCTCGAGGTGCCTCGTTTGTTTGTTCACTGCAGGAAAAACTAGCGCTGAATTTCGTTTCGTATGTTGCAGTATGCGGCAGGACGTGTTCGACAGCATGCTCGCGGCGCAGAAGAACCTGGGCGACTCGCTGCAGGGGGAGGCGAAGCGCTATCTCGAACGGCTCATCAAGCTCGGCAGGCGCAACGGTGAGAGCCCCGTCTCATGATCCTTGGGAGAGTTGCTGTTGACACGGAAATGACCCCCAGCGGTCTGGGATGGGCGACAAAGGACGTAGGTCCGATCTCTTCCCCGCCCCCCTCCCTTGCGTGCCGAGGCCCTGGAAAAAATTGATTGGTGTCTCCTCCCCAAGGGTCGGTCGTGCATCTCATCTCTGAAACAGTCCACTGTCAGCACTGCTTTCACTCGTCGCAAGCTACTTTCGCGACACTGAATGAGACCGCGCGTCTTCAACACGTGGTTCTTGTTGGCTTTCAGGGTTGCATCTGGACAGTGAGAAGCAGGAGAAGATCAAGGAAATCAAGAAGCGGATGAGCGACCTGGGTATCGACTTCAGCAAAAACCTCAACGAGGAGAACACCATCCTCGAGTTCAGCGAGGAGCAGCTGGGTGAGTGGGTTCGAAGCGTCGCCACAAAATGAAAAAAACAAACGCGAAGAATTTGAAAAACAGTTTCAGATATGTCCTGATTGTTTCAGTTGGCTTGCCAGAAGATTTTGTCGAGAGTTTGGAGAAGGTTTGTGTTTCTGTGATTTCGCTCTTTTTCGAATTGGTATGTTGTGACACGAACGGGCTGCTGTAGTTTGTGCGCAAATCGAACACGCCCAATGCATTCAGTTGCATTCTCAGCCTACAAGACTTTCCTGTTGTGGAATTCAAGAGGGCTACAGGGCGCGTGTCAGTGCTGGCAAGAGAACTTGTTTCTTGATCTTTCCAGACCGAGGGCGGGGCGCGGAAGGTTTCCCTCAAGTACCCGCACTACTTTCCCTGTATGAAGTTCGCGCGCAACCCAGAGACGCGCATGCGTATGGAGAACGCATTCAACTCCAGGTGAGAACGCCGGGTCAGGGCGAGGGAGGATGGGTCGAGTCCAGGGGAGGCGCTGGAAGGGCTCCTGGACGAGGGAGCCGTCTCCCAGGGTCCGGGCTCCTGCTTACCCCTATGATCAGGGTTGGGGCTCCCTTACCAGTTGGAGGGATATTCCCGGAGCCCGGACCACCTCTGACGCCTGTGATTGGGAGGGAGAGACCCGGAAGGGACCTGGGTTCTGCAGAGCCCAGATTTTGGAATTCCAGTGTTGGACACACGTTCTTTTGTCATTCTCTTGGGGAAGAGAACTATTTGTTCCCTGCGTGGAAATTGAGAAATTGACCATTTCTGTTTTGACAGGTGCATGAAAGAGAACACTCCGATTCTGGAGGAGCTCGTCGAACTGAGGCAAAAGGTAACGTCACCACGCCGACTCTGACATCAGGCAGCACCACACAGCTCAGGATGATTCACCTTCAATAGTGTCAGCTTCGACGGACAGGGCGTTTGATTCACGTGCCGCTGTTGCATCTGCAGCATGTTACCGGGCTCTGAGACCTGGGCGCGTTCAATCTGCCTCAAGGCTGCTACCGAGCACTATCTAGTGAATACATTGCCTTCAGGCGTAAATGTGTTGCGGTGCGTTTGGCGTGCAAAAACGAACACAACTGAGGAAAAGACTTGTTGTTTTGAACTGCGGTGGATAAGCGAGTGTTTCAGAGCGTGAAAACGAACGCGTCCAGAACCTTACTCCCGTTTTGACCGCGTGAATTTTATTTCAGAAAGCGGACCTGCTCGGCTTCCCGACGCACGGAAGTTTCGTACTTGACATGCGCATGGCGAAGACACCCGAGCGAGTCTCGACCTTCCTGTCCGAGCTCAAGGACAAACTGCAGGCCCTGAAGAAGGAAGAGATGAGCCTGTTCCTGGAGTACAAGAAGGAAGATGTGAGTGACCAGTGCCCGAGGGCCGTGTTCGATTTGGCGCACCATTTTCAGGGATAGCAGTTTCCAGGGACTTTTGTAAATTTCCGGCAGGTGTCAACGTTGACAAGTGTTCTTGTTTGTTTTCAGTGTGAGAAGTACGGGTTCGCGTTTGACGGGAAGGTCAACATGTGGGACTTCCGGTACTACATGACGCGTGTGGAAGAGAGGAAGTACGCCGTGGATCAGAACAAACTCAAGGAGTACTTCCCCCTGGAGGTGACCACCAAGGGGCTGCTGGAGATCTACCAGGTAAAAACACGGCTTCACCTCGGGGAAGTAGCTCAGTTGGCAGAGCGTCGCGCTGCAAAGCGGGAGGACCGTGGTTCGAAACTCAGTGACTACCAAGGCCCCACCACTTGACCCTCAATGTTCGTCGGCGGTGTTGCCCCTTGTGGCTTTGGGGTTCCTGCCGTCTGTTGGCATTTCAAGGGTGGGCGTTGGTGTCTCCACACGCCGGTGAGACGTGGATTTTGGCAGGTTGATTTGCACTGAATGTGCAGCTTGATTTGCCACCAAATTTGAGATCACCAGTCAGGACTGTCCGGGACAGATTTCTTCAGTAAAATTGCGTGGGACAAAAATGTTTCTGGTTGTGTTTGACTGAGTTTTGTCTTCAATAGGAACTGCTGAATCTGAAGTTCGAGCACCTGGAGGGCGCAAAAGTGTGGGCGGACGATGTGACACTGGTGAGCAGGCTTTCCTGATTCTGGTTGCTTTGAAAATACGTGTGTCTGTCGTTCCTCATAACGACAGCACCAGTGCGTCCTTTCTTGTCACACTTGCCCCTGCCGAAGAAGAATTTTACTGAGGCCTTCGTGGGGTCGACATGTGCCGAAGTTCTTGAGGCGCGTCTCAGTACTTGTTGACGATAACTACAGGAAACATCTCGAGCACCTCGTTTTCTGGCAAAACTGCAACGCGCGTGCAGAAGACACACGGCCCCCGTTTTGGAGGAAGATTGCGAGACTGATGTTGAAGGTCATTGCATGTTTTTGCTTGATGCGTCAGTACAGTGGCGCGTCTCAACACCTGTTGCGCTTCTTGTTTGCAGTACAGCGTGAAGGATCGGAAGAGCGACGAGCTGCTCGGGTACTTCTACCTGGACCTGTTCCCGCGCGAGGGGAAGTACGGCCACGCCGCCTGCTTCGGACTCCAGGTGGGTGAGAGGGACAAAGAATATTGGGGAAAGAGGCTGGGAGGAAAAGTTTATTCATATTGGAGAGGGGCAGGGCAGGAGAGAGGGTACAAAGACTCAGGAGAAGACGGTTCAGAGGTGGGGGTTGGAGAGGGGCAGGGTGGGTTTCTGAAGAGGGGGTGCAGAGACTCAGGACAAGACGGTTCTGAGGGGAAATGGATCAGGTGGTGGGTGCATTTGTGTACTGTGAGGTTCGGGGTCCAGGCCCTTGTTTCACTGACAGCTTCTCTTGTTCCCCTCAGCCTGGCTGTGCGATGGCGGACGGGGAGCGGCAGGTGTCGGTCGCAGCGATGGTCGCCAACTTCACCAAGCCCACGGCGGACAAGCCGTCCCTGCTCACACACGACGAGGCAAGGTTCCCTGTCGTGCAGTTCTGCGAGGTTACCGTGGTAACAAGCAACCGTGGTTACGCTGGGAGCCAGCCACTTCGAAGTCACCCCATTGGGTTGGAATCATTTCGAATTTGAATTGAAAGGAATATTTGCATTGTCCCAAACAATCAAGCGTTTTGTTGACAAAATGTTGCGCGCTGCACCGAACTTTACCCTCTCCGGGTTGCGCGACACAGCGCTGACCAGCGTTCTAGTTGGTGTTTCAGGTGGAGACGTATTTCCACGAGTTTGGCCACGTGATGCATCAGATCTGTGCGCAGGCCGATTTCGCTCTGTTCAGGTGAGCACTTTGAGGGTATCTCCGTTTCGGCCGGTGGATTGTAAGCTTTACTGACACGGAACTCTCGGGAATCCACCAATGCCTCTGAAATTCCACAGACGTCACAAGAAAATTGGCATGTTACATGCTTGCGGTTGTGCCTTTGGCTTTTGTGACTTTTCGCCCTGACAAGGCAGTTGCCGTGTCTTTGTTTGAATCCCAGTGTGGTGTTTGTTTTGCGCCTGGAGTTTTCCCGGTGACCCTTGTTTGAGATAGTGCAAGAACAACAAAGTTCCCAAAACATTGAATTGAAATGAAGATGCCACGTTCGAGGTGCGTGTGCACACTGAAAAGTGTTCTTGTTCGTGATTCCTTCAGCGGAACCAATGTTGAGCGAGACTTCGTGGAGGCTCCGTCCCAGATGCTGGAGAACTGGTGCTGGGAGAAGGAGTCTCTGGGCCGCATGTCCGGCCACTACCTCGACAAGTCTCCGATTCCGGACGACCTCATGGAGGCGCTCGTCAAGTCCCGCAACGCAAACGCCGGCGTCTTTAACCTCCGGCAAATCCTGCTCGGGTCCTTTGACCAGAAGATCCACCGACAGCCCAAGGTACATGAGACAGGGAGTTGTGGCACAGCGGTCCATACCCGTCTCAGAGATGGAGAAAGACAGAATCCGACGCCCACACGAAGGTCACATTCACATGGTTCAGAGGAAGGCGAACTTGCAGGGCACCTGTGGCGCTTTGTGTTTCAACCTGCGTCATAGCTGGCATTCACCGAACATGTGGATGGTGATGCTGACGTTGCATTCTTTTCCAGCGGACGGGGGTCTGCAAAATCATTCAGGCCTGTTCGCCCTGTCACAACAAATGACCTCTCGAGGGTCGCTCATGACATGAGTGTGGAGAGGGCAGGTTCACCACACTAGAGGTGTGTGGTGATCCTGTCCCCTGATGATGACCTTCGACTCAGCTTCCCAGGTGTGAATGTGTGTGTGTGTGTGTGTGTGTGTGTGTGTGTGTGTGTGTGTGTGTGTGATTTACCTGCCTCTGATTTGAGAAACAACACAAAAAATGCCATTCTTCCAGGCGGACACAGCGAAAGAATTTTCTGATCTGTCGGAGGAGATTCTGGGCATCACGTCCTCCCCCAACACCAACATGCCGGCGTCGTTCGGCCATCTGGCGGGAGGGTACGACGCGCAGTACTACGGGTACCTGGTGAGTACTCTCGGTCAGAGCTTCCTCTCTTCACCGCACAGCTGGAATCAGAATTTTATTCTGGGGAGAGGGAGTGCCAATGTTTGTACCTGGCAGGGGGGGGGGTGCCCACTTTTGTTTCCAGGGAGTGCCAACTTTTGCTTCCCAGCCGAGCGATGTCTTCGGTAGTGATATGTTTACCCGCCAGTTTAACGAGGGTGTCTGCCTTGGCGCGTCTCAACACAGACAAGTGTTCTTGTTTTTAAGCGTGTGGTCGCCCGAAGGGCCGTATACCACAAAAATGATCAGTGAGCATCACTGATCATTTCTGACCATTTTTCCAAAAGTGGGTCCAACCCCCAACCCCCCTGTTAGACCCACTTTGACTGTGGGGCCAGACCCACTTTGAAATTTTTTGAAAAATACTGCAAATTCTTATTACCAACTGAACGTTTATGTGACCACACGCTGTTTATGCGTAGCATTCTTGTTGTTCGTACCAGCAAAAATTGGTCTCCCAGTCATGCAAAGAAAAGTTTCAAGCGCGCGATCCCTATTGCTCCGTCGCGCTCTGCACGGCTGTGGTGGTGGTCTGTTTGTGTGTAGGTTTGTGGACAGGTCGGGTTGCCTGTACTTGTCCGGGGTGGGGGTTAGTTCGCGCGCTTTATCATCGCCGATATCTTTGTCAACTGAGGCTCTTCGTAATGATATGGATGACGGGGCTTCGCCACTGTTGTCGACCTCACTGTCCGCCTAACTTCGCACAAGACACGGCGTGAATGAAATGAGCGAAAATCATTTTACTTGTTTTATTCTGTGCAGATCAAACGTCAAGGTGTACACTTTGAAAAGTGCTCTCCCCCGGTCTCGTCCAGTGTGCAAGACATACAATTCAAGACCTTCATCGGCCCCGGTCTCGTCGGACGAAAAGGAGCGGCAAAAAAGAGAGACCGATCTGGCGGACGTTATGGTGATTATCGGAAGGGGTGGAATGATCACTCGTATGTGCACGAGTACCCCGGAGATCGAGGTGGTCGCAGATTCGGTCGAAGTGACAGCTTTGGTGACAACTTGAGCAGTCGTAGGTCCCGCCAGGGAGACTTCGATGACGACATAGACTTCGGAAGTCGCAAGTTCGGGAGGAATTTTTGATGACTTCTTCGGCAGTGGCGGGTTCAGTCGCCGAAAACGATTCGGTTAGAAGTTTGTTAGCTGATGTCAGTGGTGACTTGAACGCTTCACCACGACGAGTATGACATTTGGTTCAGTGGATGTTTTTCCACGGCTCTGTTTGCGTTCCAGGGAACTCTCCGAACAGAGCACCGGACACGTCGTACGGAGTGTGTGGTCATTTTGGCAGGAACGTGTTCACAAACAAAACAATTTGCTTTGGACAAATAGCTCGAAGCTTTTACTCAGAATTCGGTGCATTTCAAGCGTTTTTTGGTCAAAAAGTCGCGAGCGACCACTGTACAAGAACAATAAACAAAGTCTATTGTGTCAAAATCGTTCATCCATTTTCAATAAACAAAAAATGTGCGAACATACAAGATTGGCCATTTTGGAGAGGAACGCACTTCGTTTGGATTGCTTCCAGTTCGTACGCCACTTGAGCGACACGGTTTGCTTAGTTCAGAGTTATTTCGTCTCTGCAAAGTGAGTTTCCATTTTTAGTATGACCAGTCAACTGCAAAACTCGAGTATTGTTAGAACACACCGGGCTTCTCTGGCGAGACAAGTCACCAATTCAGAAAGCTGGACCAACAGTCTTCCTGTCCCCGTGCAAATTGCGGCTCAAATTTGCTCCGTTCAACACGCCGGTTTCCTCTCCGGAGAGGCTTCGCTGCGTAATTCACGCTTTCAGTTCAGCCATCCAGGTGCACACGTTTGTGCTGCACGCTCCCCACACTTGTCTAGTGCCGAACAGCATGGCAAATCCGAAGGCGACGCCAGCGGCGACGCCAACCAACATCATGAACACCACCATGAGGCTGCCGGTGAGGAAGAGCACGCCGAGCATCAGAAAGAAGCCTGCAAAGTGAACAGTGGTGCACTTGATCGGAACATTCCTTGGAGATGACCCACAATGCTGATGAAACAAATCTTCAGTGGCAATGTCGACAGTAAAATGGTGCACATTATCCTGCTTCCCCCCCCCCACCCCAAGAACACGATTATACGGTGTCGTTTGCACGTGGCGGGGGGCTCCAACAAGGTTGGAATCGAATTGATTCATACCCAAACCTGGCAATTGGAGCCGGACTTACCTTCAACAATGAGAAATCCGCAGATTGTGATGGCGGTGGTGAACACAGCGAACACAAGGAAGCACAGGAACGGCACTGCGAACGCCGCCAGCACAACGCTGATGCTCGCCGCCGCTGCAGGGTTGCGGCGAGCCCAGCGTTTCAGCGCCTCTCGTCTCGCCCGCAGCGCCAGCAACCGGTCAAAGTGCAGCCCCAGCGACAGCAACCTCAACCACAGGTGCTCAGCATGCTTCCGCTCTTCTTCCAATGTTTCAGTCATGACTGGATTCTGCAGCACAAAGAAAGGTCACCTCCACTGCTTCAACAACAAGAAGCAGTGCTCCAGGCAACTGTAGTGCGAAGTCCCTTGCGGCGTTGGTAATGTCAATTCGACCTTGTTAATCAATTCTTCCTTGTCCTTTTTATCTTCCACCAGTTATGCTGGACCCCCCTGGGAACCCCCCGGGGGGGTCTGGCAGGGGGGGTTGGGGGAGGGGGGTTGGGGGGAGGGGGGCAGGGGACATTTCATCCACCCTGCTATGTACTGCACTACCACATGGTGCTTCGCCCTAAAGGGACTTCGCACAAAAATCTGTCACCTCTTCGACTGCCAGGTTCTGATCTTCGAGGTCATGATCTTTCGCTCCTCTTGATGGACTCATGCTGGTCTTCGGCAAAAGATCCACAAGTGCTCACAGTGATACACAGAACGTAATGTCATTTGACACTCCAAGTCCCCTTAAGAATAGAGTCCGCTAGGAAACAGCTTTCAAGTGAACTAAATTTCCTGTAACCTGCAGACGTAGCTGCGTAGAAAGCTGGCTGAAAACGAAAGGACCAGTCCGTAATCAGTCACCACATGCCACTTCCGCTGCGCAACTGCAAGAAAATCCTGACAGATGGCGCTACAGACAACAAATATTTCCTGTTCTTTTCTTTTCTGGAAACAAAATCGATCACTCAATGTTATTTTTAAAGTACAAAACTTTTTGCACGCTTGATACTGAAAGCTGCAAACATCCAGACAACAGAAAATCGGGAGTTTTTCTCTGACTGCGAAGTGATCGACCTATTTCGGAAAGTGGGTCAGTTCCGTTCGTTTACACACAACCATGGAGATGGGCTCTAACTTTTGAAAAGTTTCAAACTTCGGAAGTTTCAGTTTGGTGGTGTTGTTTGTCGATGTGGCCTTCTGATCGTGTGTGATCCTGGCAAGTCTTCAAAGAATTTTGTGAAGATTCAAATAGATCTAGATCTACCAAATTGTGAAAGAGCAGGTGCGCGACGGTGAAACCAGATCCAGATCTGTTTTCCTCTTTGCAGGTTGTCAACCTGAGCACAACAGTGCTGCACTTGAACTGATCATAAATTTTGCTGTCAGTCAAATCACAATCCTTCGGAAGTGATGGCCTGTTTGCAGCGATGACCAAAACACACGAGAGCCTCGAGAGCGAGGGGCCACTGAGCGACACTGCTGCTTCCGAACAGCAACACGATGAGACAGAAAGAACAGTTGAGCTGGAACAGTCAGCTGCAGCCCAGCAAGACGAAGACGAGAGTCACCGTGGCTGGAAAGTCATCAAACCGTTCGTGAGGCATTCGTCGAATCTTGCCGACCCAGACCTTGTCGTGAATCATGGGGTCCATCAGACGCGCAGATTGTGCCAAACGAGTAGCCTTTGCCAAGCGATTTTCAACAGCGTCGCTCAGGTTTGTGAACTGGGCTGGTGTGACATCGCGTGAAAGTCTTCTGTGGATTTTGGAAATGCTCAAACTCCAGTGTACGAAGCCTTACGAAAAGAAGCATCGGGGGGCAATTGCAGGAGTACGTGACCATTGACGGCAAGACGATTCGGCGCTTTTCTGCTGACGGCAAGGAGACTGCGGTTCGGAGGGGTTTCGGCGGCTTTTCTCGACTTGTGTTTGCGTCTCACGTGAACCTGTTCGTAGGATGGACGCCAGGTGCAACCGAACTGGTGGTAGGTTGTCGTGACTGTTTTGGGAGCTTTTGAAGTCAACTTTGGCCCAAAGTGAGCGTTGCGTCTTGCGTGTTCAACAATGTGCAATGTTGACAGGTCTTCCATCGTTTCAAGCGACCGGTAAGTGCAGGTACACCGGTAGATAGTCATGCAATTGCAGACCACTGCTACTGAATAACAGAGCAGCTTCAGAAGTTGACATTCTCAATTTGTAAGACAAGTGGCTGTGCAGGTGGTGGTGGTAGCTGGGTGGTGGTCGGGGACATTGGGCGAAAAAGTACCGAGGATTTGTGCAAGAAGTCAGAATTGAACTGACTTCTTCATCCTGAACTCGTGGTGACATGTTGCTGCGTCACTGAATGAACCCAAAAAACATTGCTCTGAACGTTTTTCTTTCAACTGCAGCTCAACACGCACGAGTTGAACGTGTCTTCAGTCGCCTCTGCCCAGGACCCGGTGCTGACTGCTGCATACAACGAAAACGCCGGGGAGGTGATCACTGTGGGATCCCAAGAAGCAACAGTAAGCGCACGAAAAACTTTGCAAAGTTTGATGCAGATCGAAATCTGTCTTTCGGATCTTTTGCATTCAAAATTTCCTGGGAGAATAAACTCTTTTCGAGCTGAACGAGTTATAAACTTTTGCAGTGTTGGGTTTTTCGGTATGGAGGAAGACACATCTTGGCTCGAAAAACTATCAAGGTCAACTTGAAAGCAGAGGGAAAGACAACTTACACACAGCTCGTTATGGAAAGAACTGCCCGTCGAACGCAGAGAGTGTTCATAAATGCGGGGTCCAGTGTTCTGGTGTGTCATTTTGTTTTGTCAGAAGGCCTTGAAAAGTCTGCTTTCATGATTACAACCTTTCTTTCTTTCATCTCTTTCTGGACGAGTAAGCAGGGAACACTGAGTCTTGAAAAAACTTGTAGGTGCTGAATTTGTACAACGGAAAGCTGTTGGAAGTGAAGAAGGGACTGCACGTGAGAAGTATCACAGCTGTCCTCTTCTTCAACCCTCTCAAGTACCTGCTGACGGCCGGCAAGGACGGCTCCAGTGAGGTTCCCTTGCAATTTGAAGTTTCAATTGTTTTTGTGGGTTTCATGCACTTTGTCGGAGCATTTTGTCGTTGTGATGCGAGTGACGTAATTTTAAATGTGTGACAATTTCAGTCAAAGTCTGGGATCCATCCTGGCGCCTGCAGCTGGTCTTTGTGGGTCACGACAGGGCGGTGACTTCCCTGGCCATGTTTCCGTATGGTCCGATGGTGATGTCAGCCAGCCTCGACTGCACCATGAGAGTCTGGAGCTTCGAGACCTGCGACGAAGTGGACTTGTATGTGTCGCGCTGTGTCTGCTTTGTGTGGTCACTCTCATGGATCCTGCGGGACACCTTCGCAATTTGTCGTTTTGAGATTCAGTTCGTTTGAAGAAAGAATTGTTGCTTCATCGAATGCTTGTGTAACTTGCAGGGTTTTGACGACAGGGCCAGTGCGAACTTTACTCACCAATGGAAGTAGAGATGAATTTCTATCGGTCAGCGATGGAAGCGTTGATCTGTGGAAAATCCAACACGTTCACACACTCCACACCAGAGTCGGGCAAGTGCATGTTACTGGCATGTTCCGCCGATGCGCCTGGCAGATTCACTCCTGCATGTCATTTCCTCTCGGCAGTGTGTGTGTGCGTGCGTGTGCGTGTGAAACTGTTTTTTTGCCCGGGATAAACAAGTTCTAAAGTTGTGCATTGACTTGTTTTCAGGTACCAAGTGGCCAAGCTTCAGACAACAGACCATTCTCAGTTTCCCAAAAGATGTGTGTTGCTGTGCGACGACTCGAGTGTGCGCATCGTGAACCCAGTCTCGGGAAGTGTCATCACTACTCTGCTTGCAGATCAACAAAGAGGTCTTGTCGACGCAGCGTATGCCATCGAGATGGGTGAGAGCAGAACTATCTGTGCGATAAATTCCAATAGAAAGAGCTATGATCCTTCAAAACAGGACACGCAGTGGGCGCTGTAGTTGCCGTGCACAAACGTGAACACATTTGTTTCTTGTTTCAGACACCTTGTTTGCCGTGTATTCCAATGGTGACGTGGTCAAAAGTGACACAACGAAGAATCCGTGCCAAGTTGTGGCGGAGTGGAAATGTGTGGATTCTCAACGTAAGTGTCAGGACAAGAAAGCTCAACATCATTGAAAGCAAGAGTAGCTGACTGAACGAGACCAACATAGTATCGCTCTGGTTTTCCAATTCAACATTGCAGAATCGTACTCCTGCGTTTTGGTCTACGAGTACGTGTTGTCTGAAGAGCTGAAGTCTGACTCCGTGTCGAGCATGAAACGAGCCATTTTGACGAAGGGTCTGGGCTTCACAACAGCCGGATCCTCGGCCAATAGAAACCTGTTGCTGGGCGGCAGAAGGGACGGGTGCCTGTGTGTTCTGAACATGCGCACTGGGAAAACGGACTTCCAAATGCTGGTACGCTTTTCAGTCTTCTTTGAGGCAACATTGCTCCGCCTGCTGTCAATTGAAACTTGGCAGCAGTTCAAATCTTTCCCAACACTGAACTGCTGCTTTCAGGCTCACGGGCCAAAAGGTGTGGTGACTCTGGTGTCCTATGCGAGCAACGACCAAGTTTTATCTTCTGGTTTCGGTATGTACCCTCCAGCATGTTCGGTGGACGTTTGCTTGTGTTGTGAGAATTTTCCTTCGAAGAGACATACAGTTTGTCTGTCTTTCCGTTCCACCAGACCACACCATTCGGACGTGGAGAGTGTTTCCGTACGCGGTGGAGGCGCTGGCGCCACTGCGGTCCATCTACTGTGGACAGCTCCCGGTGCTGCTGACGATCCTGGAGGACAAACTGGGCGTGGTGTTCCAGAACCACGACACGGCGACCTACGGCCTCATTATGCACAACCTCATCAGAGAGAGTGAGTGGCTCCACACAAACAGCGTCTCGTTTGAATGTCATTTGCCATGCACCAAGATCTGGGAAAGTTCTAGTGACGCTGGCCGAACTTGTTCGTGTGAATTCTGGTCTCATGTTGTCACTGCTTCAACAATCTGCGATCCCTCTTGTGTTGTTTTGCGCCATCTGCAGGGCGGTACGACCACTCTCCGAAAGATGACCACTTGGACACTGTCACCGGTCTCAGCAGCTGTCCCGTGATGCGACTGGTGGCGACCTCCAGCGACGACAACACGGTGCGCGTGTGGGATGAGAAGAACCGGTTGGTTCGCATCATCAAGTTGAACGCACGGCCGCACAGTCTGAGCTTCTGCAGCGACAAAGGAGACCTTCTTGTCGGGATCGGCCGACACCTTCACATCATCGACCACAAACGTTGTACGAGACTCCAAGCTTCTTTTTGAGTAAACCTGGAGCCAGTCTTCGAAAATGTTTTCACATAAAGTGTTGTTACCAGTTTCAACACGTGACTCAAAGGCTTCTTGCCTCAAGTGAGAGTAAACTGAGGCAGAGGGACCCAGCTAATTGCAGAAAGAGTCCACCAAGGAGCGCACTGATAGCAAACGAACTTGATCCACCGACCGATATGTGGTGACGTTGATTGGCTCTGGCAGTGAAACTGTGATGACCTGTCTGGTTTGGTTCCGTTATCGTCAGATATGCCGGAGAGCTACGCGTTCCGTTTGCTCGCTACGCCGTTCGCCGAGCCCACGGTGGAGAGGGCGCTGCCGTTTGAGGCGGAAGTGCTCGAAATGTTGCCTCCGGAAGACGCAGCTCGGCTCAAAGCTGCACAGTCCGCAGTCAGGTCGGAATATAGTTTTCATTTGACTGAGCATTCCGTCATGCCCTGGGCACAAACCGTGCTTCAGACTGTTGCCGGATCAGTTTTCGTAAAGTTTTTCAAACTGTGTGTTTCTTCTTTTTTGAAACAGTGATGTGCATGGTTGGTGCCAAGAGTCCGACAATTTCGACAAGTAAGTTTCTCTTGGTGTCTGCTCGTGTTGTCGTGGCTTTGTTTCTCTATTTTGCCGTGGAAAAGCAGACCAGAAAAAGCTTTGTTCTGCAACCTTCGAATCAAGGGTTCCAAAATGTGCAGTGGATCAACTTCTACACGCAGGTTCGCGCATTTTGTCGATGTGTTGACTGATGAAGAAATGGAGGAGAAGAAAAGACAAGAAAAAGCCAGAGAGCATGTGAGTGAGTTGTTTTGTTATTTTTTTGGGGGTGGGGTGGGGGGTAAGTTTTTTTCTTCGGAATGTCCGTCACTGAACACGATTCTTGAAACTGGCAACCAAAGAAACTTGACACTTGTTCCAGGTGTTCAGCAGGTTGACTGAGAGGGACAGAGAACTCGCCCGACTGAGGAACAGCAAGGCCTCTGGCACTCGCAAGATCAAGTCCACTCCGCAAACCAGGGGCGAAGCATTCGAGAGATACATGAAACTTTTTTACAACAGATCCGAAACTCGGGTGAGAGAATCTTGGTTTTGAGAGTTTTTTGCTCATCCAGGAGAATCCCGATTATACAAGAAGCACTTGCCACCTTAAGTTCCTGTTCACACCGATTGTTGTCAGCCAAAAAGACTTGAAAGCACTGACAAGTGTCGTTGTGGTGCAATTGAGTAGCACGGAAAGCTGAAGATGATTTTTCAACCTATACTGTCGGAGCAAAACCAAACCGATCGTGCCCTCAACCAGTGACTTCAGCTGACATGCTTCAAAGAGTCAACTCTGCTTCAGATGCCACAAGAGAACGACTACCCAGGAGATACACTGGAAAATGTGCCGGGTGGACCTCCAGTGCAGCGTGGTGGTACGCTTTCCTTTTACACTACCAGTTAAGACGAATCGAAACGTCGGAACACCGAGGTGCTGTTTTACGTAACACGACTCAGTGGACTGCGGAGTTTTGATTTCGTTCAGCTTACCAGCCCAGACTGTGAAGAGGTCCAAAGATTTGATTTCACCAAATTCAAGTGCGCGGCTCGTCGAAACCAGCCATAGCCGCGCGCTAAATACAATGACTCTGATTTTCAGTGTGTGTGTGTGTGTGTGTGTGTGTGTGTGTGTGTGTGTGTGTGTGTGTGTGTGTGTGTGCTTTTACTGAGGAAAAATGTAAAGCGTGGTCAGCCGCGTGCTTATTGTTCTTTGATCTTTGGTTGGCGTTTCAGGCGAAGGAGAATACCGACCAGAGAAGGAGCCGCTCGGGTTCTTCCAGCCCGCGGAGTGGTATCTGAGCGAACAGGAGGACGGCTCCAGACCCATCTACTATGTCCCCAACTCAGTGTTGGCGCGACTCCTGTGGCCGCAGGACGAGCTGGTCAAGGAAAAGGAAGAGGAAAGATACCGGCCGCCGCAACTGACGGAGAAACAGCTGGAGCAGATCAGCGCCTGGAGCAAAGAGGTCAGTGGTGCGGCAAAATCTGAGGTCACCGCTTAGAAGCCCATCTTGAAATGATGCGGCAAGCTCGCTTGTCTCATGTGGGAATCCTGTCTGTTAACGATTATTGGTCCTGTGGAAACCATTCAAACTGATTACGGTGGCATGCAGAGCCTTCATAACTTTCCTTGTTCTGCTCAAAGCTGCAGTATCTCAGGAGAAGCAAGTAGATTTGTCAATGATGGTGCAAAGTGACACTTTTCCTTTGAATGACAACAAATGACACCCTCAATTCACAAACCGCAGGAAACTTCGTTTCCACTTTCGAGTATTGTTCTCATCGTTGTGCTTCACTTTGTCACCTTGTTATGCTGCGTGTGTGCCTGCTCACTTTCCCGCATTCTGCTGCATATCCGTAAGTTTTACTTCATCGTTGGCTTCAGTCTTTTATGAGGTTGACGGTGGGATTTGGATGTTCTTCGGTTGAAGAGTTCGAGAACTCACTGCAGTTGTCTTCTGTGTTTGTGTCTCGTTTGTGACATTTGACTGAATCGGAGGAATCACAATGTGGTGCATGTTCTCTTGACATGAAGCGAGTGAAGTTTTGCCTGTGCACGCCAACGAATGTGCATTGTTGACAACGCTGCCAAATTTTGATTCGAGTTGATGCACGTGAGCACGAATTACTGTACGCAACACATTTTGCACCTCGCAGCACCAACCCACGCAGCGCCGGCAGTCGGACAACTGGGATCGGGTCCTCTTGGTCGATTGGAGCACGGAGGACGAGGACGATCTGCGCGCGTTGCAGGTGAGGCGCTGGGCGGCTGGCTCAGCCGGGACCGGTCTGTTTCTCACTGCGTCGGTGTCTGCCACTGACTAAAGCCCACAGTTTGCCCATAAAGTACAAGTGTTTTGCTTAGGGCTTGTAGTGCGTGCTTCTGTGTTCCAGAATTATCTGAAAACAAAAGTTTCTTGGTTGATTTGTCTCGTTGGTCTCATTGTCATTGTTGGTTTTTTCTGAAGTTGTAGTTTCTGAATATTTTATGGTGCATTTTGACCTCGTCGTTTCAGAGAGTGAAGAGACCGGTCCCGGTGGAGCAGAAGGTGCAGAAAATCCTCGCCAAGGTCCCGACACCATCCTCGCAGAGAATCGTGAGCAGCTCGTGTCTGTTGTTCGTTTGTTTTCCAAACCGTTGGCATGGTAGGCAAAATGCTGAGTATTGAGGAGAAAGAGTCTTTCGTTCGTTTTCTTGCGTCCTTCGGGAGGGTCTCTTTTTTTGCGACGAATGTTGCCCTTTGTGTGGACTTGAGTGTGTGTGTGTGTGTGTGTGTGTGTGTGTGTGTGTGTGTGTGTGTGTGCGCGTGCGTGTGTGTGTGTGTGTGTGTGTGTGCGTGAAATTTGCTGAAACTGAAGGGAGGGGACAAAGGTTTTGACTGTTTCGGTGCTGCGAGATCTGAGTTTGGGGATTGTTTTGAAGTGGGGACGGAGAAGCTCTTCGCCTCGCCCGGTCAAACAACTGAAGGTGGTGAACGCAATGCTGACCAAGTCCCTGGACTGGGTCCGGCTGCACATTGAGATGCCTCTGGTAGATTCTCGTATTGGGGTGTCACAGAGACTGGTGTGTGATGATTTTTGGTGTCACTTGGTGTGTGGCTTGAGGATTCCTGACGATTTGGTGCTGCAGTGCTGCCACGAAGTGAATTAGATGGAAGAACTTTTGTCAGTCCATTCTGCGGCGCCAACTGCTATGTGAATGGCGTTCTGAAGGACGTTGCTCACGCCCTTTCTTGAAATGTTTCACAGAAGATTTCAACGAAACACAACACACATCCATGTTTGTGATTGACAAGAACTTCACGGCGTCCAGCAGCTTGATTGTTTTTGTCTCAAAGTTTGGAGTGTGCTAAATATTAAGACAATCCTTGAATTTCAATCGTAACAGTGGGTAAATCGAAATTCGGCCAAGCGCAGGTGATAGATCTAAATAAGTGTTCGCTGGTTTGCAACTGAAATTTTTGACATCCTCATTCTGACTTATCCCCTTACCCCCAAAGCGATTCTTTCATCCCAAGGTCCCTCTCTTTCTGCAGCCCATGACTTACGTGAAGCCCAAGTGTGAAGAAGGTGAAGCGGAGGAGCAGGAAGCGCCCGCTGTGCAGCTCGAGACGAAGGCACTGAAGGAGAAACGGACCCTTCCACTTCTGACGCATCCATCAAAACCAGCAGAAGAGAGCGCATCCCCAATGAAGGTCTGCACAACCGCCCAAAAATCGCCAACGTTCGTTGGGTCGACGAACCTTTCAGAAATTGGTTCCTTCCTTCCTTCATTGGTTCAGATGGAGGGGGAATTGTCGTAGTGTTTCTGGACCCGGTCGTTGTGTATTTTGTGTTTGCAGATTCCTGTCTCGTCGGCGTCACCGCCGCTGGCGTCGCCGTCGACGCCTGTCGCGTCTTCCCCGACGGAGAGCGACGAAGACGCTCTTCCCAACTACATCTCGCAGTTCATCGGCCAGGCCTGGTTTGAGCGCACCTTCCCTGACGCCAGTCCAGAGGTGCGTACTGGTTTGAAGCGTCTAAACGTGTTTGTACCTGTGAATCGTTCCATCAGTCAGATCTCGAGAATCCACTTGGCTTTGCCTTCGTTCAAACGCGTGCGTTTACGTGTACCACCTGGAACGTCTTCGAGTCTGTTGCAGTCAATTTTTCTGCGAGCTGCGGGTTGAGAAATATATTCGAATTCAGTGTGACGTCAGATCTGACTCATCTTTGCAGACGTTTCCAAAACCGTGGACGTTGGAAGAATTTTCAAACACGTTGGAACATTTGGTTGAGGAAGCGGACTTTGCCGAGAAGGAGGAGATCGTGCGTGCCATCTCCATCCTACATATCGACCACGGGCTGCCGAATCCAACTTCCGTGGAAAAAGTTATTCTTTCCACGGTGAGCCTGGAAGTACAAGGACTCGGGAACGATATCTCACTCTTCAGATACGGAAGAACGTTTCGGTCTGCAGAGCCTGAAATTTCTTGCAAACAGTGCCAGACAACAGGTTGTATCGAGATGCCTGCACCTGAAACGAAGCGAATCGAAGCGACATGTCCCCAAGTTGCGGTGTTGATTTTCGCACAGTTGTCTCCTGAGGACGGCACGTCGCCGCCGTCTTGTGAGCGCGCCGAGCAGAAGGCGTTCTTGCTGTCGGCGCTGGAGTCGCTGGAGGTGCTGGGCGTGGTGCGCGACCGCGAGTTCTACGCTGTACTCATGACGCACTTCGTGGAGGGAGACGTCGACGTCAAGTTGGTGTTCACGTGGTTCACATCAGCACGAGCTAATGACGCACCCGTGCTCAGGAAATTTTAATTGTTTTCACAGGCCCTCATTTGTTCAAATTGGCTGATCCTCAAATTAGCAGAGCATGATCATGTGTTATTGATGGAAAATTATTTGTGAACATTGAAATTTGTCCTTAAATTATCCGAGGAAATGAATTAGCCGAGCTTGGATATCCTTGCACACGGTGACGCAAAGTGAATATCGGAGTTTGGGAAAGCAGCTCAGCAATCGAGAACAACAAAGACCAGGCTTGCGTCTCGAATGTTGAGAACTATCTCTCCAAGACTTGTTGGTGGTTCAGCCCGAAACTGGCGACCTTCTCTTTGGTGCACAGGAGCGCCGTCCTGGACGTGTTGGGGACCTGCGGTTTAAAGGACGACTTTGAGAACCTGTCGACGGAGCTGGACACGTGGGACGCGGCGTGGGACATGGAGCCGACGCAGCGTCACACGCGTCACAAACAGATGAGTCGTGACGCGCTCGACACGTGAGTCACTCACGAGTGTGGATGGGGCCGTTCTCACTTTCGAAGGCTTTGCTGAAGTGCGTGCTTCAAAGCAATTGAGTCGAGAAATGTCATATGTATCGGTTTCATCTGAGCCAACGCGTCAAGTTCCGTTTGTGAAGAAAATGGCAGTTTTCAGAACTGTGCCTCCTGTTCTTCAGTTGGATGGAGTCTTTCCAAAGTCATATTGAAGACACGGTGGACAAGTTGAGAAACGGGCACGACATTCGAGGCGTCGCGTCGAAGAGGAGAAAGCCAACATCCACATCGGGTGGCAGGGCCAGTCGAAGATCGAACAGAGCCTCGAGCAGAGAGCAGCTTCCCAGCACAGACCACTTGTCCAAGAGCCCCAGAAAAAGCAACCTGAAGAGAATAGAAAGATCAAACAGAGCCTCGAGCAGAGAGGCGCAGAACAGTGGGACGGCGAGGGGCAAAGCCATGGGCCAGGGCCCGCCACCGCCGCTTCCCAGCACAGACCACTTGTCCAGGAGCCCCAGAAAAAGCAACCTGAAGAGAATAGAAGAGGTGAGCAAGCTGACATCTGAACAGACCTGGTGTTTACTACAGTGGGAGGTAACTCAACTCTTTCTTGCTGTGTTTCTTGTTCAGACGGCAGCAAAGGAATGGGAACTACATCACCAAACAGAAGCCACTGCAGCCACTGCAGCCATCGCTCTGGATTCGCACGGTGCGATGGAGACAAAAAGCTTTTCCCCCAGCCTCACCAAGGCTGCTCACACGAGGTGTTCAGCCCAGTCTGCTGTCGTACAGTCTGCCAACAGGGATATGTCACCGTCTCTCAAACCTTTGACAGGTGAGGTTTATGACTCATTGCTGTGGTGGTCTTGACAGTTGCTGCTCGTGAACCTGACATGTGAGATGTAACACGCATTGGTTGC
>JAAUXT010123687.1_pt1 | contig 20143 bp, 20 predicted proteins | sample 7278171 | NCBI WGS metagenome assembly JAAUXT01 (sample SAMN14350112, study PRJNA611818) | marine sediment metagenome | isolation source: surface marine sediment (1.8m) | place: French Polynesia: Moorea | collected 2018-08 | reverse complement strand
TTTCAGCGTTGTTTTCAGGAGCCGATGTGTGGTCTGTCTGACTGAAATCGTTTCGCTACTCGAACTCGACAGTGCGCCGTGCACTGGACTGACACTCCCTGGACAAACAATCTGGGCTTCTTCACCTGGTTCCAGCAACGTGAATGCACAATGCAGCTGCACTCGCTCAGGATCCGCTGTTCTGGTGAAATGGCGACGCGGTCACAGTTCGTTTTTGGATACCTTTTCCTCCTACCCCCCACACTGCCCCCTGGTGACCCCGCTGACCCCGCGATACTCACCACGGTCATTGAGTTCGTGAAGTGCATATTTTTTCCTGCCCCCGCCCAACTGTCCCCCCACCCACAAATTAGTTGTGCTTGTGGGAGCAGCAAGCCTGCAGATATGTGGTGATGGGCGTAGTTTTCTGCATTGTTCTGAACTGAATTTTGAGCATGACTCTCCACGAGCTGCACACAGCCGTCCCAAAGCGGCAGCATCACCAGTCACCGCACAGACGTTTTAAATATTCAGTCGAAGCTCTGCACAGAATCAGTCCACCATCGTTGACAGTTGCCATACTCAGCAGCCCGGCTGCTATTGACGGTAACTGGAAGGCAACGAGAGTGATGTCTGCGTCTTCAACATCGAAAAAAACAGCTGTTCCCTCCGTGAGGCAAAGGGGTTCAGCCACTTCGTCTTTTTTGTTGTCAAATCGTGCTCCACATGTGATGAAGACTTTCGAGAAACCTTCACCATTCGGGGACAACGCGCTCGCATGGTGCTATGCATTGAACGTGTTGTTCTTGCAAAGTGTCTGACCTGATCCGATTTGAATGGAGTTTCAGCGGTGAAAAAAACCAGAGTTCTTGTTTCACACTGTTACCCGGTCCTTTTCCTGAAGCTGCGGACGCGGATACGGATATCCAAACAAAGAGCGTATGTTCAAAAAAGACCAACTCTTGACCAGTCGGATACCGCATTCAAAGGTGTTGCAGCAACGTGAGAGCTTTTTTGCGTCGAGCTGTGTGCAACAAAGACGACAAAGCGATACTTCAACGCCAAGCGTGCAGCACTCGTAACGCAGACGCAAAGAAGTGCCGACACAAACAGGCTGCGAGCACACGCGCTGTCTTTTTGATTCACCAAACAATCTGTACAATCCTCAAACAATATGACTGCAAACAAAGACTCATCGTCTGCCGAGCCTGTTCTGTGAAAAAAATTTGGGGGCATTTGTCCTCTGTTGGCTGAAAATTTGTTGTGCTCCACAGAGTTTCAGGACCGAAAAAAGTTGAATTGTCCAGGTCAAGTTTTCAGGGAAAACCCTGCACTCAGGTGACAGATCGCAAATTCGCCAGATCATTCTCCCTTCGAGATCCAAAACGGACTGTCCCCGGGCCTGAAAATTAGCCCCGGTGCTCACGTGTAATTGATTGTGTGATTTACATATTCTTCATCACCATTTACCAATAACAGGATCGTCATTTTCAGACGGGGATATTTATGGGGCTCGAGGCGTCGCACCCGGACCGCGCTTCAATCCACCCGGCCCCTCGGCAGGAAATGCGTTTTCGCAGCAGCGACGCTCGCCCGTGAGCCATTCTTTTCCGGTGTGGATATCTCGGGAGGTCTGATGTTCGCCATAATGCTGCAGGAGCAGAGGGAGGCTCACGAACCAAACAGGTATAATGGAGCCATTTAGTTCGGCAGCAGTATACCTGTCACACACACACACACACACACAAGCTTGTTATGTATGACATCCGTCGTCTTTCGTGGATCAGATGTTCCTTGCCGCAGGGGATGGAACTGTCCAGCACAACTCGTACTGTTCAAATGATGCCGCACAGTTTTCGTGACTCTGACTGCGCTGTCCTGATGCAGTGACTCTCAACTCACATGCAAGAAAACTGAGTCACAAAATCCAGGGAGCATTACCGCTTCGTTTCAATTATTTATACCTCACAGGAGCAAGCACTCACATCGAAACTCTGACAAGGAATAACTCTCTCGAATAACGCGTGGTAGAGTCTAAATTGCAGGACAGCGGCATTGGCGATTGCGATCAGCTGCAAGCACGACTTGTTTGCTCAAGATCTGTGTGCAACACCAAAAAGAGCCTTTGCATACAAAGACGAGCCCCCTTTCCGTTTGAGTCAACACGCGCGTGCAGAAAAAAGTGATGCGACATTTGGAGTAGCCAGACGCAGAAAAAAATATCCAGCGATATCACCTCGTATTATTTCATACATACTTCGACAAATCTGTCATAAACCTGACAAGTAGCTTACGAAAATTCAATCAGAAGGTGGGAAAAATCGCAAGTCCCGGGATCTCCGCACGAAACCTGATAGATGTCCTGCTGGGAGGGAAGAAAGCCTATTATTCCCCCTTTTCATTTCCTTTTGTCCTTTTGCGCAGAAAACGTAGCCACGCGTTGACGTTAAGACTCAAGATTTATGATGTTCTCAGCAGAGTCTTTGGTGTATCACATTTGCATATTCTCATCAGGTTATTGTCAGCTTCGGGTGACAAATGATTGAAAATTGGTTTTGCCAGGAATCTTCACAGTCATCAAGATTCTAATCAAATTACCTGAAAAGATCAGGCTGTCTTTCTGAATGTTTCCATTTTGTCTACAAAGGTGGTCACGATTGGGACATTTTGTCTCACACAGATACGAAATCAAACTCAGACTGAGAAAGGTTTCTCGTTTTGTCACAATGCAGAACCATCGAGGATCACACAATTCTCACGCACCATGACAACCTTCAGAAAACTCAACACCAACCAACCAGCGCATATATAGTTGCATTCAGACACAACTGCTGATTCAACAGGAAAAAAAACTCGATTCTCCCGTTTTGTTTCTTCGGGATTAACCTGCAACTATCGTGGAAATCAATGTCAGTCACAAGTCCTAATTTCGGGGCTATTATTTTGCCGTTGTCGCAATCAATACCTGTCCATTCGCAGCAACGAGTGATTTGTCATTGGGATGCACCCAGCTTCTAAACGCAACATCTTTAATATCCTGCCCATGTTCCACAAAAAGCCAGTTTTTTAATGAATGACTTCCATTATGGTTCGGCCTGTAATGAAGCCCGCTATCCTGCGTCTCCTAATTGGCGCCCGCTGGAGAGCCCAATAGCAAACTCCTGCAGCCTTACGAGTACGCGATTTTGTCCACACGACACGGCACCGCGCCGGCTTGCCTGTCTTGCCTGTTCCTGCAGGCGAAAGTGGGTCACATCCTTGCAGGAACCTGCAGGAACCTGCGCAGAGTTGTGTGGGACTGAAGGATATGATATTTTTTTATGTTGGCACGCGTCAACAGGAAAAGTATCGGTGTTGACTCAAAGACATCTCCGAGTCCCTGTTTTGGGCAGTACCCCAAGGGAGAGTGATCTGTACCTGTGCCAGCCTGCAATTGATTTCAAAAACCCTTGCTGAAGACCATTGCTGAAGGTGTTTATTTTTGCAGTTCCGTTCACAGGACGGATCAGACTTGTGTAGAAATGACCTTCAAACGCTATTGTCTGCACGCTGTGGTTCGTGAATGCTCACTTCAACGTTGTGTGTGTTTTGACAAAACATTGCTTCCCAGAGGATGGATTTGACTCTGCAGTATGTGTGTGTATGCGTGTGTGTGTGTGCTCATGTGCGTGTGTGTATTTGTGTTTGTGTTTGTGTGTGTGTGTGTGTGTGCTCGCGCGTGTGTGTATTTGTGTTTGTGTTTGTGTGTGTGTGTGTGTGTGCTCGCGCGTGTGCGCGTGTGTGTGCGCGTGTGTGTGCGTGTGTCTCACATCAAGTCATGCATCAATTCCCAGCCAACAATCAAGAAGCGAGTTCTGCGATGCGATGGTTCGGCATCGTGGCTGAACCTTCCGCAACAGCGCAGACGCGACGCAACAACCTGCTGTTGCTGCTGCTGTTCAGTGTACTTCACCGCACCCACCGAAACTGCATCGAGGAGCACGAACAACGGGAACATGTTCTGTTTTGTCAACCGGGCTTTTACTTTTCCGCTGAACATCCTGGAAACTAACGATTAAATGTTAACGCAACAGGGCCGTTGTTTTCCCTTGTTCGGCCTTTGGATGCGTGAACACTTTGAAAAGACACATTGATTTTGCGGGAGCACCGGGCGGGCGGGAGGGAGGTGGGGGGGGGGGAGCGTGCCTTGTCGTCCTCGTACGTGTGATCAACTGGTGCATGCTCGAGCCTGTCGTTGGAGGGAAGTGCACAGGATCGAAGCTTCCATCACTTCGATCCGCAGCGCACTTCAGACCACGACTGCGAGACTGCCGTGATTTCAGCTGCATTCAGGGGTCGGGCTCTCCGCAGCGAGGCGACCCCATCTCAGGCAGCATCACACTTTCTGCAGAAGCATGATGGTCCAAATGCGTGCAACTCAGTGCATTTTCAAGAAAAAAGGGGGGAAATGCGCATATGCAAAATAAATTGCTGCACGGGCAGCGCAGCTCCAGCGACGCTGCTGCACCGCAGATTGACTGGCGTTCCAAATGGAATCTGTGCAAGATAACAACACTCGGGTGTCGTGAAGCCAATTGGACAATCATTCGCCTATTATGCTCATGTCACCTCTGAATATTAGACAGTAAAAGATGCTGACGTTTATTGCTGATCATGTATTCAAGGGAGCGTTTAAACAATCAGTGAGCGGTAGCGGGGCAGGCTACGGATGAGCGCCTGCAGTGACTCCAGGGTCCCCCAGCCTCGCGTATTACATAATAAAAGGCTTTTTCAATTATTGTTGCACTTGGTCTGCCTTTGCACGCAGCAAAGTAATTTCTGCAATTACGAAAAACCCAAAACTATTCACACGAACCCGTGAAAAAAATGAGTTTATTTTTTGAGATGCTCGACGTAATTTGTGAGAAAAATTCTCTGGCGAACAGAAAGGGTTGTTGCACTTGAAGCTTTTGAATCACGTTTTCTCGTCAAACTTCATTGTTATTCACAGTGAAACAAGCACCAAACAGCCACCAAATACCGTCGTGTTGATTGATCGTGTCCCTTTGCTCCAAATGACCCGAATTTCTAATTTATTGCCCCAATATTGGGAGACAGTGAATCGATCGTTGCGATCCCAAGAAAGGAACGGCGCCTTGTTGCGAGCTTTCCCCGGCGCAGGCAAATAATGTGAAATTGAATACCATTCCCCTGTGGATGTCGAGCCTTCCGAGATGAATCCCGCACCGATGCAGCTTTCCCCACTTTTCACCTCAGATCAGATGCAGATCCGTCGAGGGATGTGTCAGCAGCGCCGTAGTTAAAAGCGTGGGGTTAATGTTCTGCTGTATCATCCTGTCACCACCACGCACGCACACACACGCACCACCGCCGCAGTCTCCTGCTCAACACTGCAACGCACCAGGTTTCCCTGTTTCTTCGCAGACAAAAGATCGCTGTACACTCCGCAGCAGCAGCCAGAACGGAAAGATCTTTCCCTTTGTCTGCTCAAGTAGAGACATTTCTGTGAACATAATTCTCTATCATAGCTTTATCAAACATTTACGGCAATCCAAGCTTCCACGGATGTAAATTTGATGAATACCTTTGGTGTTTAACAAAGGAGAAAAACGCATAACAATGGATTGGTATTGATCGCGAACGTACAGCTAAACAGCACCTAATGAAACGCTACACCTTCTGAAACAACACTGCCTCCCAATTTATCCAAGTCTTTATTTACAGTCTCACGGAGAGCTCCTGCATAATGCATTTTTATCCATGGCTGAATCCAGTCGCCCCTGTTGTTGCAGGCACGTCTTCCTGCTAGTGTATGTACGACATGAAGCTCTCTCCACCAAGTGCACTGAGTGGTGACAAGATAATGCCTTGCTCCGGAGCCAAGGGTTTCTGGTCACACAGGAGAAGAGGCGCGGAGACCAAGACACCTGTTCCCATTGAACAACCCAAAGCTGGTTCACAATGGAGAACATGCAAAGGAGTGACGAACAAAGACGTAGAATCCCCGGGTTGTTCCACGGACCAAATCGTCATGCCATGGATGGCTGCTTCGGAGAGTTTGAATGTCGCACTCCAGCACGGTTCTGCGTGAATCTCTGATGTTTTGCCCTTGTTGCTAAAGACTTGGCAGGTCAAGTTTGACTGCACGTTCCTCAGATTGATGCACAGGTGTCTGATTTGGACGTGCCCGCGGATGAGTGCCCTGTTTGGGCCGAGTCCTTTGCTACTTTGCAAGTCACACACGCCGCAAAAATCTTCCGACACAAACACTGGTGTGACTTGTTGCTTTGATTACGATGTTGGACCCACACTGACACTTTTGCCTTTTTCGACAGGGTGTTCCAAACGGGGTCGCTTCTGTGTGAAATCTGTGAAACATGCAAACCAGGTTCAAGGGAACAGAAACGTCACGAATTCGCCCTCCAACCAAGAGCATAAATTTGCGGACTGAACCCGGAGGTGTGAGGACCGCCGGAAGCTGTCTCGGATACGACTCGACAACCACTTAACCCGCGCACGTAATGACAGCACCTCCACACTGCTGCATTGCATGTTCAACTGCAGTAGAACCATATTGCTCAAATTAATGGTCTGGCATACACTCGTCACTTTTATTAGCATAATCAAAACGGTGCACATCAATAGGAGGACATGATTCGCAGTTCGTACATGACTGCATCTGATTTAAAGGGATGTCAACGAAAATCAATTTCATCCTGTGCTTCCGAGTAGAGATTTGTGCCAGAGGAATGACACACAAGTTTGGTCGACGCAGGCTGTTTCTGTCACCCCTGGGTCAAAATCACCGCAAGACACTGGTTTCTGCAAGTTCGTTTCACTGAGTGGGTTTTGAAAATCAGGCGATTTCAAGAAACAGCAATGCCTGGACCTGGAGGCTCCCAAGCCACTGTGAATCGGATGGGGTTGCAGGGCACTCAGGTGCGCTGACCGGTGATGCCTTGGGCCCGATTCACAACGACAGGCCTCGAAGCAGCGTGAATCTCTCCTGAACCTGCTGTTCTTAAAGTTACAGGCCAACAAAACAATTGACGCTCAAGGGCACTAGAGTTTCATCTACTGTTGTGGAGCTTTTGTGGAAACAGTGGAGCCAAATGGAATCCCCTTCCCATTTTACGTTGTTTATTCGTATTGTAGTCTGTTCGGACACAGAGATCACCTTGAAGGAGTGCAACAGCTGGAGCACAAAACTGCTGGAGGAGAGCAAACCCCAACCTCGTCAATTGGGCCACTGAAACTGGTGGTTGCCTCAGACGCTTCCAACACCAACATTTCAATCGCGGTCCTTCCATAGCCTTCCTCTGTTTTGGAGAACGTAGTGGGCTTCGCAGATTTCCTCCTTCATCGCCTCCATGTTGAGCACCTTCTCCTCAGCTCGTTCCAGATCCTCTCCTCTCCCGGTGACCAGACAAACGCCCGAGGCGTCGATTGCGCGGTTTGCGCTTCCCTCTACAGCCTCTTATTCTTTCGTCATTGATCCGCAAAACAATCCTTGCCTTTATCCTGATGGCAACATCGATATTGCACAATGCTTAAAACACACATCCATCAACAAGAATGTTTGCTTTTTAGTCTGTATCCAGACAAAACACCGATATTCTTCCACTCCCAGTGTTGAAGGAATAAGGGGCAAAAATGATGAGCAAAGCTTTGGAGCTTTCCTCGGTGTCTGTCAACAAAAGGGAAGCCGTGGAGCAACCCTCCGACAACAAGATTGACAGTGTTATCCTCCACAAAGAAAGGGATTTTTTTTCAGGCACGAAAATTATGGCAAATGCTCAGTTCAGCGTGGCGTGACCGCAATAATTAATCCGGACTTTCTCAGGAGTGTGCCAAAGCAATGGGAGAATTTGGTACACGTTAACTTCCTCTGTTCATGCAATTTTGATTTCGGCGTGTGTTCATTTTCGGAGACTCCCGGAAGCATGCCAAGCTGCATTTGAAGCAATTTCTTCAAACCAAAACCAAAGATTTCACAAGCAACACAAACCGCGAATCCCAAGTTACGCCCGCAAACAGACAAAGACGAACCAAAAACTCCAGTTTCTGGGGTTCTTTTCACTCGTCTCTCTTGTTTGCAATTGTATTGACCCGTGTCTCGGCCATAATCAGTTTCTACAAAAGCGATATGTATCCTGCCACTGGGAATAAGTCTGTGAGTATCCGCCAAATGGCAGCTTATTGGTCTCAAAGGGACTCAGAGTAGCAGAGCCAAGGAAGCCTGCAGCCGGCCTTTATTCAATGAAGCTGGTCCGAAGCATATGGTCAAAAGCCAGTTGTTTTATTGCTCATCTGAGATATAACTATGCTATTCGCAGGCATTCATCAAGTTTGTGGAAACATTCGCAGAGCGGGCTACAAGCTGATCAATGCCAATCACACAGGGTATTGATCGACCATTATGAGCGCACATGACCACTTTAACAAGTGAGCACTTCGCGGTAGGGAGGGAGGGAGGGACGCCCGGCCTCCGCCACATGCAGGAGAAAAGGGGGATTCAGTGGCTCCGTGGTTAAAGCTTCTATTCAGTGTTCAATGGAACACGGAGCTGCAGGGTGGTGAGAATGGAAAACCTCACTGCAAATGACTCTGTATGATTCAGGTGGAAAGGAATGAATTTGCCCGGTTTTGTGAGCCATCGTTTGCACATTGGAAGACCAATGCACATGCAGGCGCACCAAGTTACACGCTTGTGGACCGGAAATCCCAATGACCCACAAAACACCTTGCTCCCAAAAATATGAAGAACAGCCATGCAGAGCCTAATCACACACAAATGACAGCTTCATGAAGCCGATTTCCTCCCATAACAATCATATAACAATTTGATCGGATATCTTCTCCAATGGCGTCTGATTGACCAATTATGGAGTTCCAATAACTGCACACGCTCTTACGTTGCTGTTATCACACCGCAACACAACAATGATGATAATTGACCAAAGTATTGACATACTCCATTGATGTGCAGTCCGTCCAGAGAACACCACTCTGGGATATTTTCATCAGGTTTTTGCTGTCAATGTCATTTTTGCTCAAAATGGATCAAGAATTGCGCCATTGAAGAAGTACACAATGCCTCGCCTCGCAACAGTCAACCAACACTTCGGATTCACCGTGTCCTAAGTCTATAGACATTTGTAATATTTGTAATTACTGTTATGTGAGCTGTGGTGCATAAGCTTTATTCCACTTCCCCATTAGTTTATTAAATTTGCATGACTCCGAGGAATCCATAAGATTTCTCGCAGTGCTCAGTGAGAGAGGAGCATTCGAGTCCTGCAGAAGCACTCGGGGCCCAAGGAACGAGGAATATCGACTGCAGCTAGGAGCACACTCCCAGTGCAGTGAGCATTGTTTTGAAGAAGACGTTTATTGAACCTTAAATCATTAACTAAATGTAGCGGCACTGCTGTTAAGGGATGTGAAATCAGGACTTGTGATATCGATGACAGCAGGCCGGGGGTACTCAACGGGTGTTGAGCATGTGCTGCATGATGCCGGCCCCGGATCAAGGACAGACGACACCCTCGTGAATAGTCGGCACGAACCTGCGGGGGCCATTGATCATGTGGCGCATGGCGCTCGTCCTGCGCACGTGGTCTCGAGTCCTCACATGTGTGTGTTGTCTGGTGCAAGGAACACACAATCCCGTTTTGGGGTAATAGTTCTACAACTGTGATCTCAAAACCTGTCATATGTGCTCGCATCCTGGTAGAAATGGGCTCTCACCTGACAACAAGGGTTCCTGTTCAATCACACAACTCCTTTCTCGACCAGAGGTCTCGGAAAGTCATAATGTGATTTCACAGGTACCATCTTTGTACAGTGTGAGAACCCTGTCTTCTCTATAATTTGAGCAAAGATTGGCAGCTGCACCTGGTTCCAACGTGGTGACCCGGTTCCACGTGATTCGCTTCAGAAAGCTTCGGATTGCAGCTCAACTCTCCAAGCATCAACGCCAGATTCAACATGAAACTTCAAGGACAAAACGCCAATTTAAAGTTATGGCGTTTGGTCCTTGAAGGCCTGACGTTGATACTTGTGAAGTGGACTGCAGTACGAGACAAGAGTCTTGTTGGGACAGGGACCCTCAACCAACGTCAGTCCACGTGATTTCGAACCTCACACAAAGTGACAGGATTTTCCCCTGGATCTCTCTCTGTTCCCGAAGCTGTGACTCGGCTCACGAGTGTTGATACCAAATTCCTTTGAAATCAAACCCCGCAGTTTGAAATGCGTGGAAGCGTGCTCAGCCTGCAGTGGGAGTTTTTAACCGCCTGCTGTTAATTCTTTGCATGTTGAGAGACATTCGTGATATTTGGCACTGAAATGGGAACTTTTTTACATGTTTGCTGTTTGAGGGGAGAACGATGGATATTAAATTGTCACGAAGCGAGCGTCATGGCTGCTCGCACGGAGCTCGGGATCTTGATTAGATTCCAGCCCAGTTGCTGCATTCATTACTTGTCCATTTTCCCGCGTTTCATACTAATTGATCCAGACAGACCTTCATGATTGCGGAAACAACGAGGAGGAAGCATCATTCCGCAGTTTCTGAGAACAAGAAACAAAGGCATTTTGAAATTGGGAAGGAAACTTTCTCTGCTCCAGGAGTGCGACCTGTCAGCGAAGCTTTTTCCCCCAGCATTGGCACATTTCACGACGACAACGTTTGCTGTTGTCTTGTTTTTCTTTTCAGGTTCAAATTGGAATTCCTTGTCTGCAGTAGATACAAACAACCCTTTTCAAATGCGTCCTGCAGTGTTTACTCGTGCGTTTCCCAAATACGCGTGCGAGCGTCTTTCCCCAAAACGCGCGCGAGCGTCCTTGTGGGGTGATCAGCTCCCCCGTGGCAGGAGCAGAAGGTCTGGCTGACCTGTCTCTGTCCCTGAAACAGCGTTTCCACAAAGACCAGGCTGATTAGAAGCGATCAATTCTGCTGATGGAGACAGTAATTTAAAGCGGACCCGATAATTTGACAAAGGGAGTGACAAGACGTGGACGCAGATCTCATTTTCAGCGCAACACGTTGCGAGGCGCACGGTGACAATTGTCCGCAGTTCTGCCTACACTGGTCACGTTGTCGGTCAGAACACGGGCCACTCGCTAATCACAGGGCAGTTCGTGATTCATTTTGGTAATCAGCCTGGAGAACTCATTCCTGAACCGTCTGGGGCACGCCGGAGACCACTGGAATGGCTTCTGTGCATCTGTCTGATGCTTCCCCCCAAAGTGATGTCCAGGCACTCAACGCCAGACAGGATTCAGGTGACCGCTGTTGAAATTCAATCCTTCCACATTAGCTACATGAAGGCGAACGAAAGAAAAAAATGTCAAACCACCGCTCTGACCTGACGCGTTTTGTGGGCAGGTATTCAAACTGAGTTCGTGGGTCTTCTCTGCAAGATCACACGAGCGCGCACGAACAAAACACAGGTGCCAGTGAACCCGTGCGTTTTGCAGAAGTATCACGCAGTTTGCTTGTATTTGGTGGTTTTTGCAAGGGCAGATCACCTGCAGTTGTTTGCAGCTGTTGAAACTTACACACTTTTTCACACCTTCAAAACAGAGAAAAGTTTGGCAAAGTACACGCAGCACTGGAAAACTTTTCTCATGAACGTTGCAATACAAAACATCGTTGCCACAGCTAGGAGAGCGGCACAAAAATTGCTTTTCCAACGAAGCTGCTTTCTTCGTCTCATGACACACGACACGAAGCAAAAGCCAAAAAGGCTTTTGCCTTCGTGAAAACATTTCCGAACATCTATTCGTGCGCATGCGTGGGGAACAACCTGTGGCGTCTTTCTGGAGGCGCGCCGCGGCGGCGACGCGGGCGAGATGCAGACAGGCCCCGAACTGAGTTCCATTATCTCAGCTTCTCTCAGCGTATCAAGTTGTCAGCAATTGTTCGTCTTATCCTGGGCAGAATATGAGGAAGAAAATTGCATCGCTGCTTTTTCACCTGTCCCCAGTAATCCGATGTCTGTCTTCAGTGAAGGAGAAAGGGATTGAATTTCACCAGCCGTAAGAATTAGATCAGAACAATGATGAGGCCTGAGAACTTTCATCGGAGTACGAACTGTTTCTTCTCTTTGTTCCCCAATTAACACACTGATCATTAATTAAAGTTCCGTGATGGATGTTGGCACAGCGACTGCACAGAAGCTCGACGCCGATCCAATAGACCAGGAACGAAGACAGATTAGAACCTGGACGAAGTTATTGTGCCAATACGAGTACTTTTTTGAGCTTTCTCGCTCGAGCCCTTGTCTGCGTGAACGTTCATGAGAGTTGCGTTTGCGCGAGCAGCGGGCAACGACTCGTCACCCAGATGGTTTCCAGATTCTCCCTTTTCCGTGTGACAAGACCAGTCTGGCAGAAAAGACGCAGGATGCTTTGTCCGTGTCCCTTGGAGACACAGAAAAAGCAGAACGGATCAAATGCGCGGAGCAAAGCGCTCGGTCATCACAGTGGCCTCATGCACTTTGTGTCACTCTGGCTTCCACTTGAATGATGTCTGTCATCTTGGAAAAGCCGCTTTGGTTCAACTGAGAAAAAAGTACGACACATCGAAGCAGCAGCAGTAGTGTACAACAACGAACCTGCTTCCTTGGCCCAGCTGCTTTGCCTTGCCATAGCCTGTTGCACAAAAGGCAAAATCTCTTACAAGGCTAATGCTTAAATATTTGATGACAGTTCATTATGGAGTATGAAATATTAATGATCACCGCTGGTCTCACGCTACATTTGTTTTAATATGGAACCGCAGCTCATGCTGTTCAGAAAAGCCTTCACATAACTTCCACCAGTCTTCATCACAATTTTTTCTGCCACTACATGAGAAGTAACAAATGAGAGTGAGGCTAAACTGTGGCCTTTCTCGTTACTGTTCACTAGAGAAGCTGGTGAAGTGAAGCGACGCAGACAACGCGCTGCAGATCATTCAACTGGTTGTGCAGAACCCCTGGATTCGACCGTGGAGTGCATGCGCGCGCATCATAATCCGGGCACGATTTGTCCTTCCCAGTAGTCGCCAACGTGAGCGGGGATTCTGTTTCACTGCGCAGGCACCCAGGCAACGACGATTGTCAACGTGTCCGTCTTCACAGGTGCTCAGCTCCGTGCTGACCAATGACAGACCGACAGCGAACAGCGCGTCGCTGGAGAGTCGTGACTCCGTGGCTTCATCATGACGCTTTCCTGCGTGTCTCCGACTCTGCGTCCAATTGTTCTTGCATAATTTTAACTGAAACTGACACTTCAGAATCTCTTTTTTTTCACTGCAGTCTTTGGGTGGGTGTAAAGTTGTTGGGACAACGAGCGGCTCGGTTGACACCAAGCACTGGATTCTGCGCCCAGATTCTGTTAGCTTAAAAATTTTGATGGTACGAGCACAAGACGTTCTCATAAAGAAATTGCCCTCTTTGAAACCGTCATGCAGTAGCAAGCTTTTACCAAGATTAAATAAGGGGAATGGCTGTGAAAGCCTTTGATCTATAAATAGTTGATGATATGGTGCAGGCAAAGGCAAAAGATGAGGAGTCATCACACACGAGGAGAAGTGATGTGATTTCACGTGGAGTGCAGAAGCCGTGCCGCAGAAGGTGAAGCCCTCCAAACGGGCACCATCGAATCTGCCATCACTGAAACCTCTGTCAGTTCTCCCCTGATGCAGCAGCCTCATCGCTGTGAATTATGAATCTCAGGCTGCGGCCCCCACGACAAATACACCAGGAAGCGTGTGAGGTGGGAGCCTCTCTCTCTGAGGTTGTCGTCGTCTCTCTCACACATGACAATAACCCACCTCCATCGCTACAGGGGGAGTGAGTTCCTTCCGTGTGCTTTAATACCACAGAAGTCATGATTTGATTTCCAGGCTGTACCACCAAATCAAAATTGAAAGGCTTCAAGCCATCACCAGCGGTGGTGCTGGGATGTGTAGTGAGGCGTGCAGACAGATCCAACAGAACAAGAAGCCACGAGTGCTTCATTTGCATGAAACAACATTGTTCTTCGCAATCATTTTTCTGTTCGTTAATCCAAAGACGAAGAAGCCCAAGAAACGACCAGACCACAAGCCCCTTCCAGTGCGCACTTGTGTTCATGTTTTCACACACGATCCTTTTGTGGTGTCATGTGCTGAGAAGCTTCTGATAAAATATTTATTGAACAATTCAGATTGGAACTGCAACTGAGGCGGTTCAGGCCACCTCGCTCACGCCTCGGCGGGCGAAATAGTCGGGGAGCATCATGTCTCAATATCCCTAAATTTCTCCTCCATTCCTCGACTGCCACTTCAGCGCTTGTGTGGCAAGAACGGTGGCACGCTGCCTGCAGACTCCTTGTATTGTCAATGAGATAGGCACTGTCTTGATTAAATTTACTCATATGCCTGATGACAAAAGAATGCAGTTATCTCGTAAGCCTACAACACCATTTCTTGCAGCTGGTATTCTGGTAGATTTAGCAGCGAGTAACCCTGTCATTAACTCCCTTTGAAGAGCGTCGAGATGCAACAAAAGGATGCAAGGCAGCAGCGAAAATTGAATTGAGTGAGTGGTACTTACCCCGGGTAGAGTTTTCTGCTCGTGAAGCGCTTGCTGCGCCTTGATTGCCGAGTCTCGAACACAATACGTCAAGAAGGCACAACCTGCAGAAACACAAAAAGCGTCGTCGTCTCAACGTCTCAAAACAAAAGAGAAAGGCCCGTGCAACGTGGGATTTTCACGTTGGTGACGACTTCTAAGTTTTTTTTGACGCCAGCGTCAACATTTTGGGTTGACGTCAAAGAATGCCCTGTGCCTTTTTGTGCTGCCCACCCATTGCGTCCAGTGTTAAAGTTGACCTTGACAGTGAAAATTTTGACGTCGACGTCAACTTTTTTGACGCCGACAGCACCAATGTGAAAACCAATCTACATTTTGCCTTTTGGCTGTTTAACAGGGGGGGGGGGGCACAAGCGTGCGAACACTCGTCACGGTTACGTCCGTGACGTCACGATGTCACGACGTGACATCAAAGAAGAGGCCCGCATCTTGAGCAAGTGTTTTGTTCATCAGGCCGGGTTCGACCTGCAGCACAAAACTGTGAAAAATTGTTGAAAAAGATGTTTTCGAGCCTGTGAAACAAGAACCTGCTTGGCTCTGCGTCGACAACGCCACTTTTGCAAGCGACAACAGAAACGCCCCTGAGTAGTGCAGAAAAATGTCACAGAATGACACAAAGAACACATGCAAGCTGAACCAGGATCGCAGGCTTCCTTCACGTAAAGGCAAACCTTGACTTTCAAGTGCCGCGCACTGTGGTGGTGTCAGACAAGAAAAGATGACAGACATCCGAGGAAGCCATTGACTCACAAGGAAGTTCACTGGTGCAACAAAAAAAGAAAAGCAAAACCAAACTCGCGCTGAAACCAAAAATACGACATGCACTCCAAGGACAACAGTCTGTCAAACGCGCACAGAAACTTTTCATGGCTTCAGCGACCCAAGCTTCCCACACGATTGTCATGCATTTCGCATTGCATACGTACAGACACAAAATCATTTCTTGGACATTTTGTGAAAAGAACAAATGAAAGAAGACAGGGTTTTCACACTGCACAAAAATGGTTCCTGTGAAATCACACAATGACTTTTCAAGACCTTTGGTCGAGAAATGAGTTGTGTGATTTCACAGGAACCCCTTTTGTCAGGTAAGAACCCATTTCTACCAGGATACGAGCACATATGACAGGTTTTGTGATCGCAAAGTTGAAGAAACTCGGTGATTTTCTTCAGATTCTTTCTTTTTTCCAAACTGTTCGTTTCGAGCAACTTCACAAACTGCGCAGATGTTGAAACAAATTTGTCCGAAAAGTTTTGCTTTTCGGAGGTGAGTGGGTGGGCGACGAGAGAAAAGCAAAACGCACGCAACAGGCGCAAAGTTGCTCCCTTTCGCAAACGCGCGCTACACACGCGCAGGTTCCGTAAAGTTCAGAACCCGTGCAGTTTTCCCTGAGCTGAGCAGCCGTCCTGTGTCCCATGCTGCCATTCCACCAAAACAAACTTTCTACATTGTTTTACTTGTGCTAGTTCCACAACACATGAACAATTCCAACAAAAAGCAACAAAGGAAAGAATTTCAATTTCCTTTGGGCAGAAAAGCCCCTACAAAGTCATCTAGTTTTCAACCCCATTGCTGATCTTTGATGTAACATGAAACACTTCTGGGAGCCATAAGCACATCATCAATTTTGATGGATAGGGTCAGAACATTAACAGCCATCCATCCCCATTGAACGTTGCTCCATCGCGCCTAGTCAGGCATATCCGATGGCCAATCAAGCAATGCACTGCTCCGCGCAATATGTTGCGTCCCAACACAAAATCTCTGCATCCCAGAAAAAGTTGCAATTGAACATATGGAAAGAAACTATGTACAAAAGCGAGCAATTCACTAAGATGGTGCAGAAACTGAGCCACGTGCGAGAGAGAAGGGTAGAAAAACAAGAGCACGCGTGAGTCCACATGGCAGCGCCAAGGGGCTCCACGAGGGCCACTTTACAAACCTTTATGCATTCCTGTAAAGCGGTCTTTCAGCACTGTCAGCTCATATATCTGGCCAAACTCTTCAAAGATGGGTCGCAGGTCCTTTTCCTCCAAGTTCCTGGGAATTTGGCCAACAAACAGTTTGATTGCGTCGTGGTCCTTCATCGGGATGGTTGGTGGGTGAGTGCCGTGTCCGTTCTGACCGGTGTGATCGGGTAGAGGTCCGTTTGCTAGCGCAGCCATCTTGAACTCACAAACTCAGCAGCAGGTTCAGCAGCAGACAGTCCAAATGAAATTTGCGCGTGCATCTTATTTACATACATCAATGCTCCCATAATGCCTTACCCTTCCTGGAAGCTCTCTCATTGAATATCTCCTCCTACTCCGCCAAAACACCGGGCCCTCCAATCAATAATTCCGGGAGCAGCTTTCATGGATGGGAACCTTGGCAACCAGGACGCTCAAAGGCCGCCTGTCATTCACGCCCCGAGCTCCGGGCTGCTCACGAGTTGCGCATCTTCTGCAGTCAGGTGGCCTGGAGCAACCTGCAACGGTGTCCTCTGTTCATTGTCATCTTATTCATAATGAGCATGGTAAGAAAAGCAACCTGATACAATAGTGTTGACAACATGTACTGGCGCAGGCTCTGCTTTGTACCTCACACAGGACTGCAACAGAAGGAAGCGGTGTTCCAAACCGCGAGCTGTCTTCTTCATCACTGTATACCCACAGCCAACACAAAAATGTGAGTGGTATCAACCGTCTCGCAACACCATGAAACAAAAGGGCTTTGAAAACGACGCTGTCAGGGAATCAAATGGGGAGGATCTGTGCTGAGAAACGTCTTTACACGCTCACTGCAGGCGGGCGGGCGGGCGGGCACCGGGCCTCGCTGCTCGGTGTGAGACGCCGCCCCGCCCGCTCGCCCGCCGTCTCGACCGACGGACCGACGCGCAGCAGGCCACAGCTGATCGATCCCGATCCGGTCGAACTTCTCAGCCCGACGCCGAGATCGAGAAGCCTGGAGAAGCCGCTCAAAGATTCAACTGAGAACGGACTCCAAGCCCGCGTAAAACACAGCGAAGAAGAAAAAGAGCGTTCATCTTCTTGGCTTTGTTTTTTCTCACAAGGTTTTGAATTGAGAAGACTCGGGTTCTTTTCAAGAATCAATATTGCTGACAGCCAAGAAAATGTGAACCCGGTAAAAAGTTCCAAAAGACAACGGTTGTTTTGTTCACAAAAGATCAACTGAGAGCTTTGATCGTGTCAAGTTCAGGGAGATTGTAGTTTTGAAGAATCCAAAGACCCAAAAGTGAGACAAACAAGAACAGAAGTTTGAACCTGCGCGCAATCGCCTGAGAGGAAGTAGCGACCACCCCTGATCGCCAACACGAAACATTTTTGGTGGTTGGTGACCCCCACCCCCCAGATGGCTGCTGAAATTTTTTTGGGAGTGATCAAGCGCGACAACAACGGAAACATGTGAGTTGTGATCATCCCCTCTCCCTGAGAAACTCGTTGTCAGATTGCTCCATCTGAAGGCGCACTTGTGCAAAAACGCTTCAGCTTCGAAACAAAGAGCCGCACGACTTTGTTCAGGGACGAAGGGTCTCATTTTCCACAAAAGGCTCACGATGGTTTTCAAATCAATTGCAGGAATTCGCCTGTGGCCTTTGGTGTGACACAAAATTTGTCCCATGCATGCGAGGATTCATGTACAAAGCTAAAAATGGTGTTGCTACGTTTGACAAAATACGTTACCCTATTCACCCGTGTAAAAATCGCACCCAAATACTTGTTTTTCACCCCGACTTTTACCTTGCTTTTCTGGTATCAGGTTGCTCTCGTGTTTTTGACGCACGCTCACTTTCGGTACTCTACTTTGCGACAAAAAGGTGTGTCACACACGGGTGGATACGGTATCTGGTATGCCTTCAGTAGAGCTGAAACTTCTGTGATGAATCATTCACACTTTGTTTGAGGAACATAATTGAGATCTGAGACCTCCCGGAAGCGGGATCCTGAGGCAATCAGAACCAACCCAAGACCAAGGCCAAGGTTCTCCCCCAAGGTTTGTTTCACACAATTGCTGATCCCTCTGTCTAATTCCTTTTGGAATTAATTTACGAGAAAGGTGTTGCATCCAGTAAGATGCTTGATTTCACCAGAACTTGATGATCAATACCTGATGATGTTACGCAGGTGCCAGTGAAGCAAAGTCACACACCAATGTGGGAAGGGATTGCGTTGCTTTACTTCAAGTTTCCTGGCGGTTTCTGCATTTCGAGGCACAATTCCCGGACCTGGGTCATTGTTGGCTGCAAGCAAACTCTGTTGCTTTGCCAGACCATCTCGTCCATGCCTGAACTTGAACCTGCAACGCTCAGCTGTACATCAACACAGACACATTTGCAGATTTCGGAGGGATTCCCTCAAGGTCTTTGGGCAACGGCCTCAGCTCATACTGGGGACAAAACGTGTTCACCGGCTCTGCACGAGCTCAGGTTCTTACCAAAACAAAGGCGTTTCCAGCTTCCAGCACAACAAAACACGGGGCAAACGCAACAAGGGTGACACACCAAAGTGAATCTGTTTCCCTGTTCAGAGTTTTGGACCAAACTTTGGGCTTCACAACGAACCCCTCAAGTGGTTTCAGTGTTCCGTGGCGGTCAGCCACTTCTACGTGACGGTTGTTGAGCACTGTTGTCAGAAGTCACCTGTGTCAGATCACAAGTGAGGGGGGGGGGTTGACTTCTGCTGCAAGTCCCACAGCAACAACACCTGAAACGCAATTTCAAGCTCAAAAATTGTCCACTTTTTTCACAGGAATCCCTTGGAATTGTGCAGCCAAAACAAAGTTGCTGATTTGTCTGGAGACGAATTCAGCGCAGCTGTTTTTGCAGTTTCGTCCAACACAGTCAGAGAACGTGTTTCAACCTGAGTTGAGTTTCGAAGCCAGTTCCAATTTTCAACCGGAACCAAACGAGCTGAACACCTGCCGAACCTCGGCGCTTGCAGGCTGGAATTGACAACACTGCTTTCAGGCCCCCTCACTGCCTGCCATCACTCAAAGGGAAATTGAATTTTTGACAAACAAATTCAGAAGCACATCAAATGAAACAATCTGGGAAAGTGCTTCTCGAAAGAAAAGTCAGTGTGAAGAAAAGTCAGTGTGTTGCCACAGAAAATATTCTCTTGTTTTTCAAAGGAACACTCTTATAGTGCTGTCATTCTCCAACATTCAACTTGTTGAACAAAAGAGTGGTACTCCTGGATGTGACACTGAATCTGTACGCGGTAAGAGCCATTGAAAGAGTTCCCGCTGGTTCCTGCCATTTTCCATGTTCTACCGATCCATCGCAGTCAGTTGTGAGCTTTCCTTGTGTCCGAAAATGAGAACATATAAAGACGAAGTGCGCCATAAGCGTGTGGGCACTAGCACACTGGCTGTAGCCGAGACGTTCTCGGTCCGCGAACAGAAGGCTTCAGTGGTGAATGTTGAATGCTGGGCCCTGAACTTCTGGTGCCTGCCCCTCGTCCCTTTCGTGTTCTCTGGACGGCCCCAAGGTTTGCGAGCTAGCATGGAATAAAAAGATAACATGCCTCAGGTAAGG
>JAAUXT010036230.1_pt1 | contig 20144 bp, 23 predicted proteins | sample 7278171 | NCBI WGS metagenome assembly JAAUXT01 (sample SAMN14350112, study PRJNA611818) | marine sediment metagenome | isolation source: surface marine sediment (1.8m) | place: French Polynesia: Moorea | collected 2018-08 | reverse complement strand
CTGCCCCTGGACCCCCCTGCCCCTGGAACCCCGCAGAAGACAAGGAGGACAAGGAAGAATCGGCGACATTCCCGGCAAGGGACTTCGCACTGCGGTTGCCTTGAGCACTGCTTCTTGTTCAGCTTCGTGGCACTGCACCCCAAGTGAATGCCTGCGAACATATGAGCTCCAGAGCATAGAGTTTGCTATGCATCCCGTGCCACCACACTGTCTGGGGATCTCCACCTTGTAACACGCTCAGGCACGACAAACGGTCTTTTGAAGAGTGACCCCATTCAACCAATCTCTGCATCTGTATCCGCTATCCTGTATCTGCCGTGTTAATGTGGCACCAACACACCCTGATCAGCTGCATATTTCACTCAACGCGGGCGGGCTCACAGGAGCGCTGTCCACCTCCGATCGTGGGGGAGACGGACAGGCAGACGGAAGCGGTGACTGGCCGGTGGGAGTTCAGACCGCATGGCTTGTTGTGTTTACCAGCTGTGAGGGTGACAGGAGGCAGTCTGGGCTGCTGCATGCCACCCAATGAAACTGTATGACATTCTGCCTGGTGCTGTCTTTGGTTTGAAATCGCACATGCCCAAACATTTTGACATCATCGGGAAAGCCCGAAATCACCGCGATGAAATTTTGACGTATTTTTGTTGTCTTGTCTGGTGTACGCCCTGTTTTGACTGGTTGGAGGATGAGCTTTGAACAGGGATTCTAGTTTGGTTTGTTTTCCCCAGAGGTGTAAAAATGTCCATCACGACACAAACTTTTCACCTCATTCTGAACTGGTTCAAATCACACATTTTTAATACCATGTGTATTGTCAATTTCCTCTGGCAGATCCCACCCAATCACACACTGCGCAGCCTTGACCCTCCTCTTTTTGGGGGAGGGACCGAGGCTTGGCCCGCAGATTGGAGAGGAGCCCCCCCTGATGAGTCTGCGTCTCGGGTCTGGGTCTCGTCGATCAAGGGGCGTCACATTTTAATCCCCCACCCAGTGCGAAAAGGACACTGCCCATCAGACAGACAATTTCGCAGAAGATTAACTTGTTGATTGTTTGGTTCCTACAACTTCCATGTTTTGCTCACGCGGTGCACCGGGGGATGAGTTTGTCTGGGGCGAATATACGATCTGGTCAAGAGAGTTTCAAAAAGTGGTCCACGCGATTTCAACCAATGCCAGAAGTGATTTGGAAAATGGCAAAAAATAATACAACCACGACCAGAACACGGAGGGTCAAAGTCCACGCGCACAGCGCCCCGCGGATCTGCCCCCCAGAGTCAGGGACTGTCATCGCTCAACTGAATCATTGGAGTTTGGTCCGTCTGATGGGGCTGGGGAATTGAACCCTGGAATTTAGGATCCAGGGGCTTCTTCAGTTTTATCTCTGATATGTGGCGCAAAAAGAGCACTGAAATTGCGTGACCAGTTCAGCCAGGCAGGAGACATTTCTAGCTTGGGTTGATCAAATTTTGTGTGTGAGCTTTGTGACGTGTCATGTGTCAGTGGTTGCCTTCCAATGCCAAATGCAAGTTGGCAGGACAGATTCTGCAGAGTCCGTTTCCATTTGCAACGTACACATTTCTGTCAAAAAGAAAGAAGTCCCACACCTCCAAACCACCCACACAACCCCGAACTCCCTCCGAGGAAAACAGATTGTGATTGGTGAGATTACTGTGGGGAATCTATTTTCTCTCTGACACCACAGCCAAATGGCGGGATCAGAGCAGAGCTCGTTCGTCTGGGAACACCAATCTCACTGGAGGTTTTTCCACTCCCATCCGGGCAGACACAAGAGGAATGTGGCTCCTCCATCTGTCTCGGGAAGCAAGGAACGGACCTTGGGTCTCGTGGTTTCATGGACCAATCACACCGCCCTCAGACCCCAAGTGAACTTTCCTGATTTTCCATTTCAGAGGATCCAAATTTATGAAGAATCTCTTCTGTCCCCGGAAAATTGGGCTGAAGACAGACATTTGTTTTGGCATGTTGTTGTGTTGAACCTGAAGTTGGGGCCCGTGTCCGTGTCTGTCTGTTCCCAAATCCTCATCTGAGGGTCAGATGCTTCTGTAGCCTGACCCCCGGATCCCCAGGGACTTCTCCTGTGTGTGGGTCTTGTTTGGAATTTTCAGGCAGTCCAGTTTGGGAATGCCCCCTGTTGCTCAGCCAGTACAGTTTGAGAATGCCCCCTGTTGCTCAGCCAGTACAGTTTGGGAATGCCCCCTGTAGCTCAGCCAGTACAGTTTGGGAATGCCCCCTGTAGCTCAGCCAGTACAGTTTGGGAATGCCCCCTGTTGCTCAGCCAGTACAGTTTGGGAATGCCCCCTGTTGCTCAAGAGTCCAACCCCTGGGTCTAGCTGATGTACGCTTAACGGTGGGAGTATGAAGAGTATGAAGAGTATCGAGGAACACATTGCAGATGGACACGTGCACATTGCAATCGGAGAAACACAAGGCTTTGGCCTGCCTTCTTACACAGTCTAACGGTCACTTCATCACCACAACCGACAGAGTCAAGGGTCCAGGGTACTTTGCAAGGGCCATTTACACGTTTCTGTGGTTCACATGAAGGTGTGTTGCAGACAGCGGCACTGGAATTTCGCACCCTTGGTACTCATTTAAGCGAATTCTCTCCTGCCTCTCATTTCCTTTCACCACCAATGATGAGGCCATTTGACTGCATCTCAGACCGAGCTGTGCCATGATCTGAGTCACTGATGTGCGGACTAGCACAAAACCAACAGGACAATGGACTGACTTGAACAGGAGGCATCAGATGCAGGAAGAAGCCTATGTGTGTGTTGGGGGGGGGGGGGTTCTGATGTGCCAACATCAGAGACCCAGTGGGGTATGTGGTCAAAGTGAAGTGAGTGGTCTGAACTTGATCAATTGTGGAAGTCAAAGTGAAAGATATATATTGATTTGAACAAGTGTAAATGACAGTGAATTGTGGTCGCACTGATTTTCAGGTTCCAGTCAGCAAAACAGACAACACCTTCTCTCTGAATGCACAAAGACAAAAAAGGGAATGCACCACATCTCTTGTTTAAGGATGAAATGTGTTCTCACATGAAAGGCATTCTTTCTCCTTTGGCTTTTGTATTGTACACTTGTTTCAAACAAACTACTCCGTCACCTGATGGACAGAGGGCCCCAGCAACTAATGCTTGGCAAACCTTGAAAATGCATTGAGCTAAAGCAGTGACAAAATAACCAATAACACACCAAGTGAATGCATGATTCTTGTTGAATATTTTCCTTGCCTGCCAAATAAGTAAACTGTATATGAGAATAATTTCCTTCAGTTGGAGACATGGGCTAGTTCCATATTTTCGTCAGCCACAGGAAAGATTTTTCAGCCAAAGAGCAGCATGTACAATGTGGTGGAAATAATAAGATCTGCAGCCATCCTGTTTGATTTCCCTGAAAAAGAACAAATCTTCAAATAAATTGTAACCGTCCCTCCTGAATATTTCCAACACAAATGGAAATTATTGTGACAAAATTGCCAGTTGCTGAATACAAAACTGTGGGAAAGCATTGCAATCACCTTGGCTGCATCCATTTCCTGTTTTGGTGAACACTGTGGACACTGATGTTGACAAAGTTTCTGTTTCTGTCTTTCCTGTGTCACTGGCATTTCCCATAATTTCTGTTGAAGACAGTTGGGTTGTGACAACTCCTCCACAATCCTCAATCCCTGCCTCATCTGAAGGACAAACCAACTGCTCTGTACACACACTGAATAACACCTGAATCAACTGAACATTGGAAACAGAGTCCAAAGTAGTACAGGTCAATTCACACCCAGCTCCATCAAGCTTGTGGGTTGCAAGTTGCACAACTGGCAACATTGAGTGTACCCATGCTTTATCTCATTGGACAAGGCAGAAAACATTCTTGGCAATGAGGTTCTTTCAAACTTCAGCTGCTACCCACCTCCATACACTTCCAGTTCACAAACAATAAGATGGTCTGTTCTTTGTTTGGTCAGAGAAACATATCTGCCAGCCACAACCCTGCCACAGTGAATCCTTCTGGTTTCTCCATGGCCCATGGAGTCTTGAATGTGTGCACATTGAAGTGAGTTTTCAGGTGGCCCTGTCTTCAAGGAAAATGAGTCAGAAACCAGCACAAGAAAGTTGCTCATTTTTCCACCTGAAAGGAAATGACAGTACTACCAAAATAGGGAGAAGGTGTTTTATACACAAACAAAAACCAAATCATTTCTAACTGTCAAAGTTGCTGCTACTTACTGTAATAATCTGATCTACTGGTGATTTTGACTTTGCTGATGTTGTACTTTTTGCCCAAGTCAATAAGAAGCCAGGGCTGGTGTTCTCTGTTTGTATGAGAGCAGGATCCTTTCCTTACATCTGTATCTCTGTTTCCATCCACAGTATAGCTGGCATGATAAGTTATTTTATGTTTGGAACTTCTGTAAGTAGAACTCTGATGTGCTGTTTTGTTGAATGCCAGATTTATCTCTGAAATAACCAAACCACACAACACCATTGAACAACTATGCATGAACAAACATTTATGTCATTGCATTTTTTCTCAATCTGAATATAGCATCTGGCACTTTCAATCAGATTTGTCTCAACTGATTTGAAGAAGACCAATTCAGAAATAGTGATTCCTGCAGAGAACAACAAGTTTTGGTGACATACCTGTTTTTGTTTTGATGCCTGCAATGCATAAAGAATGGCACAAATACTTAGAATGTTGAGAACAAAGCAATACTGTCCAACACACAACTTTCCACATCCTTGGTGGGGAAAGTGAAATATTTTTCAGCAAATGTTTTGAAGGAGCCAAAGGAAAAGATCCACAAAGAGTCAAAAGAAAGAATTTCATTTTCAGAAAAAAAACTACTGTATATTGTTTTGCTTGCATTGCCACAGAGGTATCTCTTGTTGTTCCTAATCACTTGAAATCAAGTATTTTTCATTGGACACAACATTCTGTGCACCTGCTCCCTTGAACCAAGAGACCAAACAACCACAACTTGAAAGGTGAAACACTGATCTCCATCTCACCCTTGTCAGAAACTCAGAGCACATGGACAAAAATGATGGTCCATCTGAGGCAGAAGCAATGTGGAAAGACAGACCATGTGAAATGTGAAATGTGAAATTTTTGGGCAAGTAGTCTGTTAAATCTACTGAGACCTACAACATTGATCTCTTCTCCAATACACTTTGTTCTTGCTTTTTTTCACTTTTCTCACACTCTCAACACCAACAAAATTTTGATCTTTCATGCAATGAGTAAGGCCAACAGGAACACACATTCAGTCCCCCCTCTCAACAAACATTCACATAAGAGACCCCAGCTCTAGAATGACTCAAGAAGAATCTTTTTGACAAGATTTTAACACAGAAAATAGATCATCTCCACAAAATCTATTTGTCCCACTTGTGAAGAGTGGGCTACAAAACTTCTCCAACCAATGCAAACATGTCATTTGGCAAACCTCAATTTTAACATGATTTTGCAGTTGACCCTTGACATGTAACAAAACAAAAGGATGGAGAGAACCAGAATACCAAACAAAACATTGAGAAACATATTTTGGACAAACTGCTCATTTGCTCAATGTCGAACTGTGGATTTCTGACCAAAGAAATGCTTGTGGTCATGCCATACTTCCTTTCTTTGCACAAACAAAAACAATGGGCTGAATTGGGAACAAAGCAAACCAGTCAACACCAGTATCCCCCCAGACTTGTGCTGCAATACCGTGAGTTTTCCTGCAATAGCAGAAATCTTCAACAAGCTCATGTGAGTCAAAATGAAAAAGACAAATGACATGTGCGCATTGCAATCTGAGAAACACAAAACTTCGGCCTGCTTGTCTTAGTGCCTTCTTACACAGTCTAGTGGTCACTTCATCGCCACAACCGACAGAGTCAAAGGATCCGGATACTTTGTCAGTGTCAAGGGCCATTTACAAGTTTCCGTGGTTCACATGAAGGTATGTTGCAGACTGAGGTACTGAGGCGGGTTCTGGAGGCAGTCCCGGTGTGTGTGTGTGTGTGTGTGTGTGTGTGTGTGTGTATTTGTGTGTGTGTGTGTTGTGTGTGTATGTGTATGTGTGTATGTGTAGACTGTCTGAGAATGGACTTCAGCAGGTCCAGGGGTGCCATTCATGCCCAACTGACCAGACCAAAAAATGCAGGCCCATTTGCATGCTCGGCAAACTGAGTGAGTGGAAATGGCTGACTTGTCCCTGTCTTCAACCCCAGGAAAGAAGTCGTGCGACTTTAGCGGTTTTCACATTGGTGATGCCGTCATGTTCTTTTGAGGTCAACTTCAACTTTTTTGCAGTCACTGCAGCAGTTTTGAAGTCAGTAAAATTGGTCCAGACCATTTTTGACATTGACTGGAAAAGTTGCAGTCATGAACTGAAAAGCAAAAAAGTGCTATCTACCAATGTGAAGTTGCAGTTGATGTCGACTGCAAAGTTGCAGTTGCTGCAGCAAAGTCATGACTGCAAATTTGCAGTCATCCTGATGTGAAAACAAACCTGCAGTCAATGTCAAAAAAGTTGCGGTCAATGTCACCAATGTGAAACCCCTTTTCCCACCAGTTACATGCGGAGCCCAAGACGGGAGATGGGGACAACAGCAAAATGTGACATGTTGTGGAAGTATCAGGGGTTCTTTAGCACACTAAGCTTTACCATGCCCCGCATGAGAGAGAAACATGTTCCCCAGAACAGCTTGCCTGCACCTTGATGAGCGGCAGATGCAAAATCCAAGAGAAGCAGGCTTCACATTGGCTGTGGACTTCATGTCCATGGGTCAGAAGGCAATGGACGGGGGATATGTTGGTGTAGGTAGTGACTTCTAGCTTGTAGTAGGTTCCCTGTTCTTCCCAATTCTTCACAAGGGTCACATGATGATCCATTATATTGTCTTTTTGTAGGCAGTCTTCTTTCTCTGTGACTCATGATGAAATCACATCATGGAGTAAAAGATGAGCCTGCTGTCCTACCTCTCTCCCCTATGGCCAACTCCCCATGGCAAACCCCCACCATATAGCCAACTCCTACACTATGGCCAACTGCCCCTTGTAGCAAACTCCCCATGCACACACACACATGCAAACACGCACACACACATACACACACACTGGTTGTGTGTAAGAAACCACTCTGTCCCTTCCTCTTTAACATTGTATTTTTCTTTCTCTCTTCTATTCATCCTTCCTGTCAACCCCAAACAATATGATTCAAGGAACTTTGCACCCTTGGTACTCTTTTGGGCGAATTCTCTCCTGCCTCTCATTTCTTTTCACCACCAATAAAGAGGCAATTTGACTGCATCTCAGACTGTGCTGGCGTCTGCCATTACTGTGCCATGACCTGAGTCATTGAGGTGTTGACTCCCATAAAACCAACAGGATAATGGAATGACTTGCCTGTGTGTGTCGGGGGGTGCAGATGTGCCAACATGAGAGACCGAGTGGGGTACCTGGTCTAAGTGAAGTGAGTGGTCTGAACTTGATCAATTGGAAGTCATGGTAAATGGTATTGACTTGAACAAGTGTAAATGACAATGAATTGTAGTGGTTCTGATTTTCATGTTCCTCTCAGCAAAACAGACAACACCTTCTCTCCTCATGCACAAAGACAAAAAAGGGAATGCACCACATCTCTTGTTTAAGGATGAAATGCCATCTCACATGAAAGGTGTTCTTTCTCCTTCGGTTTTTGTATTCTACACTTGTTTCAAACAAACTACTCCGTCACCTGATGGACAGAGGTGCCCCAGCAACTGATGCTTGGCAAAACTTGAAAATGGCAAAACTTGAAAATGCATTGAGCTAAAGTGGTGACAAAATAACCAATAACACACCAAGTGAATGCACAATTCTTGTTGAATATTTTCCTTGCCTGCCAAACAAGTAAACTGTACATGAGAATAATTTCCTTCAGTTGGAGATATGAGCCAGTTCCATATTTTCATCAGCCACAGGAAAGATTTTTCAGCCAAAGAGTAGCACAAACAATGTGCTGGAAAAAATAAGATTCACAGCCATCCTGTTTGGTTTTTCTGAAAAAGAACAAATCTTCAAACAAATTGTACCCATCCCCCATGAATATTGCCAACACAAATGGAAATTATTGTGACAAAATTGCCAGTTGCTGAATACAAAACTGCTCAAAAGCATTGCAATCACCTTGGCTGCATCCATTTCCTGTTTTGGTGAACACTGTGGACACTGATGTTGGCAAAGTTTCTGTTTCTGTTTTTCCTGTGTCACTGGCATTTCCCATAATTTCTGTTGAAGACAGTTGGGTTGTGACAACTCCTCCACAATCCTCAATCACTGCCTCATCTGAAGCACAAACCAACTGCTCTGTACGCACACTGAATTAACACCTGAATCAACTGAACATTAGAAACAGAGTCCAAAGTAGTACAGGTCAATTCACACCCAGCTCCATCAAGCTTGTGGGTTGCAAGATACACTGCTGACAACATTGAATTGGCCACATATTATCTTCTTGGACAATGCAGAGTACATTCTTGGCAATGAGGTTCTTTCAAACTTTAGCTGCTACCCACCTCCATACACTTCCAGTTCACAAACAATAAGACGGTTTGTTCTTCTTTTGATCAGAGAAACATATCTGCCAGCTATAACTCTGCGACAGTGAATCCTTCTGGTTTCTCCATGGCCCATGGAGTCTTGAATGTGTACACATTGAAGTGAGTTTTCAGGTGGCCCTGTCTTCAAGGAAAATGAGTCAGAAACCAGCACAAGAAAGTTGCTCATTTTTCCCCCTGAAAGGAAGTGACAGTGCTGCCAAAATAGGGAGAAAGTGTTGTATTCACATACAAAAACCAAATCATTTCTAACTGTCAAAGTTGCTGCTACTCACTGTTATTATCTGATCTACTGGTGATTTTGACTTTGCTGATGTTGTACTTTTTGCCCAAGTCAATAAGAAGCCAGGGCTGGTGTTCTCTGTTTGTATGAGAGCAGGATCCTTTCCTTGCATCTGTTTCTCTGTTTCCATCCACAGCATAGCTGGCATGATAAGTTATTTTATGTTTGGAACTTCTGTAAGTAGAACTCTGATGTGCTGTTTTGTTGAATGCCAGATTTATCTCTGAAATAATCAATGAATGCAAGACCATTGAACAACAATGCATGAAAAAACATTTATGTCCTTGCTTTTTTTCTCAACCATCTAAGTAAAGCATCTCACACTTTCAATCAGATTTGTCTCAACTGATTTGAGGAGGACTAATTCAGAAATGGTGATTCCTGAAGAGAACAACAAGTTTTGGTCACTTACCACTTTTTGTTTTGATGCCTGCAATACATAAAGAAAGGCACAAATACTTAGAATATTGAGAACAAAGCAATACAGTCCAACACACAACTTTCCACATCCTTGGTGGACAAAGTAAAATAGTTTTCAGCAAATGTTTTGAAGGAGCAAAAAGAAAAGATCCACAAAGAGTCAAAAGAAAGAATTTCATTTTCAGAAAAAAAACTACTGTATATTGTTTTGCTTGCATTGCCACAGAAGTGTCTCTTGTTGTTTCTAATAACTTGAAATCAAGTATTTTTCATCTGACACAACATTCCCTGCACCTGCTCCCTTGAACCAAGAGACCAAACAACAACAAATTGAAAGGCGAAACACTGATCTCCATCTCACCCTTGTCTGAAACTCAGAGCACATTGACAAAAATGATGGTTTGCTGAGACAGAAACAATGTTGACAGACAGAACATGTATAGTTGTTCACAAAGCTAAAATTGTTGAGCAAGTAGTCTGTTAAATACACTGAGATGTCTTGACCAATATACTTTGTTTTTTTTAATGCTTTTCTCACCCTCTCAACACGAACAATATTATGATCTTTCCTGCAATAAGTAAGGCGAACAGGAATAAACGTTTACCCCCCCCCCGCCTCAATAAACCCTCACACAGACCCAGAATGACTCAATGGATTCTTTTTGCAATATTTTAGCACCAACAAAAATTGTATCCACAAGTATACGTACTTGTCACAATTGTGAAGAGTGGGCTACAAAACATCTCCAACCCAGGCAAACATGTCATTTGTCAAACCCCAATTTCAACAAAATTTCGCAGTTGACACCTAACATTTTCCTCTGGTTGTAACCCACATCAACATAGCACATCACACTTGTCATCAAACACAAGAATAAGATAACAAGCCCAAATCGCGCAACCCACGTCAAATCACCTAAAAAGGTTGGCAAGAAAGCTGTGCAAAGACGGCCAATGAATAAGGCTCAATAAGAAGTGCAAGTGCCCAGGTGTAAGGAAGCAGCTGCAGGTCTGAATAAGTACTCATGGCACAGAGTATGATCTCCTCTGGTTGCACTAAGAGCTTGGCACAAAATACACTGTCTTTGGCTTATTACACCCACACACCACACTCGGACTCTGTCATAATGTGTGTGACAGCTGGACTTATCGGTGACAACAATTGTACTTTAGTACCAGGCTTTTGTACTATTATTTGGACCGGACTTCACACTTTAAGGGACAGAACAAAACCCGTTCTTGTCGAACCTCACTCCCAGGTTCTTCCTCTCCCACTCGTATCAGTGGTTCTTTTTGTGAAAGGGAGAAAGGTATCTGAGGCATATTGCACACTTTCAAATACAGGTTTAGCTCAGTTCAAATTATATGTTTGGACACACAGTTGATTCTTTCCTCCCTTGCTCAGCAAATTACAAAGTGACTCTGTGTTCCTGTTGGTTCAGTACGTTGGAGAAGCAACGTGCGCTCACACACAACAACACCACGCATGATTGTTCCTCTTTATTGCAGTTGAAAACATGAAAATACCAAAATGGGGATGCTTCACAACAGGAGGACTCTACCACAGTCTTCGATACCGACCCCACTGCTTTTGTCCTGAATCCTTTTCCTGTGTGCTCATTTTGTCAGCTTTTGGCTTTTCGCCACTTGATTGCTGATCTTCTGATTCACTGAAGGAGAGAGAAGTGCCAGTGTCTCATGTCTCCATAAACAAACCTGAAAGCTACAAAGATTTGGTATCTGCCTTGAACAAGCACAAGATAAAAATAGGTATTTTCCTGTTGGAAGCCTGATCTTGGCACATGTTTGACAGACAATGTAACTCACCTGCATGTCATATAGAGCTTCAAATTAGTGGAGAAAGACAAACAGTGCCGCCAGAATCACAAGGTTCAAGACTGTATTGGTCGGTTGCCCTGGAATGCAAACAAGAAGCATTGCTCAAGACAGGGGGAGGGGGAGGGGGAGGGGGAGGGGGTAGGGGGAGGGGAGGGGGGTAGGATGAATGGGAGGGGGAGGGGGCAGGGGACATTTCAGTCCAGCTGCCATGTACTACATTGCCACATGGTGCTTCGCCCTAAAGGGACTTCGCACAACAATAGTCATGTGATTTGCTGCATGTTATATGATCATGTTGTGCAACAAACAACAAGAGCTGTGTTGCCACGTTTTGGTTCGTCACACACTTCAGCCAGCAACAATTGCATTGATTTGGTGTTCAGACAAAAGACAATGCAATGCAGTTTGTTTTCTTGTGGCAAAAAATTATCAAGGGAAATTGTGTGGACAATACTTGCCATGTTCGCATCTATTGTCTGGTTCAGTTGGTGTTGTGAGCATGGTCATAGGCGAAGAAGACACTGACTCTTCGGTGGTGTTCAACTTTGTGTGTGAAGCATTTGGACTGTTTGATACGAATCTCGCAGTTGTTTCCAGGTCAGTTGTCTTGGCAGTGGTACTCTGTGAAACATTTGGGTCTGTTTTGGTCTGAGTTGGAGACATCTGGGTGGTGACCATTTGTGTGTTGCACTCATTATTCACAGTACTTCCTGAAACACCAAGAGTGATGAACATAACTGCTTCTACATGGCAGTGATCTGCCCTGTAAGAAATGTATTTTCCAAATACAGCCACATCGCGGCTGGCTGAACGTGGCACACTGCCAAGGATTGGAGGTCAACCATTTTGAAAACCTTCCCATGATCAAATTTTACCCACCTCCAAAAACTTCCAGTTCACATACAATCAGTGAGTCAATGTGAAGCTTCATCACATAAACATATCTTCCAAACAGGACTTTGCCGCAATAGATCATTCTTGTTTCACCAAGATTCAGCATGTCCTCCACATATGCACATTGGGTCATAGTTCCATTCCCATCCTCCTTGTAAATTTCTTGAGAAACATAAACATAAAACTGGCCCAAATTTTTTCCTGAAAGTGAGCACAATTACACTGTTCATCGTGAGTGAAATGTACTAGAAAACACAAAACATTCAAACTCAACAGATTACTTACTGTAGCGGCCAGACCTGTTGGTGATCCTCACTTTTGTGACGCTGTACTTCTTACCCAGGTCAACCATGAGCCAAGGCCTTTGTCTCCCATCTGTGTGGGAGCAGGAACCTTTTTGGACATCTGTCTCTCTGTTCCCATCCACAGCATTACTGGCTGGAAACCATCTCCCAGAGCTGGAACTTTTGTAGGTGGAACTTTGATGTGCAGGCCTATTCAATGCCAAATTTGGTTCTGAAAAAGCACAAGTGTATTGAACTCAGAAGAACATGGGTTCAAAATGTATTGCCACGTGGTGCAATTTTTGCTGGATTTAGACAAAACCAACAGCAGTTTCCATAACCTACCAGAATATATTTCATCACATGAAGGCGTGCAGAAACATTGAGGGTATTGGGTAAAAATCAAAGCAGTCAAAAATGCTACCTTGTTCATCCTTCCTGAAGCAGTCGCTTCGCATCAGTGGACGTTGTCAAGTCCGAGTGTAACTTATACCTCAGGTGGGGCGAAAGAAAAGTAATCCCAGATTGGTTTTCAATGCAGTAGGTTTTGTATTCAGATGACAATCAAGAAACATCATGTTAATTTCCACACTGAAAGAAAGATGTTATTTTTCACACGTTATTCCGACTCCAGTTTGAACATAAGGGCAGAGATACATTCACTGCGGTACTGCTTCCAGATCTGTGTTGCCCTGAATTGTCCACAAGCTGGAATTTCCCAATTTTTTCACCACTTGGTTGGGTGAACTCAGTTGTCCAAACTGGACCACTGCGCTGTGTGCATAGATTTGTCTGGTATGTTTCAAAAATCACCAACAAAGGCACGACATTTGAACCAAAATTGAAATTCTGAGTGTGAGCACCATTTGTTGGCTGCACTGGTTGTTCCAATAGTCACACACTGCCAAACAAACTGATGGTCTCGCCATTTGTGAGTGAGTGTCTGTGAACAAGTTGTGTGTGTTGTGTGCGCAATGCAGTCAAAATTTTTTTGCGCAAGTGTCACAAAATTACATTGGCAAATCATTCAACCCTTTTCAAGGTCAATGTTTATTTTGTGAACATTTCCAACATTGTATTTTTGAGTTCTAAGGGGAATGATATGCTCCAGCACCTGACCCTTGAGGCAAGCTCTATGAGTTCTCCATTCCACCAGCACAAAATGCTTTTGAGGTGATTGGAATGGGACCCTTGTCCCAGATTTGCCCAAAAATTAAAAAAAGAATGAACCTGAGAATATGACCTTGAACTTTGAAACAAACAGAATTGGGGCATGCTGAAATGATTTCAGGTACAAATGTGCGGTTCAATGGTAAGAGATAGAAATCTGTCTGAAAATATGGCCAATGTCTTGAAAAAAGAAAACGTACATTTTTTTCTAATTATTTGTGCACAAATATCCAACCATCAAATTGACAAAAAAAACTGGACAAGGAATAGCGCCTGATAAAAGTATTGAGCAATGAACAATTCTTGAAGAAAAATTTTTTGAGAGAGGAATACCATTTTAGTTCTGTAATCTGCAAGTATTTTGTTCTGAATGGTTTCATTGTCCCTTCTTCTGCATGCAAATCACAGTTATCATATTTGATACCAGTTTATGTGAATAGTTTTCAAATCAGCATGACCATTTCGTTTGTCACAGTCAGACAATGTGACATCCAATATCTTTGGTCATTTTTCTTTCAACAAAACTTCATTCTGTGTCAATTTCTTCAGAGGTTCGTGTCACTCTAAAAAAATGTTCTTTCGTGGCTCTGGATTGTTCAGTCAAAAACATAACTCCAGAACAAAAATTTTGTTCTTTTTTTGACATAAAACTTCACATGTTCCTAATAATTCTCCCTTGTTTGATACTGAGGCCAACAAATGCAGAATTCATGATATCGCAAGAAGAGAATAAAAAGTTTTTCACAGATATGCCAAAGTTATGGACTGCTTACTTTTTCAAATTTTTATCAGAAAGACACATTTTGCAAAACAACTCCACGTGCACAGGAACCAAAACATTGTTGGAACATTTCAGTATCATAGCACTACAATGGAAGTTTACACACCAAGAAACAATCAGGAGAAGTTTTCTTTGCTGGATGATGGATTGAAGGACTGCCGAGCAGAATGTGCGGTAATTGATTTTTCCTTTTTCCGTCCTTTGTTCTCACCTGGCAGAGACAAATATGTTGGAAAAGTTCGCCAGTCAAAACCTCCAGCTTCTCTCCCAGTTATATGAAGTACACTTCCATTTCAGCGTACCTTCTTACAAGAAATAACTGAACCCACAGGGGGCATTAGTTTAGGCTTTGGTTTCACCACATATGGACCTTCTTCCCGCTGGATGGATGTGACACATATGGATTCCAACCTGCGCCGGCTCCATCAACCACTGCTGGTGCTGGTCCCTGTGACCCGTACTGGGCCGAACTGTGGACCACCTATGACGAATCACCTTCCAAAAGCCCTTTGAACAGATCCCAGACGCAAGATTTTCCAGGAAGATTCCTTCAGTCTGCATCTTTGCCTCTCATCCTGGTGTTTGAGTCCCAACACATTGCACTCATCCCAAAACAACTTCAAAATACACTGCTTTTCCACACAACACTCCCTACTGCAGTAATCTGCATGGTACAGAACAGCATTTGCTCAAAAGATTCAGCACAGCTTGCAGAGTATAGAATTCAAACCTGAGCACTGGGTGTGGCAGACATTACAATTGTCCCTTTCTGCTCAACCTTCACTGTGAGGTGTGCCTATTGTGTATCGCTGCAAATGAATAGGACTTCCTTTCCAGCACCACCATTGCGTGAAACAGCCTCGCCTTATAAGGAGTGTTTTCAGTATTGACCCCATGACGTGTTGATTCTGCGTGATATATCTGGTGAGAAAGAGGCCTTAGTTTCCAGTTGGATGTAAGGTGCACAGTCCTATTCAGTATTGGAATGCAACTCACGGCAAAACCATCCCTGACTCAACTGGATTCCCGTCCAACCTCCACAAACATCATCCGAATCAAATGCATGACGCGTCCTATGTGGCAGAGGCCACAAAACCCTTGTTACTTTGCACGTTGTGCACTTATGATGAAACAGGTCTTGCAACCCCATTTGATGCAGCAGGAAAAGGGAGTGGGTGTCATCACATCTGAATTGCAAGGACAGTGACGGAGCACCCCTCTGAAACCCCTCTGCAGACCAGCACCTGTGGTCAACACAACAGGAGAGCACCACATGCATGCCTGTGAACAGTACCAGTGGAGTTCGCACCAGTGTAAGGACTGTGGTGGTAGGAAGAGTGAGAAGCACGAGACGTGCACTGAAGGTAACGGCAAACGATTGTTTCCAGTTTCTGTGGAGAAGACATAACTGTATTAGCATCTGAATGATGCATATGAATATATATATATATTTATAAGCCTCCCACAAACGAAAGCTGACTATGAAGTGAAAGTGCCTGGATGTAAGGAAGCAGCTGCAGGTCTGATTGAGTACTCATGGCACAGAGTATGATCTCCTCTGGTTGCACTAAGAGCTCAGCACAAAAGTCTCTGTCTTGGTTGTCAGACCGCCACACTGTACTGGGAGTCTGTCACAGGCATATGACAACCGGACTTGATGCGACACTGATAGAACGTTAACAGTACAGGATTGTACTGAATTCGAGATCCGGTTCACACTTGAAGGGACAGAACACCAGATGTGTGGTGTAAGTTATGATTGGGGAAAAAATGCTAAGCAAGCAGCTAACCAAACCAGGAGATTTATATTGTTCTTCTTTGGGTGGCAGGAACAATAAGGACAGAAAGACCGCAGTGAATGGTAAAAACAGAAATGATTATATATTTTTGGTTTTGTGAGAATGTCATTCAAATGGATGAATGCCATTTGTTTCAAAACAACCTCGTATCAGCAGCGATTTTGTGTCAAAATTAAAAAATAACCCCAATACAGAAAGTTGAACAGTACAAACATACTTGGAAAGGCCACCCTTGATACCTGATTGAACATAACCTTTCCTTTTGAATTATTTTTCATTACAACAGAGTTGATTCTGTCTTTATCCTCGGTGTTGCTGCAGCCATTGTTGTTTGCGCTCTCCAAAGCAAATTTATTGTATTTTGTGTGTGAACTGGAATAGTTCATGTTGCATTTTGAAGAAGTGGCTTCAGTTTCAAAACAGAAGTTTACCAGTGTTGTCTGCACCATTGACATGAAGACAAACATCAAACAACCTGAAAGAAAAAAAACACAGCTGTGTCTGTCCAATGTTGATGTTGTATCTATGTTCACAAATCTTTGAAAGCAAAACTTGCCGATTGTCCAAATGTCTAAAGCCTTCACATAGGCCACTTTAGGCAGACCCGCGTGTGCTGCGTAGCTAAGAGTTGTGATCGTCAGTACCAGCAGCACAGACAAATGTATCTGAACAAGTGAAAACATTTTTTCCGCAAAGTCCAGGTTTTGCACAAAGAAAATTGGACAACTTGCACCAATAAGGTTGTGTCACATACCTGATCTCCTGGATCAAGTTTGACCCAACACACTATCCAGGATATCACCACCACCAGCATACTTGGTAAGAACAACTAAGTGCAAAATGACACAAAATCAGTCTGGTTGTGTGAGTCCAGTATGGTTCAGAAGACACAGTTCCAACCACATTGTTGTTTTTTTATTTAGAGCGTGCACAAACAGAAGATCATAAACAATAACAATGTTTACCTGCATAAAGATATTTCCCAAATGCCTTCTGAGAACATACACATATTTGAGACAAGCATGTTGTTTGGTGCAATCTTCAAATGTGTAGTTGACCAAGGAAAAGCTGTCCAATGTGAACACCAAATTTTTGTCATTTAAAATCGTGTCATCAGTATTCACAAACTGCATGACATCAGTGTGTAGACCAAGGCTTTCTATCTGAACAGTGCATTTCTGACAGTCAAATGGATATCTCTGAAAAGAAGGATTTTCATGAACACTTTTCTGCAGACAGCTGAGCATTTTTTTTGTGATTGGATGTGGCACGTTTTTGAATGAAAGTAACGTACATGAAACTCCATGGTGCAAATGAGTTTTGGATTAACATAGGCCCTCATGTGCACCCAGCCAGACTCATTGACAGTGACAAGTGTTGAAGACTCTGACATCTCATCTGGCATCAACACTGATGTGTCCTTTTCATTACTGTACAAACACAGAAGTATTTTCAAAATATTTTGTTGAGGTGTACTTGGCAAAGGTAAAATTGCAACACTTGGCTTCCTTACACAAAGAATATTGGGGGTGTCCACAAATGCTCTCTGACAATTGCTGTTGTAAGTGTAATTTGTGTTTGGTTGGCAAACGCTGCTCTGGAAAACTGAACAAAAGATAAGAATACAACATGATGATATGCTGTGGGTTGCTGTCAATAATTCTTCATGAGTGAAATATTCTCAACACAAAAAGAACCAGCTCAATTTGTAAGAGCAAGAGACAAGTTGAATCATCAGTCAATGAGTGAAAATTTGTTGTGCTCAAGAAACATCAAAACAGGAGTACCTGAAGCCTTGGATCAAGCCATGATGTAAACAACCAACATTTTATTTGGAAATCCATTGTTTCTCCATTCAGGTTGAACATAGATTGCAAGTAAAATGCAATCTGCACAGCATTGTACTTGTGTGTGAATGGTGCCTGTCCCTTGTAGTACCCTAGTTCAGTGGGGAACTTGATGTCTTTTGTTGTTTTACTGTGATATAACACAAGTTGATAATGGTGTTGGATTCAAAGCAAAACATTACCTTTAAACAGGTTATCTATGTCACTTTTGTTCACATGTTGTGGTGTTTGCACTGCTACACTTGTCCCCAGAAACAGCACCAAAACAATTTCCCTTCTCATATCTGCACAAGTCCTCAGAAGTGCTCTCTGCAGTTGAACAGAAAGCAGTTGAAATAAATAAACTATTTCGCAAGATACACAAATAGCATTTCACGTTTGACGTCAGGACGGAATGGTTATGATGGTTCATTTTTGGGACAACATTACGACCTGTCAGGAAAGAATGTTGCCTTTTCACCAGTCATCACCAGAGGAACAGTCTTCAGCTCGACTGGCGAGCCTTCCACACAAGAAGACTCATAAAACTAGCCCCATGGAGCTCGCGGTGATTTGAGAGGCGACCGAAATACAAGAGACCGAAGTGCAGCGAGCAAAGTGCAGTGACTGAAATGCAGTAACCAAAATCCAGCAAACAAAATGTTGGTGACTGATATGCAAACAACTACATACACAAATAATCAATTTTGGTAATTATTTCTGCTATTTTTATCAATTAGAATACACCAAAATCTACTTGAATTATCTGTACATTGAAATTACACACATACAAAGCTTGCTAAAATCTTTGCCAATAAACACTTTCCTAAAATCCCAGATTTGTACCTAAACTTTGGCCCCACCAAAAACAAACATGGACAGTTTTTTTTGAAAATGAAAAATAATGACACCAATTTAACACCATATCAAAAAACTACATTTCATCAATAGACATCCTGCATCAAATATTTGTATTTTTTGAGATGTTGTCTACCTTGTGCAGTGAAGTCCAAAATTAGGCAACCCCTTGAAAACCTAAAAATGCAAACTTGATGAATTCCTTACTTGTGCATCATCCTTGACCAACACAAATTCAGAAACACCCAACAGATCCAAAGTTGAAATTTATCTTGACCAGAAAAACTGGTGTGCACATACTTTTAAGAGTTGCTGCCTGAAGGTGTTTTGATTTCGGTGGCTATGTTTCGGTCGCTCTTTCAGCGTCATTCAACAGCGCAACCTCCTCAAATCACCTAAAATGACATGGCACAAAGTAATTGCTACACGCACGGTGCCGTCTACAACTCGTGTTTGTTTTGTAGTGCTTTGTTTCTCTGCATGACAAAGTGCACATTGCTGTGTTTTCCAATGTCTCCCAGAACAAACAACATAGGCAATCAAGAGAATTTAGAACTGCACGTGAACACAACGCACTTGCGCTGAATTCTCCAAACATCCAGTCGAGATGAAATGTTGTGCGTAGTTGTGGAAGGAGAACAACTTCTTTGCTCATTTCGATGGCCTGCCATTGGTGAGCCTATTCCGAGAAAACGAAGGAGCACCAGATGTGTCTGAAGCGGTTTTCACATCGGTGACACGCGGTCGTTTTCTTGACGTCGGCGTCAAAATGGTGGAATTTTGACGTCAGCCCCAAAAAAACGACCGCGCGTAATCCAATGTGAAAACTACCTGAGTTGCGCAAACGCGCAGTCGGAGGCACGCACGTGGTACTCCTGTCCACCACCAGAGAAGGCATGTGCAACCCCATGCATGGCAGTCAGAGTTGAAGGGCACAGCACAAAAAAACAACGAACCAGTCCAGGGTCTGTGCAATACAGAGAAACCCCAAGAACAACGTTGTTGGCGAGTCAGAAGGGTAGGGTCCGAAAACGTAACAGTACACTTCTGACTCGACTATCTTCCGAGTGGAAACAACCTATGGGTGCTTCTGACACAGAATTTGACCGTTTGAGCAGAAAGCACCCTGCTGTGCTCAGAAGTATACTGTTGGGGGTACCAATGGTGCACTTCTGACACTGACGGTATACTTATTTGTACTGTTTTCGTCCCAACACTGCAACCCAGTAGTTATCACCCCGGACGGTGACCTTTTCAGTCTGGAAGATGCTCTTAGTGGAACCCACCACTTTTCACACTGGATGGTCATGTTTTGACTCGTATCTGCATTTTGATGACAACACTGCACTTTTCACCCTGGATGGTTACATTT
>JAAUXT010142357.1_pt1 | contig 20145 bp, 24 predicted proteins | sample 7278171 | NCBI WGS metagenome assembly JAAUXT01 (sample SAMN14350112, study PRJNA611818) | marine sediment metagenome | isolation source: surface marine sediment (1.8m) | place: French Polynesia: Moorea | collected 2018-08 | reverse complement strand
TTTCCACATCTCAGTGTGCACCCGGCCCTTTCCACATCTCAGTGTGCACCCGGCCCTTTCCACATCTCAGTGTGCACCCGGCCCTTTCCACATCTCAGTGTGCACCCGGCCCTTTCCACATCTCAGTGTGAACCCGGCCTTTTCCTCATCCCAGTGTGAACCCGGCTCTTTCCTCCTCTCAGTGTGCACCCGGCCCTTTCCACATCTCAGTGTGAACCCGGCCCTTTCCACATCTCAGTGTGAACCCGGCCCTTTCCACATCTCAGTGTGAACCCGGCCCTTTCCTCCTCTCAGTGTGCACCCGGTCCTTTCCCTGCTTGACAGCCTGGGCGCCTGTTGCTTGTTTTTGCGGCGGAGCAACGCGAGATGAGTTTGTTGCCAATACGAGGCTGTTAACACGCGAAGAGGCTCGTTTTTCCCCGCAGAGGCGCGGCTATTCCTGGAACAATTGGAACTTGTGTGTATACATGAGACTCACGTTGCTCCACTCCACAGTCCACACCCATTACACACAGGAACGGTAGCGTGCGAAGTGGCAATGCAGTGAATGTGCCGGTTGCGTCGTTTTTGTTGGGCCATGGAGAGTCTGGCAGACTCCACCAGGTCCTGGTGGATTGAAATGATGAGGCACGGGGATTTCAATGCAAGGGCCACCCGGAGCCTTGGTGAGTGTCTGACCGTTTCAAGTTCAACCTTGGATGACCATACCCCAGCTTTGTCTCAAAACATCCAGACACCCATGTCTGGTATTCGAGCATTCTGGGACACCCGAGATTCTCCGTGCACAAAGACCTCTCAGATACACAGACTCTGTCTTGGGTCAAAATGCTGTTCTGTTCGTCATTGCATCAACGAGCCAGGGAAAGCGGAAACTCCTGGATGCAAACAGCACATCATGATTACCCTTCAATCTGGGAGCCATTTTCTGCCCGTGCACTGAAGCCCCATGTCAAGTGACGGAAATTAGTTTCTGCGCACGGCACTCTCAGCTCCTCGTGGCAGCAGGAAACCACGTGTTTGCTGCCCACGTGTTTTTTCTGCGCCTGTCTGAAATCATATTCCGCTCTCATCGAAGTGCCACGAGCACCAGTGAAGAGACGCCCACCCCCAACTTGATGAAAGTACGCACAAACATGCATGTGCGGTGTGTTTTGAGATGAAACGATGAGCTTCAGACTTGGGTGGGGTCTAGACTTACGCAACGTCTGAGCGGAGACGTGTGGGCGAACTGCGATTGCTGCGGCGAGTGACGCAGAATCAAATCCGCTCAGGCGACGCGACGACCTTTCATGCCTATCACATTTGCGAAAGGACGTGAGTCTGCCAGGGATCATGTGACGGAAAGCCTCGCCCTTCAGGAGACGACATGGAGAAATGCCTGTCCAGAGAATTGTGGGAAGAATAGCACAATTTGAAGCTTCCAAGGTCGCGCCAATGTCACTTCGCTGAAACGACGTTCATATGTCAGAGAGGCAATCTCCACTTGACATTGGTACAGTGGGGGCTCTGACATGTGATTTCAAATGTCATGCTTCAAATCCCCATTCTTGATGAGATCAAGCAACGACATTGAAGCGTCTAGGACCGCGCCTATGGGGAGAACAGCCCTGTTGTCAGCCATGGACGGATTTCTCATTGCCTGTATTTGCCAGATCTCCTCATTGTCAAGTCACTCACACAGTGTTCAATTGTAAAGAATGGCAATTTTAGAAAGACATTGCAAGGTGAGGCAGGCTTCTGTTGCGTGATGTCAAACATCGTGCTCAGTGGGTAGCAGCCTTGTTGTTTTGGTGTCCAGAATCAAGAAAGTCTCAACAGTCCACAAAGAATTTTCATTCAATAGAGTTGAATCCATGTTTTTATGCGTGAAAACAAGGCTTGAGAAACCTGTGTGAAGAATGGAAGCTCGGCGCGTGAAATCAATTTGAAAACCCCGCGGGCCCCGTCACTATGGTTCCCGTCCCCACGGACCTGCATAGAAACGGTGTTTGCTCCTTTCGCTACGTTAGGGTCCTCCTTCACTGGATTGTTCCGCACACATGGAGAGCCAAAATGTTCATACCAGAACCACGGCACCCTCACAACGTGATGCAGGGTCAGGCCACCAGGGAGGCGTATTCGATTGACCCGAAACTCACCGCAAATTTGCGGTTGGTGTGCAACCAATCGAACTGACCACTCCAACAGGAAGTTTCCACCGCAACCAGTAGAGGCTCACTTTTGATGGTTCAGTCTGTTTCGGGTGGGTGCAAACCCGACCCGAAATTTGCGGTCTAATCGAGTACGTACGCCCCTGGAGTCTGACCTTCAAAGCCTTGAAATGATGAGAGCTTTGTTGTGTAGGGCAGGAGACTGTTTCAAAACAAACACCCAGAGAGACATGTGTTTGAAGACGCTGCTCAAGCAGCGCAAATCTGAAGGGAGATAATATAATTCAGGGGGTACGGGAACCAAAAACTCCTGGGTGCAACACGTGTTGAAGATGTGACTCATGCAGCGAAAACAAAGGCAGAAAATATAATTCAGGGGTCACAGGAGCCAAGGCCCCCTCGATGCAACAAAAGGACCCTTGTCCTGTTCTGACAGTAATCTTGATGAGCATGGACTGCTGGACTACGTTTGAGCTTCTTCTTTAGTGGATTGGGAAGTTTGGGCAGCTTTGGTTGGAGGCAGACAAAAAACCTTCAAAGCAAACAGACGTGTACCATTTCACTTAGGTTCCCCACCCCGTGGAGATGCATAGAGACGCTGTTTGCTCCTTTGGTGCGTCAGACCCCTCCTTCAGTAGGTTGGGAACCGAGCTTTGAATGCATACGGCTGAACTGGGACTTTTCGTAACGGCCCCTGAGGAGTCGTCTCCTCTGTAGAGAAGGTGCGGAGTTTCTCACGGTGAGGCAAGGAGAGACGGCTGCAAAGGGAACGAGGTGGGAACGGCCCCAGAGGTGGGAACAAAGAGAGGGGTGTGAGGGTCGGTGTACACTGCGTGCGTCATGCATGGCGCGTTCATTTGCACCTGATTGGATGTTGAACTCTCGTGCATTTGGGTGAGAGCGTCATGCGTGATTGACTCTCGACGGAAGCGTCATGCCACAACACTAGGAAGGTTCAGCAGGCCTTAAAATCCTCACGTGCGGTGCTCCAATTGCCAGACCAGTGGCACAGTTCCCCATATATATATTTGCACCTGACAGCCAATGGCAAGTGACTAAATGGAATTTGTGGCACCGATCTGGCAATTCGGGCACATTGGAAAAGGAGCGGACGTACCGGCTGAACCTCCGCATTGAATGAGTCAGTGTCATCTTGGCGACACAACACCCATTGACCTTTGCAGGGAAGTATTCAACGCGTGGAACACTCAGTGTGAAGTGGGCTTGAGACACTTGGCAAAAGGTGTCACAGTTCTGCGAAATTTCTGCTGAACAAGCGATTCACGCGCAGAGGCTGCACCTGGGACACACACGTTGGGAGTGATATGGGGGCCGCCTGTGTGTGACCAAACCTGTATGAGACCCTCTCACAGACGATGCAAAACAGATCAGGGGCCGACGGCTCAGGCCCCAAGCAATTTGACCCTTGTGTGTGCCACAGGCGCAAAACTTCATTTGTTCCTGCCAAAATTGTCAATGGTGGCATCGACCCCCCCTTCCAATGGCGTCCACGCCCTATCTGCTCCTGTCAAAATTTCCAATGGTGGAAACGCCCCCCTTGTGGGTCAACCCCCTCTGATCCAATCCTGGATCCGAGGCTGATGCTCATTACCAGCCTTCTGTTTCTCAAGTCGAAAGAAGTGAAGCGATGAGGTGAAGTTGTATGAGGAGAACCAGGCGTGATGCATGGAGCCGGAGACAGCCGAGGAAAGTTGTACATCAAACGGCTCGCATGAAAAGTTCAGGAGGCGCTGCCTCAGATCATGACTTGAGAGCAGGAGCGGTTGTGACACAGCTGAAGGGGAAACGCTGTTTGATCGTGTCAAGGAGAATTGACGTGCGTTCAGTGAGCTAAGAGACGGAATACTGTAGAGTCGAGACGTGTGGGATCTGAGAGCGATTTGTGATGAGGGGTACAAGGGGTACTGCGGGGAAAGGGAGAGAGAAGGCAGAGAGAACAAATTGAAAGGAGAGAGGGAAGAGAGAGGGGACGGAGAGAGACAAAGAGAGGAGGAAAGAGATGGGGAGAGAGAGAGAGACAGAGAGGGAGACAGAGAGAGAGACAGATAAGGGGAAGGAAAGAGGGCCATCTAAGAGAGAGGACGAGAAAGATGAGACAGAGAGAGAGAGAGGGAAGAGAGAAGCACAGAAGAGAACGAGAGACAGACAGACAGACAGACAGACAGACAGACACACACACACACACACACACACACACACACACACACACACACAGAAACACACGCTTTGTGCTGACAGGCGCAAAGACACTTTTGTGTCGTTTTTTCAGAAGCTGGAGACAAGTCTGGATTCTGCAGGTCCTCGAGGCTTCGCTGTGCAGAGCGCTGAGACGCAGAACCGACTAATTGGCACGTTGCACATGTGCGCTGGTTCCGGCTCGCTCAGGGAGTCTCTTTGATACGAGGGAAAAAGAATGGTTCAGCAGAATGGCAGCCAGAGGCAAACCTGGTTCAAAAGATGGGGCCCGACTTCTTGAGATGGGGCCGGCCGTCTCAACTGCGAAAACCTTGCACATGCGAATATGAAATTGACAATTGCACCTGACTTCACTTTCGCTTGGTCTTTGGTGAATCCAAGGCCCCCTTCTAAAGTCGTTGTCCCTTGGCCAAGTTTCCTTCAGAAGTTGAAATTGAGGCCATCCAATAAAATTTGCCTCGTTTTGGGGAAGGGTCCAATGCTTACCGAAGGTAAGGTCACACTCCTTCCCACAGTGATCCTGGTTCCGCAAACCTTGAATGGTTCCAGGCTCATTGTCCCCTTGGGACACCCCTTGGGACACCCCTTGGGACACCCCTTGGGACACCCCTTCGGACACCCCTTCGGACACCTCTGGAGATGAAATTTGATAAATGTAGGCATGCCCCAACGTTGACATGGACCTTGTCCCTTTCACACAGATGAAAGCGCTGTCCTTGGACAGCCTTATACAGGCTCAGACAACTGGTGATCTCCCCGTGCAAAGCCCTGTGTTCTACATCCCCGCCCTGTCTGAGAGCCTCAAAGCCTTTGATGCAGCCTTGCTCTGATGCAACGCTGAGAGCTTGACACGGGGATCAGTGTGGATGGAGATCAGGGGTCTCAGTGTTGGGCCGGCGGGGAGGTAACACGTGTGTGAGCATCATCCCTGCCTACTGCTGTGGACCTGTTGCATTGTGGTCACGAGGTGCCTGGAGCCGTGGTCCAATTGCGGTTGAGGCCGCAGTGTCATCCGTGTTGTTGAACGCAAAGCCGTTTTGAATGCAAGTTTGGCTTTTGTCAATTGTGTGTGCGTGTGTGTGTGTGTGTGTGTGCATGTGTGTTCCTCAGATTCATCCCCAATGGGATGATGTACTGTGACGGGCTGGTCTGCGAATGGCGACCTATCGCACACACTGTGTGGGTTCTGTCTTCAGCATCAGATCCCCACTGACACGTGCAGCCTGGATGCACAGTGTGACACCTCTGGTGTGTTGGCAGGCTCCAAGGTAAATTGGCCAGAGGAGTGTACCCCAGGTCTATCTGCCTCTGGGGTGAATGCATTCATTGGGTTGGTTTGTGCACCCCCAGTGTCAATGTGCCCCTGTGGTTGGAGCACAACAGGGTCAGTGCACCATACATCCAGTCAAATTTACCCCCAGGGCAAGCACACTGTGTGGTCAAGTTACATTCAGGATCAACCCCCAACAGAGCAAACCCTGTCTCCATTCACTTCTGCACACCTGCCCTCAATTGATCCAAAAAACTTCGTGTCCTGGCCCAGGCTGGAGCCCACAATCAGGGCTGTGATGAGAACTGACGAGGTCGTCTCAACAGGGGAAGTCCACCTGGGATGAACTAACCATGCACCATTCCGACCTTCACACCGAAGGCTCCCATATTCGTTTCGTTTGTTCCCACCTCGGGCGCTGGGTAGATGGATGGACACGGCCATCTCGCACCTGGGCCCCTCCTGCTGCGCAACAAAGCATCTCACTTGAGCGAATCTGCGGATAAGTACTTCGTGTAGATGAACATTGCCCTGCCCTCAGCCACGTACAACATTCTACATTCAGCACACTGACAGCACGCTGCAGAGACCTTGCCTCGCATCGTGGACTTTGAAAAACAATGCACCAACACTGTCACTGAGTGTAGGTACTGCCACGTGACCAGAGGCTCGTCCGCCCTGCGATGCAGCGATGGAGCCGGGAGCTCAGCGATCAGGTGGCTCCAGGGGCAGCAGGGGGTAGTGGGCCTCAGACCCCCCAGAACCCACCACGTGCGCCACGTGTGAATGGATGAAAGCAGTGAATTCGCACCTGGACACAGAAGCGTTGGAAACCATGCATGGGGAGCACAATCTCAAGTTTGACGGTACCACCAGCTGAATCTGACTAAGTCTCCAATGAATGCATCAACACACGTCCTCTGCACATGCTGAGCATGATGACAAGTGAAGGACACGAAACCTGCAACGCGACTCTGCAACACGAGCTCCAGCTTCCCTCGCTGCTGCCAATGGAGTTGTTTTTCCGCTGCCATTTCGTTTCCCTGTGTGTTGACTGCAACACACGGGGAATATTTCATTCCCTACAAATCCCCAGTTTCATGCGGGTTGAGGCTGCAGCGCCGTCCTTCTGCTGTTCAAGTCAGACAAACGTAGATTGGCGTTCTCTAATCACACAACTGTAGGATGGAGTATCATGCTCCGAACCTGGACACACACGCCCTGAAAATAACAACACAAAAACTTTCACGATGGCTGGAGGAGCCTTGGCCCCTTCATACCCCAACAAGGAATTTACCTCTTGACTTAAAATTGTTTCCTTTCGACGTGGTCAATGCCATGCCTATTTTCAGTGTGCGCGACAGCACACACTCGGTTGGATCCAGGTTCGCTTGACAATCATGCAGTGGGTCACGCCTTGGCCCAAACACTCCCCAATCCCTTGGCCAGGTGTTGACTCAGCCACGACGGCCAGATCTGTAACAGATCTGCTCGCGCTGTTATTCAGCTTCAGGGACGGTGTTACGTCCCGACCGTCCTGCGCAGTTAAGCCGCTCGGCAGGTGATACATCATGTCATTACAAACATTGTCACTCGGAGCAGAGCTGCCCCAGCGCGTGACCCGAATACCAATTATCGCTCAGCGAGCGAGGCACTCCAGACTCTGGGGCCTGGATGGCTGGGGAACAGCAGGGCCGGATTCATGAGGTTCGGGTTCAACGGGTTCCAAATGGTTCAGAATCCCGAGGTGTTCCTCAACAGGGTCCAGGGTTCCCACCAGTCCGTGGTTCCTCAGGGTCCGTGATCCTGTGAAAGCCAGGGTCCACAGGGGTCCACCAATCACAACATTTTACCTCTCATCGTGATTCACCCTCGCCCAAAGTTACGCTTTCCAGCAGCCCCTTTGCCTCCATTTATATACATTTTGTCAGAAGAGTGGGCGCGGGAGTGTACATGTATACACTCGTGAGGGAGAGAGAGCCACCCAGAGGCAGATCAAGAGCTTGGTTTGGCGTGCCTGACAAGCCAAAGAACTTTCGAAACAAGAACACCAGCGAAAACGCAACGTATCAGGTGTGAACCACGCCAAGGTGCTTGACAAATCATTTTTGCTTCGGGTTAATTGGAGAGTCGGTGATCGATTTCGTTTGGCCTCAGTCGGCAGGTAGACAATTTATGAGTTTGCACTTCTGCAATCCTGCTTTCTGGGCCGGCTGAGTCTCTGCTTGGGCGGTGATCAGCCATGTGAAACGGTCAAGGCTGAACTTCATCTGCAGCTGAACAAAGGGGAAGTGAGTACATCTGTGGATGCAGTAACCAGAAGATTGGACAGGAGGACAGGAAAGAGGATTTTTCGTGGGGATTGTTTTCTGTGGAGTGACAGGGGCACACAATGCAGACGTTGAACTGTGTGTGTGTGTGTGTGTGTGTGAGAGAGAGAGAGAGAGAGAGAGAGAGAGAGAGAGAGAGAGAGAGAGAGAGAGAGAGAGAGAGAGTGAGTGAGTGAGTGAATGGGTGACCAAGAGAGCGAGTGAATGAGTCAGACAAAGTTATCAAAAGTTATGGGGGTTCACACATGAGCATGGTCAGCAAAGAAGAACGTAGGCAGGGGACAAACGTCTCTTGATACCTGACCTGCTGGCTGACGCGTGGGCTCATCCCTTGCAAAACGGTGTCAATCAGCTCTCCGGGGACTCATCAACGGTGTGTTTTCAGTCCTCAGGGACAATGTGGGTGTCTGAGAACTGGATTGGCATGACTGGGAATTCTATGGAGATTCACAAAATTTGACAAAGTGCTTGTGAACTCGACCACTGGGCAAGCTGTCTTCCACAATACTAGCACAACCAAAGGAAATCCGGATTCTGTTTCCAATCGATATTTTTTGTTCACTCTGGTGAAATGAAGCCAAAAACAATCTGCGAATTGAGTGGGAGGTTTGACGTGTGTGGCATCCCCTTTGTTCAGCGCTAGGGCCACATCAACTTTCGCACAATCAGAGCCGAAATGCAAAAGCCAACATTGGGCAGATAGTGTAAGGGCAGTAGTACAAGACACAAGCACAAGCAGAATAGTATGGTAACACACTAGTAAGATTGAAAACTCCACCAAACATGCAAGGTTGGCAGAGAAGCACAAGTACCCAGATGTAAGGAAGCTATTGCAGGTCCGATTGAGTACTCATGGCACAAAGTAGATTCTCCTCCAGTTGCATTGACAGCTAAAGGCACAAGCTCAGGTCTTGGGTTATTGCACCCAAGCACTGATCTCAGACTAGTCATAGCCAGTGATAACTTGCGGACTGCAATTGATACGTGACTGACGGTATACGAACATATCCGGATTACACCACGCATAACACAGGGCTGAACCATAGTGTGTGCAGACCCACCAATCTCGTCTCGGACCGAGACTCCCCGTGAGGCGCAGTGCGTACACGTGGTGTCCGGGTGCGGCCCCGTCCCCGGGTGGGTTCTCCCGGGCCTCGTCTGATGAGACCTGTCCAACACGATTTGTGAGTCCGGTCCGGACGTCCGTCCCGGCGTGAGGACAGTGATTCGATTTGAGGCGCGACCCTCGTGACCTCATCAGTGCCGGGGTCGGGACCTGCGGGTACACTCTCAGTGCTGCACTGTCAGTGAAAGTGTCTTGGTGCTGCACTCTCAGTGAAGGACTATCAGTGCACGCTGAACGCGCAAGTCTGCGCTTTCTGTGCTCTATTCCAGTGTGCGTGTGGTCCCAACCTGCAGGTGTTCTGTCAGCAGTGCGATTCTTGTGCTGCACTCTCATTGCTCAGTCCTGCACTGCCTGTGTTGCACTCAAGATGCTGCACCCAAAGTGCAGTGTTGCACTCTCAGTGTTAAACTCTCACTGCTGCACTCCTTGTGTTGCACTCTCAGTGTTGCACGCGCAGTAGATCTGTCAGTGGTGCATTCGTTTGTGTGTGCTGTGCGAACCTGTGAACTCGCTCACTCTCTGCGCTCTGGACCCGCTCCCGGGTCAGATTGGAGTAGCGCAGAGTAATCCATGCCAAGATGAATCCAGGATATGCCCAGGATCAAGCGGAGATGAAGCAGATTGCAGAGGAGATGCGAGGTGCCAAGCCTTCCTTTCGATAGTCCTCCTTTGTGGACACATCCGGCATGTCGTGCAGATTTGTCTTCATCAGCAAAGTGAAGATTTTGCATCTGAGAAGCACTTCAATTTTTACTGATTTGTCTGAAGACACACCAAGAGACGTGAACATGTGCAGAAATGAGGGAATTTGTTGCTGGCTTTGGCTTTACACAAACACGTAAGAGATTGAGAGATATACGCGTGCCGTACCCCATGAAGGCCCACAAGCAGTCGTCCCTGGGAGGGGGCGAGGTGGGGCGAGTGGCAGGGTGGATAGGATGGGGCTCTGCCCCTATTTCTCATCTGGTCCGCAGTACGAGTGCGTCGCTGCAGTGTGTGGTTCTCAGAGCGTGTTCGTGTGGTTGGGCCTGGCTCCGCTGTGACCCACTCATCTCACAGCGTGTGGCCCACTGTTGTCACAAGTGCAGACCGTGCGTGTGGTCCGCGGCTCTGTGTCCTATAGTCCCTGTTCTCACAGCGTGTAGCACTGCGGTGCGGCTGGTCCTGCGGCCCGCCCGCTCGCTCGCGTGTCGCTCCCGGCGCCTCCTCCATCACGCCGCGGCTCTCCCACCTGTTGCGCCCGGGGACCGCAACTCACTGGGCCCGGGGTCGGGCCGGGGTCGGGCCGCAGGGCCAGGTACAGCGTGCAGTCCGGTGGTGGAGTGTGAATGTGAGTCACACACAACATGCAATGTTTCATGGATGATGCTTGGGTTGTAATTTCTGTACGGACCAGAAAGTAGTCAGCATGCCTTGGAGTCTATGTTGCAGGGCAAAACCATTGGCACGGGGACAACTTCAAGTTTGAAAATTCTCACATGGGAATTCATGAGTGGGGTTGGGTTTTTTTGTTTCTCGTGTGTGTGTGTGTGTGTGTGTGTGTGTGTGTGTGTGTGTGTGTATGTGTGTGTGTGCGCGTGTGTGTGTTCGGGGCCGGGTTCCTGGGTGCCCTCAGTCTGCCAAGTGTTGAGAGATCCACGCAGTTGGAGACTGAATCTCCTGGTCGGATGAGGCGTCACGTGTCATCGTGGGTTGCGTCATTAGCAATGAAACTGTCCTTCGGGATTCACGAGACCTGAACTCGCCCAGAACAGAATCCACTTGAAGGTTCTGGAAGCTAATCACATTGAAACTTTGAAAAGTTCTTTGACATAATGCGAGGTACTTTGACCAAACACGCAGCAAAAGTGTAAGAGTCAGTGGAGGAAGGGAAGGACACACGACACACTCGTGTTATGTCATAGCTGAACCAAAGTCACGTGTTATGTCATAGCTGAACCAAAGTCACGTGTTATGTCACAGCTGGACCCATGTCACGAGGCTCGTGTGGATTGGGACGCGCAGGAGGGCTTCGTTGTATTCTTGCTCAGGTTCCATATTGTCCTACATTGTCCGCGCTGTGTTGATGAAGGTCTTTTCCCTGTGTGTGTGTGTGTGTGTGTGTGTGTGTGTGTGTGTGTGTCTGGTTGTGTGTGTGTGTGGTGTGTGTCTGGTTGTGTGTGTGTGTGTGTGTGTGTGGTGTTTGTCTGGTTGTGTGTGTGTGTGTGTCTGGTTGTGTGTGTGTGTGTGGTGTGTGTCTGGTTGTGTGTGTGTGTGTGTCTGGTTGTGTGTGTATGTGTGTGGTGTGTGTCTGGTTGTGTGTGTGTGTGTGTGTGTGTGTGTGTATCTTCTTCTTCTTCTTCTTCTCATTTTTGGTACGTCACAAGAGCAGGGTGATTCAAAATTTCTCTCAAAATGCATTCAGGGGTTTCTGTGGAGAGGAATTGCACGGAAAGTTCCCAAGAACAGAGCACAAACGAAAATTATCCGAACAGTTTTATCATTCCAGTGCATTTCTTTTCATTTCGCGGAGTCATTGAAGTCAGTGAGTCTTTTGTCTCCCTCGCCTGCGAACATTTCGGTGCTCACACCACACTTCGTGCGCCACAAGTTTGATATGATGGGTTTCAAATAGCCTGACAACATCAACAGTTCAACACCCATTCTTGATCGATGTTGGAAAAATCTAAATCGTTTTCTATCAAAAGCTGAAAGAGGATCAGGGTCGGGATCAGGGCGATGTCGACCATGGCAGAGACCAGTGTTGGACCCAAGAAGCTCGAGCAACGGATCAAAATGCAGACATTTTGCACTTGCAGTTTAGATAGAGAAAGTGTATTCATTATTTGGGAAGGGGGAATGGAGTCGGACCCCCTGCCCATCTGGATCTGTTGATACCTCCTGTATACGTAGGAGTGGTGGGTCGTTGTTCCGTAACACACTGCAGTGCCTGATTAGATTAATCTGTTGTTATGGGAACGTCATTGGTGAGGCTTTATTGCGTTGTGTGGGATTGCTTCAGGTTGCGTTGAATAGAGAAACGTTGAACAAGAATCAGGACATAGTCGTGGAGTCTGCACTGGGGATTGGAGTGTCTTCAGGTGAGCTTGAGTTTTTATGTTGCTGGTTCAGACAACGAGGTGCGTGTGTGTGCGTGTGTGTGTGTAACAGGAGACCAACAGTGATGGGGATCGTAATTTTACATCTGATGTGTGTACACAGCCTGGCATCGCTCCTTCGCTTGAAGGCCAGTGTGGAACGTGTGTTCAGACAGAGCCAGGATTTGGTCCCGTCCCTTTGAGGGGGCATCTGGCTTGGAAAAAACAGACCTTGACATTCAGAGTTCGGTTAATGGGTAATTTGTGCACAGTGAAACCTCTGAGTGAAAACAAGTTGTTTCTGTCGTCTGCAGATTCCATTGACTTGTGGGCTGGTACGAGAGGAAGTTCAGCAGGTTGTGTGCATGTGACTCTTATGGGGCATGTCACTCATGCAATTTCTGTTCGAGAAAGGGAAATGTTTTTGAGTTCTCCCGTCGTGTTTTACTGTGGACCTTTTCCTCACGCACACACACACGCACACACACACACACACACACCACAGAGAACTGCCTGCCACGCTTGGTGGTCCTTGGACACCAGCTTTTGTATGTTTGGACACTTGTGCTTGAACAATCAAACACACCATACTCTTAAGCTGCGGAACCTGTCACTATTCAAGCTACAGAACTGATCTTTGACAAGCGTCCACATTTTGAACACTGTCTTCGTGACCAGAAAAGCAGTTCAGGAAACTGTTTTGTAACACTGGTACTTGAGTGGTCTCCGACTGTTGCACGCAGGTGCAGAGTGCTCGGTCCGCTCCATGGAGGTGTGTGGGAGTGATGATTGCGCTGTCATAACCCGAGGCCGCGGAGCAGCCACTCCGAGTGAGATTACATCCGGCAGGGACACGGGTCTCGTGACCCGACAAACACATCAGATCACGCGGGGTCACCGGGCCGAGGTTCTGGGGTGGGCGGAGGGCGGGGACCCGTGGGCGGAGGGGCAGGGACCAGTGGGCGGAGGGGCAGGGACCAGTGGGCGGAGGGGTGGGGCCAGTGGGCGGAGGGGCGGGGACCAGTGGGTGGAGGGTAGGGACCAGCGGGCTGAGGAGATTGGGCACACTCAATGCTGGGTACAAATTATTGACACCATAGGATTCAGTTGAATGTTCTGAGTGCATTTGGTACTTCGTGCTGCGAGACAGAAGCAAAGCCTACGCACTCAGGCAGACTCAGAGGGGCAGTCCTTTTGGCATCCAACTCCTCGCGCTCTCTCGGGGCTAAACTTTGGGAACTCAAGGTCGTTGTTGAATTGCGGGAGGTGAAAAGAACAACCTGAATTTGGACACATTTCTTTCTGATTGATGTTCTTTTTGACTTGTGCTTCAGTGGTGCTGCCAAAAAGCCCCCAAAGGGCATAACTGTGATCAAGGCTGCTGATCTTTCCTTGAGGTGCTGAGCCAAAGAAGCCTCACGTCTTCCCTCACACACCACAGACCCTCAGGATACTTACTCAAAGACGGAGCGAAAAGGTCAGGAGTGGGGGCGGCGTATGCAAGCCTCTGGGGCATGGGGAATAGGCAGATTTAGCAGTGTTGACAATTCTGTCTCGTGGTGTACAGTCTCTTACGGGAGAAATGTGACGCAAAGACAGAGATAGAGATGGCTTCGTTTGTGGGCTTTTTGTCAAGGCACATGAGGCTGAGAATGTTGACTGAAGTTGCTGTGTTGTGGTGTGCGTAATTTCCAGCTCCAGTGAGAGACTGGCCATTCCCCTATGGATCCAGGTCGGGCTCCACCCAATCCTGGTGTGAGCCCAACCACGCGTGCGCGCGTGTATGTGCGCGCGTGTGTCCGTGTGTGTGCGTGTGTGCGTGTGTGTGCGTGTGTGCCATGTTTGTGGGGATGGGCAAAAGCAGAAACATCGCTCGTGACCGCGAAGCAGTGTGTATGAAAAATTTTAATTTTTCAGTCCTTGAGGCCCAGACACCAGGACCCCGTGGAAATGTGTACTGCTTCAGTCATCGAAGCCCACAGACCCAGGACCCCCTCCATCCATCTCAAAGATTCCGCCTCCACTTGAGCAGCTGCTCAGCGTGTTGCGTAAACAGCATCGAGACTGTTGGTCGGGGCTCTCGAGCCGCTGATAAAACGTGTGAGGCGAGGCAGGGGAAGCCTTGATGGATTGAAGGCCCCAGACAGGGGCGTCTCCGCTAAGCGTGGAGATCGCATGAGTCACGACAGAGTCCCATGTCCCATACTGAGCTGTTTTTTATGTGGTCACACAGGTACATAGGAGTCACAGGGGCACGTGAGGACAGAAGGGTCAGAGGGTCAGGACTGGTCAGGAGTTAGGAAGGGGTGACCCCAAACGGAGAGCCGGCTTGTGATTCGTTCTTTTATGAAAGTAATTGGATCCTATTAGCATTTGGAGGGTGAGGAACAGTTTTGGAAATTAGGGAGTGTGGCAAACCTTTCAGGCACAGGGTTTTTGGACGACTCCTGCCTGCACAAAATTTTGACCTCACCTCGTGTTCTGCATAAAGTACAAAGACAGATTTCATTTTGCAAAGGCGAAAAAGATTTGTTAAAATATGTTGGCTTCATTTTAGCTTCATTGTGACAGTTCTGAGCGAGATCGAGTTTTTGCATTGTCCAACACAGACAAGAACCACGGGAGATAACATGTCCACAAAGAGCTCGAATTGAAAAGGACTCGCACACATGCAGCTTTTCAGAGCTCATTTGTTTTTCCAGGCAGAGCAACCCAAAAGCTGGTTTCCCTTGGGACTTCAGACCTGGAATTATTCTCTGTGTATCACACGGTTTCTAGTGACAGTCTGGACATCTTCCTGTTGTTTGCCCAAGGCATGCCGAGTGTTTGTGGCAGAAGCTGTAATACACATCCAGTTCAATGTTGAATGGACCTACATGTGTGAGTGAACTGAACTGTACATGCACTGCTTTGAAACCAGACAAATGCCGCACAATGTTGCGGCTCTGTCTGTCTGTTTGTCTGTCTGTCTGTTTGTCTGTGTGTTCTTTCTTTCTGTCTGTCTTTCTGTCCTTCTCTCTTTCCTTCTCAGTTGCCTTCCCTCTCTCTCTTCCCCACTCTCACCAGTGCCCCGATGCTTCGCTCGGCACCACTCATTGCCCTCCATCTCTTCTCTTCCCACACGCTCCCGCCCAGTCCGTGTCAGGTAACTGGCCATTACTCTCCCATCGATCCCCTCAACGCATGGACAGGAGATAAACAAGCACGAGCCTCACACCGTCCCTTCTCTAAAACTTGTGTGTGTTCTTCCCTCTGATCTTTGACGCCCCCGCATGGTCGCCAGCACATCACTGCGACTCCGCCTTGATGGCAATCACCTTTGCATCAACCCACTCAACACCCGGATAAAAAATAACGAGAAGCAGTGCTCAAGTCAACTGCAGTGCCAAGTCCCTTGCAGCATTGGTAATGTCGTCAATTCTTCCTTGTTCATCAATTCTTCCTTGTCCTCCTAGCCTTTCACCAGACATGCTGCATGCTATCCATGGGGGGGTCCATAGGGGGGTCTGGCAGCAGGGGGGGGGGTCTGGCTGCAGGGGGGTCCATGGGGGGCAGGGGATATTTCAGTCCAGCTGCCATACACTGCATTACCACATGGTGCTTCGCCCCAAAGGAACTTCGCACAACAACACGAGCCGAGCAGTCGAGTCCCACGCCGAACCTTCGACAAAAAATCAACGACTACTGATGTGTGCTTCTGCTTCTGCAGAACAACACATTGTGTTGTGGGTGATGGGCACCACTGTTGAGGTCACTATTTCAGCTTTGGGAAAAAAACCGCAGAGAATGGACGAACTTCCTTGCGGAGACAGGATGAGCAGGTGGGGCACGGAACCATGAGGAGCGTCGGGGGGGGGGTTGGACCGGACAGATCTGCTCAAACTCCCTTTCCTATCAATACTGGACTTCCGACGCAGTTCTCCCACCGCCCGTCTGAAAAAAAAACCAAAATGCCTCTCAGGTGGCGCCATCCTTGCAGAGTGCCATACTTTTTCTCTCAGTCTTGTTTTGGGCTGGCAAGAGCCGCAGTGATGTACGTGTGTACACGTGTGAGTACTCACGTGTGTGTGTGTTTGTGTATGTGTCTGTATGAGTGAGGGAGTGTGATTGTGTGGGTGTGGTTGCGTGGTGACAGCAGAGGAAAACAAAGAATTTGTTCAGAGCGACGAGCCCAGCTGGGTAAGGTTGTCTCCTTTTGATAAATGAGACGTGCATGTCAGAGCACAGCAAGATCGGGAGGGAGGCAAAGCATGCCAAGAGGCCTGGAGTTCCAAGCCACCAACCACTCCCCTGACAACCCCAACACACAAGCACCACCAGCCCACCTACCCACCCAGCCACGCCCACACCCACACCCACACCCACCCACACACACATACACACACACTCGTCGAGCGTGCTTGATGTTGCAGCGCCAACATTAATATTGTCTGGGGTCAGGGTGGAGACTTCCTTGTCCCCTTGACTTCACGCTTGCACAGGTCGCACCCTGCAAGTGCAATCCTGCATGGACGGCGCCACTGCTCCGAGTCCAGAACAACACCCAGCTTCACAAAAAGCTGGGCAAACAGAGACCTCGTACACGACAATCCAATTGCGTCGCCGCCGCCGCCACAAAGCGACTCGCGTCGGGTATAGATTATCGGGGCTAAACACTCACCAGTGGATCCAGGGTCCGGGTGGAGAGGGACCTCAGTTTCTGCCAGGGTCCAACCCTCGGCGGGGGGGGGGGGTGGTGGCATCAGTTTTTTTATTGAGGGAGGGGAAACGGGACCCAACTTCAATCCCAACAATTTCACATGCATCAGGCAGTAAATGCAACAGGCACATACCCAAGACAAGGGGGTGGAAGCACTTCGTTTCTCTGGGGGTTTGGGGGTTGGAGGGGGAAGGACCCCCAGGTGGGCTCCTTCCCCAGATCCGCCCGTGTGACAGGTATGGATTACCGAAGCTAATACTTGCGGCTCTGCGTGTGTTGATTTCTTGGATCAACATTTCAATATTTAATGACAATCAAACACTGCCGAGTCTGATATTGAACTCGGCTGCTCCTGCAGATCCGGGTTCGGCGCCACTGTCGCCAAAAACCAATCTGTGGTACATTTACTGTCTTTCTTCTCCTGCCGTATCGGAACCGTGGTCAGGTGGGGTGGAGTCGTTCGATAGTTCCTAACTATCTGGTTTGTTCAATTCAAGGGTAAATGTTCCCTTGTGGTGTCAAAAAAACGCAAGGAACATGAGAGAGTTGGTCGTTTGGGTTCGCCTGTGTTTGTGCTTCCTTGTATTCCCCGCATATGCAAGAACGGTGAGAAGTCCACACTGGATGTGTTCTGAATGGGCATTCCTGGAAGTTGCTTTGTTCTATTCAGATTCCTGACCCATGGAGCCAGTCCAGAGCGTCCATGTTTTGCAGCCCGTTGAGATGATGCACCGTACCCATCAAGACAGCCTTCTGAACGGGGATGCTCAGGACTGGTTCTGTGCATGAGCAAAGGGCGAACTTGGTGTGCTTGGTTGCTCAAGCACAACCTTCCAAAATAGCAACAAACAACGCGCAAAAACCACCTGTCGTGCCGGAAGGCGCTCTCGTGCACGTCACCGTCGGAGCTGATCGCGATCCGTGGGAGATTTGGTCCGAGCGGCTGATCTCGTACAAGAAGCGCTGATTGCAGCCAGACACGCCATGACGCATCTCACGCAAGACTCCTCCAGGGAGGAGAGCATTAAAATGTAATCGTCTTTTTCCTGTTGTTTTGGGCAAAGGAAAGAGCGATCTCCCAGGCAAACACACAGGTGTGCGTTGTGTGTATTCAGGTCGTCCACTTCACAGCGCACGTGCATGATGTGGACAGTGGTCAATATTCCACCGGTTCTCCAGGAACATAGACCCTGTGTTTCATACTGGGTACATCATGAGCGCCAAATGCAAAGACAACCCAGCAAGGCAAACCTTGATCAGAGAGGTGGACCTGCTGGATCCTAGGTCCACCTCCCCTGGCCCAAGACCAAAATTCTTCATCCTCGTTCCTTCGTCTATGTGCGCAGCATCATTGGGGTCAACCCCACACCCAGAACCTGAATCTACCGCTGAACCAACATTCCACCATCCTCCCTTTGGTCCTGTATTCCGAAATAGAATTGCAAAATCACTTACGTGCCAGAAGAATGGAATTTTGTGGTGGGGAACACGAGACCTGGAATTGACGGGAGAACAATGGATATTGTGGCGCTTTTCTCGGCTCTTTTCAGCGGTAATGAGAGCGTGACAGACCTGAGCCTATTCCGCCACCTCCCTGCTGGAATTTCCCAGGTCCCACAGCTGCACAAATACCGCCGGGTCTTTGTGTGCAGGGAGATGGAGTATGAACGGTTCCAGGGGTTGGGGGAGTTCCCGCCTGCCATTGGGCCTGGTGAAACCTCACAATGTACTCAGTGGCCTGAGGCCTCTTGTTTTCAGAATGAGTGTTGGTCACTTCAGGCCTCTCAGTTTCACAGTCACTGAAGTCCTGAAACTTGAGGCCTCTCTGTGTCATGGTGTTTCAGGCCTGGCATCTCTGGGTTTCTACGGCTCACAATCGAGTGGGAAAGAGGCCCATCCCGTAGCAACTGGAATCGCCTTCTTAGCCCTGAGAATTGTCCCACTTTCAAGTTGTTCAAGTACACCTCAAATGCTGAATTTTCTTTCGTTTGCAGGCTCGTTTCTTGCAAAGTTTCTTATTGGGCTGCCTTGTTCTTCACTGGATGCGTGGTCTTTTGCTTGCGTTTCTGTATGGGTCCTTCAGCGGACTGCCTGAGAGTGTGAGCAAGCGTTCGCTGTTCCTCGCACCCACCTGCTGCACACGTAGGCCGCCTTCCTTTGACCAGAAACTGCTTAATGTACGTCTCCCCATGGGGACTCAGAGGAAATGTGGCCATATTGCAGTCAGGTCTCATTCCAAGTGACGGGTTTATGGTCGTAGTGCCGGCAATCTCAACGCCTGGTTCAGGTACATTCATTTGGCGGTACCTGATTCCTCCAGCTGATCCAGGGGTGTTTTGGGAGTCTGCAGGGCCGAAGTCAGGTCCTATTTTTAGGATGCAAACAAGTCCAATCATGACACATTTGACTGGGATTGTATTTTGTGCACTCTTGTAGCTGGTGGCACGGAATTTATGGGGTGACCTACTTCTATGGTGGGCCTGGGGGGCCCTGGATTTATCAGTTCTCTTTGCTGGGTTCACTGGAGCTGCGGGTCGAATTTTGATACACGAGACTCTTGGGGAAAATGCACCTTGCTGAACCCTGAAATACTGCACATAATGACACTATTTTGAGATGCAAAATGTTTCAGAATGAGGCGTTGGAGTTGGCCGGTAAGTTTGAGTCCAAAACAGGAAAAGCAAAACGGGAAGAAGAACAAGGAAACCACCCACAAAAGATTATTTTGAGCCAAAGTCGCTTGGGGAATGTGGCAGGTTTTCTTTTCTTTCCGTAAAATTTCCAATTAAAATTTGTACCCAACGTTACAAAATTCCTGCGAAGTGAAGATTAATTGGGTCGTGTAATTTGTGACAATTTCAGAGGAAATTAATTTTTGTGACACGCAGAGTTTCTGACAGTTTAATACGGAAGCTGAGGCTTGAGAAAAATACCTCCATGGAGCTCGCGGTGATTTGAGGAAATTTCAGTTGCATTGATTTGGCTTGCTCTGATTTGGCTTGCTCTGATTTGGCTTGCTCTGATTTGGCTTGCTCTGATTTGGGTCACTCAGATTTGGCTTGCTCTGATTTGGGTCACTCTAATTTGGCTCACTCTGATTTGGCTCGCTCTGATTTGGCTCGCTTTTTTGTCAAAATTCTTACTTTTTTCACTTAATATTCACAACTTAGGAACTCATTTAACACACACCCAAATGAAACAAATTTCACCAAATGGAACTTTTACACATTGTTTCACAATAATATCCACATATTAACCAAAAGAGAAGAATTGCCC
>JAAUXT010104309.1_pt1 | contig 20145 bp, 24 predicted proteins | sample 7278171 | NCBI WGS metagenome assembly JAAUXT01 (sample SAMN14350112, study PRJNA611818) | marine sediment metagenome | isolation source: surface marine sediment (1.8m) | place: French Polynesia: Moorea | collected 2018-08 | reverse complement strand
GGTATTTTACCCGGTGGGTCCCCCGAAGGGCCGTATACCACACGCTTAATTAAACCACCAACAGTCTGTCTATCTCCGCTTGTCTGTGTATGTAAAGTGGGTCTAAGCGGAGGGGGGGGGGGTGGTTGGACCCACTTTTGGAAAAATGGTCAGTGGGCATCACTGATCATTTCTGGCCATTTTTCCCAAAGTGGGTCCAACCACCCCCCCCCCCGCCGCTTAGCCCCACTTTACATACACAGACAGACGGATATATACAGACAGTTGGTGATTACATTAAGCGTGTGGTATACGGCCCTTCGGGCGACCACACGCTTAAAAATCCAGGAAGCAAGACCACATCAATTGAGCATACTGGAAAGTTGAGAGAGGAAGATCTAGAAATTGTGATGTCATTCCTCTGCCCAGAGCCAAGGGAAAAAATGTTATTGCCGTATTGCGAATGGCCTTCACGTGCACACAAGTTTGACATTGTTTCTTGTCACACGAATTCGTGCTTGGCAAAGTGACCCAACAGTTTGTGTTCGTCATCTTGACTCCATGGCTGGTTCTGCAAAGAAGCAACCAAGAACAGGAATGCGATGACTCGTACCGAGCGCTGCAAGGCTTCCTCTGTTGTGCCCGTGTTCGCCACCGTCGCCTCCGTCGTCCAGAACTTCTGTATCTCGTCGATGACGTGCTGCAGGTCCTCCGGATTCAGCAGAGACGTCCTGTTGCTGCTGTCCGTGTAATCCACAATGGCACGTGTTGACGGCAAATAGCTTCCGATCACAAGCAACGCGATTGTCGATAGAGAAATGGCGTTCTCCATCTTGACTGTCAGCGACACGCTTCCCGTGCTGGATTGCCAGTTCTAGGAGAAGCACAGCACACGCACCTCTCTGGGACCACAGGTTTCCAGGTCACACGAGTTGTTTTCCATCGTCACTGAAAGACCGTGTCTTTTCACTCGATTGTACTGACTGGTCCCTCAAAATTTTCCAAGAATGAGACAAATGTACAGTTTCATCAACACTCGCACATGGGCAGATCTCCGAAAGCCGAGTCTTCACACACCAGCCGGAAGATTGGTTCGGGAAGACCAACCCATATCTTTTGCTCCACGATTATTCAGTCCATGTTGAGGCGCTCCCAGGCTTCAGCGAGTTTCCGAGAGACTCTTGTAGACGACGTTGCACTTGGAGCACATCTTGCACTGATACAGCATACGCACCTTGGCACACAACAGCTGAACTGATTTTCTTGAAAGCTTCATGATGATTCTTCAGCGCCGAGATCGACTGCACTTTTCTCACTTCACACAAGAAACAACCTCTTGCCAATTGTGTGAAAAATCTGTGTTGCAATCTTTTCATTAGTGAAATGCGAAATGTTCAGACACACTCGTGGACCGAACATCCCAATTTTGCGGCAGACAGGGATGCCCAAACCACGGTCACACTGAAATGCAACTTCACCAGAATCAACTGATGTTGTACCTTTTCTTCTGTGAGGTTCATGAACTTGAAGACTGTTTTTTGACTGAAACTCAAATTTGGTTTTTGACTTTGCACTTGCGACGAGATTTCCACAACAGATTCTTTTTCCATTTCACCAAGAACTGAGGCTCTCGCTTCTACGAACATGGACACAAGACATCAGTCTTGGCCGACGTGTGACACCTTTGCACAGATTGAGAGGTGTGGACACTCCAGTTTACTGTGAAACCAGACAAATTCGTCGCATGTTGTTTGGGCGTTACACTAACCAACCAGGACCAAACTCCTCCCTGTGTTGGTGGCTTCTGAACCGGACTCTCTGACAGTGTCACCAACAGCGCAGCAAGACAAGGTGTTGCCGGACACTAATTTGGCCTCGGCTCGCGCGAAAAGTGAGCGAGGTTAATGCATGCACGAGAGTAGAGGCGACCTGGGTGTGTCGAAGCACCGGCTGCAAATATAAATTTGCTTCACTTCAGATTTCCAAACATCCGTCCCATCCCTTTGCTTCACTTCAGATTTCCAAACATCCGTCCCATCCCTTTGATTTCAGCCTGGTGTCTCCAAAACGTGGCCGAGTCATTCCCTGCACGCGACAGGAAACGAAAATCCTGCTCTGTAACAAAGTTTGTCAAGGAACAGATAGGTTGTCATAAGAAACAGGCAAACAAGTTTCTTTTTGTTTTCTCCAACCAATGGGTCTTTGGGCTGAAATAAAGGGCATGTGAGGCATGACGCGAAGATTTTCGATGTATTCGTTGCAGTTTGGTCGGAATTTTGTGAACCAACAAGAAAACGCACGGCGCCATTGGCTGAGCCTCAAGAAACCGCCCAGTGCGCTTCTCTTTTCTGAAGACACCAGCATTGTGGAACAAGAGTTTGGAGGAAAGCACACTGCGAGAACGTTCTTTCAAAACCCCCCTCCCTGTCACAAGCAGACATCACCAACAGTACCTTGACAATGCGTGTTCCACTGCCGCTGTGCACGTGCCGCTGGCCACAGCTGGTCTCAGCAGCAGGACCACTGGTCATGGACGCCGCTCCGCGCCTGCGCCTGAACACGTGACCTCCACGACAGCAGCGCGACGTCACCGCGAGCTCTCCGCAGTGCAGCAGGGCGATTCTTCCCGCTGAAACCTGGCACGTGCAGCACGGTGCGCTGGGCACAGCTGACAGTCCGTCCTCGACAGCAGGACGCTGGAACTTCCTGGTCAGTTCCGGTCGAAGCGTCAATTTTGTGCTCGTTGCCGATGTCGTGCGCCACCGCAAAGAACTGCGAATCCTGACGCACCAACAGAATCAACGCTTTATTTCTGAGACAGCGTTCTCGCTTTTCATTGCAAACGCGCGAATCGCAAAGGAAGAATCGAAGACCAGACCAGTCTTTCTGTTGCACGCTGCCAGTCAATTCGGTCTCAGAAAACGCCCGCGCAAAACGCTACGATCACACTTTTGACTTCGCTATGAAATGAAAATGGAAAATTGTATGTGATTTTTTTGCACAGACATTTTTATTTTTTCTTCTCTGTGATTCAGCATGTGCTTGTAATCCTTGATCACCGCCAGTGCTGCATCCCCCTTAAAAATTTATGTACAGTGCGGGAGGGCAGACGCCGCCCGGCACCCGCCGCTAGTCAATAGCGCCACCCGCCAGACGGCAGCACCCACCCTCCAAGAGATGGCACCGCGGCATCACATCTCATCGCTCACTCACTCTTCCTGTCGCCTTGTGTTTTGAACCTGACGCTGAAAAATTCTGAGATCCCAAACTGGATTTTCAGCGTCATTTTGCAATACAATGTGGCTGGCAAAATGGCAGCGAAAAACAGCTCGAATATGACAAAATTTTTTGAGTTGCCACCGCTTTTTTCTGTTGCTGTACATACAAAAATAAAGGACCATTGTCAATACGTGTTTTTCCGTAAAACGAGAACTGTTTCTAAAAACAAAACGATGAATGAAACGTTGAAATTCAACTTTTGGAAGAGAACGGAGTTGTTTCCCAATCTGTGGCGCTCAGGCGTTCCGTCGCAACACGAGTTCGCCACAGACAAGAAACACTTCAACGGGATCCACGAGATTGTAAATTTTCGAATTGGGAAATACGATCTTGGGAACGCGGAAAATTGAAAGCGAGACAAACACTTTCCTTACAAGAGAGCCAAGTGAAGTACAACCGTTTTTCTCCGAGTTTGCCGTCAGCGAGAAATTTGTGTGGAAGATGAACACAGTCAACAGAAATTCGAGAAACGAAGTGGAAATTCCTTAGCTTCTTTCACAATTGTCCGACTAAGTACATGAACGCTGTGCTGTTGCCTTTCGACGGAACGTCGTTCACATGTCCGATAGACTCGGAAATTTTGTGAAAAATTTGGCGCCTTTTCGGAAGAATCAAATGAACAAGGAGCATCCGAAAGTTTGCGCACCAGAAAAGCTCGTTTCTGCAGGATGACGAAGAGACCAGAACAACCCCCCCCCCCCAATAATAAAACAACTTGACGTCATAAGCCCGGCGACACAAAGCAGAAACAAACCGGCCGGTTCCGAGCAAAACTCTCAGGTGCTCCTTTTTCACCATGTTTCAGCTGCACTGTTTCTCACAGGCACACACACACACACACACACACACACACACCAGTTCCACACGGACGCATTTCGCGCAACTTCACACAAGCACAAACAAACGTAGAAAGACACATGTCCTCACGCGCTGATGGACACATTTTCAGCTGCCCATGGTTCACGCAGATCGAACTTCACGCGACAGACACCAAGTGCGAAAAATTGCAAAACCAAACGCCAACTCGTTCCTGGAACCACCAGACGCAAAGCGTTCGGACGGTGATTCTTTCACAGATGCAGTGAACAATCTCCATCAAACCCAGATCCTCAACTAAACTGGTGACAAATATCGACCCGATCCAACTTTGGAACATTGGTTCTTCAAGTCTGTTTTGGGTTTCCCTCCAGTCACTGGGTTCAGAATGCAGCTTCAGGGCGAGATGGAAACGTGACATTCATCAGGAATCACCGATATGTATTACAAGGCGTGAAGTCATCACACGAAACGTTGTAATCTCCAGCACCTGAACCTGAAAACTGGACCACACTCCCTGGAGGACGCGATTTGACTTTCGCGTAGCTTTCCCGTCGAAAGAGACAAGGTTTTCCACCCCAACCAACCCCACACAAAAGACAGCAACACACAGCAAATCGCAACGCTGTGCGGTACGGGTCTCGCATATCACAGTTTGAGTGATTGCACCATTGAGATTGAGACGCGATGTTCAAGGCCTTGGCTCACAGATTCCTTTTCCCCGATTCTACGAGTAACTGCTGAATCGTGCAAAACGCATCTGCCACACGTTCCAATGATCTCAGCTGTATTTTTTGACGCCTTCACCCGAAGGTTGGTTTTGATCTTCCCACTGGTAGATTTTTCTTGCGCGAACATATTCGCAACAGCCTCCCGTTCCCTTCCCTTTCACCCAATCAAATTTCCACTTTGACAAAACGGTAATGTTACCGTGGACAGTTTTGAGCACTCGTTTCATTCTCACCCACTCGCCCACTAAGTGGTAGAAAACGCCATCACATCTGCAGACATACAACTGAGATCAATTTTACCATTTCTGAAATTTGAAATTGAACTTCGTGCTGGATCTTGACTGAAGTCCAGCTGTTCAGAAGAAGAGCACGAACAAACATGACTTTCTTCGCTAAATGCAACGTTTTGTCTCACTTCATGTTACTATTTAACACTACAACCGAACTCTGGTTGTCACACAGGTGACAAGGCTTACTTTTTTGATGGCTTCACACGCTGAGAAGGGAGCTGACGTTGACTTGAAGGGGCTCCGTTCTGAAGTCGAAACTGGGACTGCTCGGCTGACAGCAGAATCTGCCAACCATCTGGCTCCCGAAGACGCTGAATGCGCCAGGTTCTTTGGTCTGGGCAGCAGCTTTCAGTGAATCCGATTTTTCTTTCCGTGGATCGAAATTTAAAGAGTTCGAAAAAGGCCGTCATGTCCACTGCGAGTCCATAAGCCTTCCAGTCTCCTGGCTTCTTTCGGCACTGAATTTCAAGCAGTACTCCACTTAAAACAGGGCTCAAGGCCAGCAACACTCACTTCTGGTTGGCTGAATGGTTTCAAGTATTTCTCATGGCAAAAGCACATTTGGCTTTCCAATTTCTGGCGGTCTCCAGGTGCAAATCCACTCATGCGGACCAGTCAAGAACACATTTTCAGTCCAGATTCGCGCTCACAAGTCTTCGTGTGCCCGAAAAGTCACAGTGCAGCTGAGATCTCCCCGGTAAATGTCTCTCGGCGAAGGCGAAGGGACGGTGTGGGCAAGCGGGCATTCTCAGTGGACGTGGAACCCCGTGGAGAATGTTGACGTTGCCCGATGCTTCAGTCAAACTTATCCTGCTGCCAACGTCGTCAGAAAGCAGCACAGTGCAGCGTTGATGTATGGAAGCACAGTTCTCAAAGTTGTCCTGAAGTTCCGCGCAGTTGGTGAACAATTTCGTGCTTTGTCAGAATACTGCCTTTTCTGTGGTCGCGGAGACAGAACTTCCCGAACACAAGCAGCACCTTTCAACACTTTTCCTGATGTCCGAAGGTCCAAGCAGCACAAACTTTGTTCCGATAAAAAGCAAGAACACAATATTCTCTTGAGCCGTGGCAACCACGAAATGTCTTCAGAACGACCATTTTGTTGTGTGAAATGGCTGAGTTTCGTGTGTTTTTCTTTCCACATTCCACTTTCATCTGTCGACTTATAAATGCAGGATTCCAGAATTGTGACATTATGCAGAAGAAGGTATTCCCTGCTGCAGAGGGGAGTCACTGGTTTGTTGTTTCTTCGAAACGACGACGACGGTGGTGGAGGCGGTGGCGACCAATGAAAGGCGAAAACCGTGGCACAAACGAGTCGAGAAGAACCAATGAGAGACGAAGATGTTGACTGAATGACTTCTCTATCCATAGATTTGTGTGGTAGACTTCCGACGCTTTGAAAAAATGTCTATGGCGAAGAAATAGAACACAATGTTGATCACCGTACGTCCGACTGTCCGTCACACAACAACACGTCACCTCAGCAACACGACGAAGAGCGTGACCTCGCGTCGCGTCACTCGTGACGTCACGTACGTCACACGACGCCGCGTCGCATCAGTCTCAGACAGACGCTGGTTGCGTGTCGACGGAGAGTGGAACCGAGTGTGTCCGTGACGACATTCTCACTCCTGTTTCATTCTCTCCATTCTCCATTACAGAGACCAAAGCGAACAATGAGCGGCTCGTCACGTTTCAGTCAGTTGAGGTCCCGGTCCTCCAAATATCTGTACTCAAACGTGAAACCCTCCTTTTTCCTTTGGCCCCATTTCTCGTAGTCAAAGTAGATGTACGTTCCCTGCAAGAGAATTCATGACAAACTTGCAAACTTTGACCACTTTTCATTCTGTTCAGTTCCAGGTACTCGCTGACCGACACCAACGCACTCACCTGCTCAAACTCGTCGGTGATGTTTTTGGGTTCCTCGTGTCGCTGGAACCACATCATGTACTTGGTGTGGAACCGCCACGACTGCTTCTTGAGCGCCTTCGCCGCCAAATACTGCGCCTTTGTTCCCTGCGACGGAAAAAAACGGGGTTTTCTTTTTGTTCTTTATTCGCCCCTTTCACAAGTGAGTGGGTGGTACTTGGCATCGACACTGATGCGGACGCAAAAACAAACAGAAACAGGTGGATATTGACGTCGATGACCAAAGAATCTCCGCTGTCTTCTCTTCTATTTTCCTTTGGGCTGATCTGGGGCACACATGAGGCCTCCCGGCTTGACGTACCTCCATGTAGTAAAAGATGAAGAAGAGCGTTTCTACGCCGAGTCGCTGGAAGAACTCGACGGTGTCGGAGTGTGGGGGCGGACACTGGTGGTAGTAATGTGGCGTCGGACACGGGTTCCTCGGTAGGTAGTGCCTGCAATCAAGAGTACGCTGGCAATAGAATTTGGATCCAGAACAACTGTTTTTCTCAAAGTCCACCACACTTAGGGGCGGGGCCGGGCTGTCAGCTGCAGACGCGACCAACTCGAACCGCGACTGACACAGGATGCGACGCAGCTAACTCCACCCAACCCCCTTTTGTGATCGTTACACTTGCGCCGATGCTGTAGCAAAGCGCGTCTGTTCTAAAAACATTTGTTGGGAATATTTCAGCTGCACACCGTAGTCTCTCCGAGTCCGACGGGTGCGGGAGGTGATTGAAGCCGGCTTCCTGCATGTTCAGCTGGTACACGTGCTCCTTGGTGAGGGGTTGAGGGCCGAGCGGCGCCACGCCCAACAGCGGATTTAACTGGATGGTCGTCGTCTGTGGCGTGCCAGGCACCGACGAACTCGTGGACCCGGGGGCTCCGCTTGACGAGCTCCCCACGGCCGCGGCCGCTGCGGCTGCGGCTGCTGCTGCTGCGGCAGCAGCGGCGGCTACGGCAGCAGCTGCGTCAGCCGGGGACGGTGCCGTCGGCTGGGAAGGCGCTTGCGACACCGTTGAACTTGGGTCGAACAATCCTGGAAAACAACCACTGATGCCAATCAACTGAACTGCTTCATGAGAGAAAGAAAAAAATAAGAGAAGAAAATTCAACGAAGATTCCGTGCTCGTTCACAACTCCACACCTTCAGTGTGCGCGTGACGTACCTCTGCTGTCGGGGAGGGATGAGGGTTGAGAGGCCGGGACGCTTCCAGCCCTCCCCGGCGCCGCCGCCATTTGCTGCTGCTGCGACATGCCGGCACTCTCCACGGCCTGCGCCGCGATAGACTTGAGCGAGTTCAGCGCCTCGTTTGTCTGAAAGACGCCCATTGCAGGTGATTCACGTTCACACAGTCCAAAGCAACGAAACGACGCACTTCTTGATCACTCATGTCGGGAGAGACAACAGGCACCTGCCCTCGCCAGCGAAACCCTTTGATGCGCTCGTCAAAGCGAAGACAAACTTGCGTATCATGTTGAGGTCAATGAAAATGAATCAAACTCGTTTCAGCTGTTGAGCACTTGCTCACACTGGAGCGGTCTTTCCTCCAAATGCTCAGCGGTTTCAACCAATCAGTCGGTACTCACGGAGGCTGCGCCTGCGCTGGAGGGGCCATTCATGACGAGATGCAGGTCGCTCTTGCCGACGCCCGGCTGCTGCTGCTGTGACTGACTGAGTGAGGGGTGCTGCTGCACTGCAGACGAAGCCGATGCGTTGTGCTGCAAGCGGGGGGCGCACTGATACAACACAGGTCTCAAAAAGCTGTTCAGCGCTCATTCAAGCTCATTCATCAAAAAGCTGATTGCCCAATGTTGGCTTCAACACCTTCGCATTCATCCAAATCTACCGGTACCTCGACTGAAGGTCTCTGTGAGATGCTCACTTCTGATTTACACGGGAAGATTTGGCAAACGGGAGCAACAAATATATCAAAATAAGAACTCAAACCAACGCCAACCTGTAGCGCAGGGGAGGGTGAAGAAGAGTTGACGGCAGTGGAGGAGGCGCTGCTTCCCAGGAGCGGTGGGGGCGGACCCGCGGCAGCAGCGCCAGACGTCCCGGCGGCGCCCGGCGCTGACGTTGTCAGCGACAGCGAAACCGGCGTCGCGGCTGGCGACGGCGTTGGCGGAATGGACTGAAACAGGAGAGAGACAACACTGCACCATCTGACTCGTCACTTCAGCGCCAAACACCATTTCCACCTCTACGTCGCATAATGAGCAGTGTTACCCCCTCATCAAATCCACACCCCGCAACCCAGTCCTGTACACACCCACCCGGCGCGCGCACACACCTGACTGTTGGTGCTACCCGGTCCCGCGGACGCGCCTCCAGGCCCCGTTGCTATGGACGACACCGACCCTAGAGACGAGGACAGCTCGCTGCTGTTGTTGCTGTTTCCAAGGCCGCCATTACCGTTCGTTACCACGTGCTCCAGCGAGTTTATCAGAGCTTTCTCTGCAAAGCAACGACACAAGCGATGATGACTGCAACGTGCACCATTTCAGAAGGGTTCACAATCGTCGCACCAGCTGAACACTTAAAACAAGAACACAACCACGTTGATCACGCGCGGTCTACAAGAGTACAGTGCTGCAAATTATGTCCAAGGAGGTGCACATTTCCGGAAGATACCACACAAGGATTTGTTCTTGAATGCCACGACCATTGTTCTCGAGAACCATTACGTCAGAGTAGAATGCTAACGAAACCGTTTGCACACAATTTTTTTCTCGAAAGTCACGACTCCTTTTGCACGCAGCACGAGTGCATTTTGAGATTGCTTGAGTGCATTTTGTTGTGCGTTTGTTGAGTTCAGCAACCCACATACGATAATGCCACCTTGTTTTGATGCAAAGAGAAACTCCCGATTCACACACATACACACGTACACCCACGCACACAGAAGAGCATCTTGCAAGGCCCTGCTGTTTCACTTGTGATGATCAAGCAAAAAAATATTTCCATCATGAGTTGGGAAGGCCGTACGTCTTGTCTCGGAAATCCCGCTTTCTCTGTCATGACAAAACATGTCCACAGGGGGGGGGGGGAGTATCCACGGTGCAGAACAATTCAAAATTTTACATCTGCAACAGGTCAGACCCCTCTCCCCGTCATATTTTTTCTCAGAGTGCGAACAACCTTCTCGTTCAATTTTTCCTGCACATCACACTCCAACCCGACGCGGACCCCTTGTGATCCTGTCCACACCGTCCGGAGACTCTGGAGTATCCAAATGAGAATCACACGAATGTTTTGGAAACATGTGCATGCAGACGAGCTCGTGCTGAACATAATCGTACAAAATGCCATTTCCCAGCCCGATGCCCGCCAATTAGGAGATTTTTGCGGGGTGCTTCTCACCTTTGAAGCTGACCACAACGAAGAAACTCCCAGGCTTCTGTGCCACTTTCAGATTCCATTTCAATCAAGACTTCCTTTCGAAAACAAGTCACATCCTGAAACTCTGGCGACGAGGAAGTTTCCAGCCAAATGCGGCTGATAGATCCAGCTTCCAACACACCCGTCGATGCTTTGTTCACCAACAAAAAACAAGTGACTACATCACAGCACCAACTTACGTTGCCAACTTTTATCAGTCGTTTGACTTTTATGTAGGTCACTTAATTGATAAAAACTGACAATTCGACGTGTCACGTATCTGTTCTGCAACAAGAACACTTTGAAGTGCAGACACGCGCTGAGCAGCCACTACGGCAAAAGAAGTTGGATGGTCTCCCACCATATTCTGAATTCTCACCCATTATTCACCAGATTTTTAAACGTTCATTGAAATGGGGGAGGGTCTGCTTCACTTTTTTTGCCGAAGTCAGGGTTCCCACCTTTGTCCCCGTTTTGTCTTCTTCACTTTCCGCTGACTTGTCCAGAAAATTTTGTCGTTTTCCAGATGAAAGAAATGTAAAAATCTTTCAGCCTAACAAAGTGAGTTTGAATGAGTTGAAAACAAACATGATTTAAATACGCGCGCCGACCAAGCTTCGCAGGGCCGCGTGTCAAACAGGAGCAAACCTTGGTAAACGGCAAACCCAGTGATGGTTTCACCGACAAACATCACCATCACGAACATTGAAAAAGGATGTGATCTTTTCTCTGCCAGCGAACTCCTCGTTTTCCGAAATCACAAGGGTGATAATGTCATGCACACCTTTATCCAGATCGCGCACAAAAACTGCAGTTTGAAATGAGGTTGCAAGCAGGTTGCTAGAGGAGCGGGATCGGTCCACAGGGTGGAGCGGGCTGTGAAGACACCTGGGCAGGGGTGGGGCATGTTTGACCAATGGCGGAATGCAAATATTCCAATATTCACGCATTGCAGTCTGACATGCCAACAAAACTGAACAAAGACAGACTTTTCAATGCAGACAGACACTCCTTGGCAAGGAATATTGCAGGCAATTTTGAGGTTGCACGTGACATTCTAAGATAATTGATCTGTGAACTATTGTGTCAAAACCCTTGTTATTTCACCAACTGGGTCGCAGGCATTCCACTGCAATGGGTCTGGGATGGCTGCAGGCACGAAGGCAAGGGCCACGTCCGAGCCTCAGGCAAGCAGCTTACCCTGGCTGGGCGCAGCACCCGCTGCTGCGGGCGAGCTCGTCCCTGCAGCGGAGGAGGAAGAGGAAGAGGAGGAGATCCAGTGATTGGGCACGAGCACGGCTGCGGACCGTGCAGAGGAGCCGCCTCCACCACCCAGTGGTGCCACCAGCTGGGAACCACCTGCAAAGTCACCGACGCCTCGCCGTCACACGCACACACACCACACACACACGCCACTGTTGATGTGGCTCCTCAGTTGCACTGACACCTTTCGAAAAAAAAGGCACACCAAAACAAAAAACCTCGCAGTTTTCACTTGTGAGGTTTGCACAGTAAGGTGAGACTTTACGGTGTGCCGGCGCTATTTTTAGGCACCAGAATCCCCGACAGGTGTGCACTGTCTGCAACTGTCAATTGTGGAAGTCAGCGACGGGCTTCCTTGTTTCCGGAACCAGGGCTGGGGACGCCGCAAGGGGCTCAGAAATGTTTCGCAAATAACCTCGCGACAAATCAACACAATAAAAGCTCACAGCTGCCAACAGACGAACTGTGTGCTCATCAGCTGAATGGAGAAGTGCTCATTCATCTCGTCGAAAGGAAGGAAATACGTTGACGTGAAAACACCAAACATCCAGCTGTTGTCAAACAGTTCGTTTAGTGGGGTGATCACCTTGTTCGTGAGAAACAAATCATGAACATTATCACTGAGGTTGGCCAAACTACTGTGAAACACCCTGGTCAATAGCTTTGGTATTTCACTGCACGGTTCACCGTACATCAGCTGGACTACGACAAAAACATCTGGGTCACCTTTGTGTTCGTCTGTGTGTAAGTTGCTGAATGTTGAAAGCAAGGCTCACAGGTGAACAGCTGCTCTTCTCAACAACAAAGCAGGTCCACCTGTCTCTATTCAAGGTCGCCTATTCAAGGTCGAACAACAAGTCTGAAGGCAGTTACAACCAGATCACACACTCGTACTGCAATCTTGGTCGCCGCAAAACAATCGTGTCTGCCTTAAAAGAGGGTGTACAGTCACCAAAAAGTATCGTTGGTCGCACGAAGACCATTGCATGAGGTTGAGAAGTGCATTTCGGTCTCTACACAGCCTATCCTGTGTGCTGATCACACGCACGCACACGCACACGTTCTGCTGACACGGACACCAATGGAGTACAGATTTACGAGGTATGAGCCCTTCATCCACCCGGACACTTCATTTTTGTCCGCTTTGTTGAGACTGTAGAACTTTTCCGAAAACGCCTCAGTTCTTCGGAGGTTGCTTTGTGTGTCATTATTGGACACACCAATCGAAACACTTGAGAGATGCTCCAGTTCCTTGCGAACGTACTCGCGTGCTTCGACGCCACAAGGTGAAGGTGCAGTGTGCAAGATTGTGTTGAAGTGAACGCTCACCTGCATTGGAGTTGTGGAGCGCCCCCGCCGCCGCCGCGTACGCCTGACTACCGGGAGGCGGCGTCGTGACCACGTGATGCACCGCGCTGCCTTCCAACGGTGTCGCCGGACCTGCGTTCCTGCAAACCCACAAACAAACAATATAGAAAAGGAACACGAGCGCCTTTCCAAGGCAACAATCTGCAAGAGCGCGATGTCCTGGAGGCTGATGACCTGCTGTCACCTGTGCTTTGCCTCCTCGTTCTTTTGCTCGTTTATTGTTGTGCTTTTTGGGTACAGGGCGGAGTGGAGTTTGCTTTTCGACAAGAAAACGTTGCAGTGTAGACACGAACGACTCAGTGACTCAACATGCTGTGCATTTCAAGAATGTCGCTCATGTCGGCATGTTGAATTCGAAAGTGTCCACTAACCATTTCCCCGCAACTTTTCCCTGGCTGGACATACAAAATCTGACCAGAGTTTCACTGATGGGGTGGGGATGGGGGTGGGGTTTTGTCTACATCATCTCTCCAAGTCAGTGTGTTCAAAGTGAGCATTCACACAATGGGCAACCGGGAAATCGAAACCGTTTCGCCCTTCATCATATTCGCGACAGCTCAATTCACACACGCGGGAGGATCCTGGGCAACAACTAGGAAGCTCCAAAATTTCTGTCCCAAAGGAGTGGGTCTGGGGCTTCTGGATGTGAACTTTTCCGAGTTTCCAGACTCGAACTAAGTCGCTTTTGTTTGGTTATAAATTTCACTCCTGGAGAACGGGATGGTTGCACTGCGTAGAGAGGCATGCAAAACCGAACCAGAGGGCTTCTCACTAGAACACCCACATTGGCATTCCAGACAGCCCGAATGAATGAGGCGGTGGTCAGAGAAACAACACTTACGTGTTGAGTTTGGTGGGCGTGAGCGGAATCTTCGTACTCGACGACGTTGACGATGTGCTGCTCTTCACGCTGCCCTGTTGCAAATGAAAAAACAAATTCAAATAGCAGTGGAAAGACTTGTCGCTCTTGCGTCGCAACAAGTTCTCAAGCATTGAGCCTCTTCAAAGTAGCAACTCAAAAAAAAAAACAATTCCCCGGCCAGTCAGATGGGCTTGTCGGCAGGTGGGATTGGTGACTTGCTCCCAAGAGGACGTCGGACAGGTGCCCGATACGCGGGTAAAACAATATCCGCCCAAGTGGTCAACAAGAAAGCAGAGCTATGAACACAGGAGCGTCGCAAGCGCATGCTGCCACCATGAACATGAGGCAGACTCCACTGGGAGGGGGGCGGGGCGGAGACCTGCCTCATTTTTGAGGCACGTCCTGTCCTCTCCCCCCGCCCTCTCCACCTCGCAGGGCAGCAGTAGATCTAGCCCTGCGCAGTGCCTCTTCTATTGCCAGTACACAACAACGGATTGCTCCTTCCGACGCGCCTGTGTCGAAATACGATGAAAAACTTACATCATCTGATTGTGATTTGTGCCGCTTCCTCTCCTCTTCCAACTTCTCCTGCAATGTTCAAAAAACACAAGGTGTGATCCAGAACTGAAACGTTCGGAACAGCCGCCGATGCACAAGGCAAGTTGGAGAAACACGAATTCGCTTTGGAATGTTCAACGCCCAACCACTCTCCTTCCACAACGGTTATGGAAACCAAAACCACAAGGAGAACGCCAGATTGGCCTGTGAACGTCTCACGTGACCCCCGAGCAGAGCGACGCACCTTGGAATGATTCTGGAGCCCCGGGCTGGGAGATGGGGAGCTCGAGTTGGTGGAAGTGGGTGTCCCCGACAGGTTGCTCGCCATGTGTTCGCCGTCGTTTTCGCCGGGAGAGGTCGCTAAAAGCGCCATTTCTGCAACACAACGAGCAGGTCAACAATGTTCGGGTCATTTTAACACTTAACCCGCAGTGGGACATTGAAAATTCCGTTCAAAGACCGAGAACCGTAACCGTGTCGCATATCGCAGCAAGAAGGCTCTTGTACCAAAGCCGCCCCATGTGACAACAAGTCTTTAGCCCATACACCCAAGACCTCGAAAGATCACACCACCCAATTTCTGATCACCAACACAGCACATGGCATTTCATTGTGTGATGTCCCTTTGGGGGAAGAGCCGAAAATTGTTCATTTGTGGCCTCAACATGTCCCGTTCCATTCCAACCTGTCGCGCAGGGGGTGCGCACAGGGAGATCGCACCTGCAGTTGCCTTGCACACTGCTTCTTGAACCACAAGCAACGATTTTTGAACTGTGGCCAAACTTCGATACTTACTTGCACCTATTTCTTCAAGATCTAAGTCGTCGTAGATATACTCGTTTTCTTCGAAGTCGGGTTCCTGGTTGCTGTCGGCGTAGTATTCCACGTCTTCCCGGATCTTCCGAATCTGTCGCAATGAACACCACGAAGTTTCTGAGGCATCGGGTAAAATAAAGTTTGTTCGAGTGACTTCACTGAACTGGCATGCCAACTGCATGCAACACTCGGCGCAGTACGATGTTGCCCACACTTGTCAGGTGACAACCATATTTCAAATGTCAAGCAGCTGAGGGGGGCGGGCGGTTACCCGGCACAAAAATAAACCCATCTTGCTGGTGTCTCCTGCATACCTTTTCATGTCACATGACAGGCGGAGGGGGTCGGTCACCCAACAATTATTTTGGGCACATTTTGAAATGTGCAACGAGCCGGGGGGGCAGGGAGCCCTCCAACATCAAAAAATTTGGACGACACCTGGCATCACATTTTCAAATCTTGGGTTTCCCCACAACCCTTTGTAAATTTTCAGATGTCATGTGACCCCTGGGTCGGTGGCGTGATCACTGAACATTGAAATCTGAGGCGAAAGCACCAGAACAATACCGGTACACTGCACTGCGACTCTGCCGAGTGCAAAAAGTCATGCTGTCGAAAACAAATCCAGTTTCACCCGTTGGGGCAGAATCTGTGTCCCTGCCTGACCAACCCACAAGACAACGTGCCTGGCGAGAAAATGGAGCTGATCGCGTGACGTACCTGATCGAGATCTATGGCATCATTGTCGACCATGCGCATGATGGACTCGAGTTTGCCGACATGAAATCGATGTCGCTCCAGAAAGTTCTTCAGCTCGTCGAGTCGATCTTGCTTCTGCGATCAAGAGAATACTTCTGTTGTTTTGAGAGCAAACAAAACAAGAGATCAAAGATCAACAAGCCCACGGCCCGAAATTTGAAACGAAACGAGAAGTTGAAAATTTTCCTGAAATATTTTTTCGTTGTTTTGGCCTGAACCAACTTGAGTTGGTTTTATGGGGAGCAGGGAGGATAAACTGGCTCAGTAAGTTCACCCTGATTACGAATCATTCGGAATGCTAGCAAGAGCAAAGCAACTCAGTTGCTTTACCTGCAAACCAACTCAAGTTGGTCTTGGGAGCAAACCAACTCAGGTAGTTCGTCTGTTCTTTTTTGGCTTGTATTTTTAGCCCCCCCCCCCCGATCGTAAACCAACTTGGTTTCAATATGCACACACACACATGGGGTGACTGCAAGTTCATTGTGTGCCGCACACAAATGAGATACAACGGCAATCTTTCTGCCAAGAAATAATGTTTCAACACTTCGGCAAACATTTCGCAACACTGAAGAAGAAAGCAGGTTCTTCACTTACATCTCGATCAAGTTTTTTCCGCCGCGCTTGCAGGTTCTCAATTTCACTTTCGAACTGGTCAATCTGCTGGTTCAGATTGTCAATATTTGACTGAAAAACACAAGGAAACACACAAATTTTACGCTTCCTGTCTGATTGCCCAATCACCGTCGTTGGCGTCTCGACGAAACTGGGCTCTGGAACAGTGTGTCCAACAGTGGTGCACACTCTTGAATATGATGTTGGCACGTACGGAGATCCAGTTGGTCATCTCGTCCTTCTCCTTCTGCTGCGGGTCGAGCTTTGCGGCGGCGCCCAGCCCCTCCTTCGAGTACGCCTTCGTCTTCGTCTCGCGCTCCACGATCTTGAACCGCTCCATTTGCTGCAAAACAGTGCAGACGACTCGCTGTCTTTCATGTTCACGTGGCACAACCCATTTGTCTTGTGAGGGGCAAACAAAACGGAACAGACACCGCCATGATCATATTTTTGTCCAGCTGAGCGTGGTATGTTCACCCAAAGAGACGTCGTATGAGGCGGAACTGTATCGGGTTCACTCACCGTTTCTATGAGTTTCCTGTTTTCTAACAACACTCGTTTGTCCTTGATGTCGTTTGAAGCAACCCATGTCTTGATCTGGTCTCGCAACCGCTGCAACAATCGGACACGAACAGATTCAGCTGTCACATCATCTTGCGACTTGTAAGAAATCGAACAAAAAGCATCAAGAACACACACACACACCAACAAGAACACCAGGAAAAGTTACCTGCAGCTTTTTGATTTCTTTCTTCAGATCAGCCTCGTACTTTTCTTTCTGGTTACTGTTTGTAGCATTGTGAACCTGAAGCAAGCACGGATATTTTGTGTTACTGCGCAATATCATGCGAATTGTGACCGACACACTTGAAGCGACCTCCTGTCAAAGTTGTGGGGTTTGAATTTTGAAGCCAGAATTGAACATTGGCTCTGGATTTCGGTCCTTGACAGGGATAAAAATTTGTATCACTGGGATCAAGTGACCAACCAGTCCGCAACCTGTGGACTGAACTGCTGTGCGCGTGGGCTGCAACTCAATGACAGTCATCACGTTGGCCATCTGATGCTTCTTGCCGTGTGCAAATCCCCAACCTTTCTGGGGGAGACTTCGGACAAGCCTCAATGAGGTGACACAAGTCAAGTTCTTTCACCTCCACCCGACCTTTCAGTTGAATAAAGTGGCGAACACACACATGCACGCACACGCACACACAGTGATGTGCTCACAAACAAACTTACTTTTTGCCAGACATCTTCGAACTGTTCCACGCCTTCAGATATCTTTTTCAAACATCTGTCTATCTCCCCTGAAAAGAGAAAGTGGTGACGTGTAAAACACATCTCTGATCACAAGCCTCAACACACCGGCCAGTCAGGAAATAAACCGAGTTCACAGCCGTTTTGGACTGGACACAAGTCAACGTCAACACAAACACCGTCAAGAAACCACGGAGAAAACTCTGGCCCGAGACAGATGTCGAGAGCCAGTGTGCAAACTGGAATGGAGCCGTGTGACACCAGCAAAACAGAACATTTTGCTGATTCGATTGAACTGGTCACCTCTTTCAAAGGAAAACAAGCTGGTGCATCAGACCAATCGACCCAAGCAGACAAAAAAAACAACTCAATCTTCAGTTGTCATTGCTCTGCCCCTGGGGTGAGGGGGGAACAAATAACTGGCCATCTTCTGCTCGAAAATGCTCAGATCTAACCCCTGCGCCTCTGGTCTAGCCAAAACCAATGTCAACGGTCTATTCCGCAGTCCAGATCTATTTACTGTCTATATGTACGCAGCTGATCTTGGACTTGACCTGAAGTCACAACAAACGTTGGTGTTGGTTCAGAACACAGAAACAGATCTTCCACAAACGCACCACCGGGAGGGAAAAGAAACAGATCCAGAGTTTATTCCTGCAGACTGTTCGACGAATTTCTCCCCAGGAGAGAAAAGAAATGTTCACAAAAGATGTTCAGCTGTACTGACAACCGACAACCACAGCCCAGCTTCAATGGCCTTCAAAGGTCTCGGCAGGTTGTGTTGCACTTCGCAACGAGGAAAATTACGTCTGAAAGCCAACTGAACAGCCGCCATGTCCACCTAAGAGTGGATCGTCATTGCCTTTGTTGCTGCAATTGTGTCCAGAAGTTCCGTTGCAAAGTCTCAGCTGGAGAAAACATACAACAGCGTGCTGGAGAAAAAACCCAACCAAAACAAAGGCCAACTTTCACTTTTGGATGACCCCAGAGATTCAGGCACCAGGTCCAAGAAAACGACAAGTCTTCTATTTTCACTTCGTCTTCTCTGAGGCTCACCTTGTAATTTCCGTCGATCAGCCATAGCCTGTTATCTGGACTACATCGGACCGAAACTCAGTTTGATATTCTAAAATGGCTGAACTATTATGGGATGGATGTGAAGTCAGTGCGCAGGCGTCACTCACAACATCAACTTCCGGCGTCGGGAAACTGGAGAATTGTTTTGCAGGTTTTTATTGATTTCCACACGGTGAGAAAGATTTTAAAAGTTACAACAGTTTCTTCGTTCACCTACTGGTACTAGCAATTGTCTTTTATGAAAGAGTTGAAACGTAAGCAAGAGGCTGGGCGAATTGAGCAGAGTTGAAAAGTGGGACTTCGGTGCCAGAAGATCCACTGCCATAGAATCTAACTGCCTTTTCAACGACTGGTCTCGACACAGAAAGAATCATTTTGCTTTTCCAGACAGCAAAACCGGAGCTTTGAGAGGCTGAGTGCACTTAATCTCAGTCTCAGTGTGCATTAGACAGTGTCAAGTTATCTTCATGGATCTGTGATGTCATGCTCAGAGGTCGTTTCAGTTGCTACGCGCAACACAAACCAGTCGTTGGATCCAGATCCAAAGGGGAATACCAGATCTAGATCTACTTCGAAACACAAACAGCTTGCGTGTGTTCCCGAATGATCAAAGAGCACTCTTTGTCGAACAGATATCGATGTAGATCTAGTTTTTGGCTCTTGCGCCAGTTTAAGAACTGTGGAGTGACTTGGACCAAAAACCACGAGACTCACCTTAGTATGAATGCGCGATGCGCCACACAAGCCTGTCAAACACTTGGTGTGGTGAGAGGCCTAAATTGAAGTGCCTCACCACTGCTTGAATAACACAGGGGTGAGTTTTGGTGAGTCCTTGGCATGCAGATTCTTCTTCAAGCTTATGAACAATATTTTGACAGAGAAATCCTAATAATTCTATTTCTTCTGAGGTGATATTCCGAGCATTGGCTGCCATTTTTCAAAGAGGAAAACCTTAAGGGGTCACATGACCACCCCATGGGGAGAGGGATGCTGGGAAAACTCAGCAAAACAGTGATATTATACTATTATGTATCTATTTTCTATCTGAATAATTATAAAAATATTCAGAACATTAAAAATTGTAGAAATTGTAGTTGAGCCCCTCTGCCCCCTGGTGGGGGAGGAGTGTGGTGTGACACACCAGCTGTAAAAACCACCACTCACCAGATGGCGTGATTG
>JAAUXT010093195.1_pt1 | contig 20149 bp, 25 predicted proteins | sample 7278171 | NCBI WGS metagenome assembly JAAUXT01 (sample SAMN14350112, study PRJNA611818) | marine sediment metagenome | isolation source: surface marine sediment (1.8m) | place: French Polynesia: Moorea | collected 2018-08 | reverse complement strand
TGGTGGGGGGGTCTGGTGGTGGTGGGGGGGGGTCTAGTAGTGGGTGGGTGGGTGGGTGGGTGGGTGGGGTCCAGTGGTGGGTGGGGGGGTGGGGGGGGGTGGGAGGTTACATTCTAAAGTGTGGACAGACGCACACATGAATGCTAAGGGTTTTTAAGCCAACAGCGGGACCTAGATGGCCGCTACCGCGACCATCAACAAGAAAATGCAATGGCGGCTTCGCTCGAAATAGATCTAGTTTTGTCGCCTCCGTGAAGGCGACACGTGCGTCATTGTGAATCCTCATGAAGAATTCAGTTTCATGTTCAGTGCTCAGATGGTTCCACTCGAACACAAGATCCGATGCACTCAGGGCCAAGTGGGTTTGGGGTCCGATTGGGCTCTGACTGGGGTGTAGGCGGGAAGCAATCTCGACCTTTGAAAAATTGGCCTGGAAAAGGGGCAAAAAATTGGCTCACGAATTCGTGGATTTGACGTGAGATTTTACGTCGGGCAGACATTTGTTCAACGACGGTGAACAACATTCACAAACTCTCGGCCGTTGCATTGAGAAAAAGAATCTGCGAGCACTCGGCTCACGACGCCTCGGCTGAGCAGCTTTTTTGGCTGTCACCGCACATTGTTGTGAATGCCCGTCAGGGAAGCTGCAAAAAGAAACTCGTGTTTCCGTCTTACGCTCTCCAAACATGCTGCACGAACGTGTGGGTGACTTGGCAAGCAAGAGAGCGAATCAAGAATTTGGGGAGGTTGGACCCGCTTGAAGTTCGTTTTCTATTCTGTTCTTCCGAAGGACAAAAAGAAACGTCGTCTGCCTTCCTCAGACGCCGGGGATAAATTTCAGAAGCTCAAGAAATCATCTGCAAAAGGAAGTGTCAAGTGCTGGTCGTTGCCAAGCAACCGCACGCGCGTTGTCAGCAGAAACCGAAAGTCGATCCGGAGGGATACAGTTGTGCGGTGTCTTTGATGCTTGTTTGCTCGGCATGTTCTTCGTGGATCTGTTCGGCTTCAGCAGTTTGATCGCGCACAACCGACAAGCGCTGGAGGGAAAAGGGTCCGGGATTCCGCCGAACCACCCTGACCACAAGTTCAACGAATTTGGTGTCAGAAACTGAAATGTTCTTGATCACGCAAACTGTATGGGGTGAGGGCGAAGGCGGGGATCAGGGGCCTTGCGTCACCCCGAGGTTTGCTCCTGCATCCTCACCAGTGAGTGTGTGCTCGCCATCACGTCGAGCCTCCGCCGCGCATCACGTCGCACGTCGTCACGTCGCACGTGTCTCCGTCGTGACAGCCACGCTGACTCAACTGCCTGTGTATCTGACGTCTCTTAGAGTTCGATTCCTTGGGAGACCTGGATGTCGCATGACGTCTTTCCCACTGATAGCTGCTCACTCCAGGGGTGGACTCTTGGGGTCTTGAGGGCCCTGGGACCCCTTGACACACGGAAAAATGATTGGCCTCCCTCATTTACGCGGCTGCTATCCTGGGCCCCCTGAGGTCGCCCCCTTTGACCAAATCCTGGATCCACCCCCTCTCACGTCCCGAGGAGCGCTTGAGGCGAGGCAGGCACGTGCATCGGTATCTCCAGCACCTTCAATGGCAATGTAATAAGGATGCTAATGCTTCGCATCAAGAATTCATGACCATACACAATAACTCATACGCAGTCCCACCGGCCACGTCGAATTAAATCTTCCCACATCCAGACAACCTGGACAGGCTCAATGTGGATTTGTGACATGTCCAGGGGCGGATCTAGGGGTAGTGGCCGGGGACTCTGGGCTCTCCGATCCTGAACGAAGGAACGGACCCTGATGTGGGCTGCGTTCTAATCTTCCTTGCATGAGTGTGTGGATGAGTTTCAAACAGGGTCCTATCCAGTCCAGATTCACCACACCAACTGCCTACGTCGGGTCAGATCTAAGATCTACCTCACTGTCAATGATGCCAGATACGCCGCACTTCCTAGTAGGGCCAGATCCTCTACACCAACTTTTGAAATGTGCCACACCGAATGGCGTAGCTGAATGCATTTGGCGGGCTGTTCAGTGCGATGGCATTTCAAAGTTGAAGCCCCTGAGAGGTTGCCGTCTGACCAGATCTTTGATTCATGGCTGCGCCGTGTTGAGTCCTCGCTGATGGAGGTGGAGAGAGCAGATCCCCGCGGCGCCCGGGCGGTATCCGCGGACCACGGGGCGCGACTGCGGGGATCAAGTCTGTTCACAACTCCACTGCTGCTGAGAACCTGGTTGGAGCCTCATGGCAGTTTGGACTCGCGTCTTGTCACTGGCGCATCAATGTCACGTCGACTACAACAAAATTGTGCCATGAACAACATGATCACCATGTCCACATTTTGCACCAGTGATTCACCAATTCTGACTATTTTTGCTTGGTGCCAATTGTTTGGGTCTTTGATGGTGTTGACAAACATGGCAGTCTTCTTTTGTGTCCACTCGGTACATTTTGGTAAATGAGTTAAATACCCCACCAGTGCAAATCATGCTATTCCTGGCAGAAAGGAAAGTCCCCTCGTATGTGCTCTGTTGGATCCAGGTTCAAGGAAAGGACTGGCCCCCGATCCTGATTGGGGCTCGAACCAGGCGTGAGCTCAAACTTGACTCGTATTCGCAATAAAGGCAAACCAGACTGTTCCTGTGACACAAAAAGTGACTTTTCGCGGGAGGAGGGGGGAACAGGGAGATCGGTCACAAAAGAGCGTTCGCGTGCATGTGCATGTTCACTCAAAAGGACACGCTAAAATTTGCATCACTGCAGTTGCCATTGTCCGAACAGGTTGTGTCTGTCTCCCATCTGCGGACACGCGTTTGTGTGGACGGAGCCTGCGGGGAGATGTACGAGGCTTCGGACGGAGTTATTTCCGGGCGGAAGGGATCCGTCCTGGAGGAGCGGCCTGCCAGGAGCGGTGATGGAGTGTGCGCTAAATGAGAGCGACGCGAGGGCTGCAGATTAATTCTGCGATATGCGACACGAGATGAATCGTGTCGTTTGTGTAGGAGGGGAGGATCCAAGGAGGGGGGATCCAGCGCGCGCCAGTGGGTTCTGAGTTGCAGGCAGGGGCGCATCTGGGCGCTTGAGGGGAAGCAACATATTTTGAAATTTTGACCTTTCGTTCTCCGTTTGAGGAACATTTTTGCCCAGAGCCCCACCCATTGGTCCAAACTGCTGATACCCCACCCCATCCCGCGAACTTTCCCCCCCCCCCCCCGGCTCGGCCCCTGTGTGGCGGCGGCGGCGGCGGTAATTCTGAGCCGCTCATTTCTGCGTCCTGCTTATTCTCAGCTTCTTGTCCGTGATTTAATGAAGCCGTCGGGACCGGTGCTGTCTGCTCGGTGTATCAATCCGCCGTGAGCGTTCAGGTGAAACATGTCGCTTCCGAAGAGCTCGGGCGACGTCCGAGTACAGTCCTCTCCTGGAAACACGAACACCCCAAATCAGGTTCCTTGGGTTCGGTTGATTGGTTTTTCCGGGTGATCGGTCATCAGTGGTGCTTGAACTGATTGCGTCAGGTGGAAATGTAAATGTGAAAATTGGCCAACTCGAAGAAAAGAAGGCCTGTCAAAATATGCTGTTCGAAACGGCCACGTTTGGGGGCCACCGCTTCCAGCAAGAAAAACACATGTGATGAGTTTCTGTGGATTTTGGTTCCTCGAACGAAAACAAAGACCAGTTGATCGTGTGAAAAATCCATGTCGGACCCGACCGTACGCATGACAGCTTGGTGACAAGATTTCTGTGCTTTATCGTTTCAGATCACCCACTCACCCACCCACTCCCCCTGAGCCAGACGCGGGAGCGACCTGCCGCAGCCTCTGAGATGGGCCACAAGAAACACAAAAACGCGTCGGGACCCAAGGGCGGAGGAGGAGCAGGAGGAGCAGGAGGAGGGAAGGGGCGGAGAGGAGGAGCCACGGGCAAACAGACCCTGCCCACCACCCTGACGTCCCTTCCGATCAGCAAGAACTTTTTCCTGCTCGGTCTCGTGGCCGGGATCCTTGTGCCTTGTTTCCCGTATATTTGGCAGATTGTCCAAAGCGTCCTTCGTTCTTCCGTATCTGTCCCGCCCCCCGCGGAGTTCAGTGGGAGCTCTGAGAGTCCCCGCACCCCAGATTTGCCCGAGTATGAGAGGGTGTCGCTTTTTGAGCCGTACGCGATAGATTACGATGCAGTACTGAGAGTGCGAGAGGAAAACATGAAGAAGTACTCGTATCCGTACGAGAGAGATGGCGTTGATAAGCGCTCTGACTTGAGCCTGCAGGAGTTCTGGGACGTGTACGACGGCAAGTGGTGAGTAGCGTAGTTAGTCCCCCGTCACCTTTCCTCTGCATGGCGGTGTAGCGTGTTCAGTTGGCTTGCGTGATCCAGAGGAGGGCCGGTGTAACGGCCTCCGCTGGCTCGCGTGCTTCAGGGGCATGTGCTTCCAGGGCACGGTCTACCCAAGTGTGCCAGAGAGGTGAAGCCACGAAGCGTGTGCTTGAGATGGTCAAAACATCAAGGAGATCCTTGTGTGGCCCTCACCTCTCCGTCACACCTGAGTAAAGCCGCGAATCCTGGGTTCACAATTTTAGGTGTGCTGTCTTGGTTGTGTTGTGTTCGCAGCGCCCATCTGTCAACGGAGCCCAGGTCCCTCGATCTCGCCACACCGGGCCCGCTCCCCAGGGAGCTCGCCTTTGTGACGGGTGCCCTCCGTGAGCACAGCGAGCACAGCAGGCCTTTTCTACGGTGAAGGACCTGAGGCAACTGTTCGCCCTGTGACCCGACCAGTCGTGGGTGGAAGGCGCAGTTCTTGCAGATCAAACCAATTGTGTTGTTCTCTGAGGAGTCTGAGGCTGAGGGGGTCTTTGGCTGAATCAGCTTCAGATGCAGCTTCAAGGTGACACTGATCGAGAGAAATCTCCATTCTGTGAGGCAGGTTCTCTTTTCCGTGGAAACCAACTTCGTTTACAATTAATATTTTGAAAGACGCGTCGCCCGAAGGAGCAGCGCGTCCATTGCAGTCGCCACAGATGCCGTGCCCTGTGTGGGTACAATGGGTATCACCAGGGTACTGCGTCACAACTGTTTCTAGACAGCCAGAAATGCTTACATGTGGAACCCCCCAAACCCTTGTGACCACATGTGATATGCAGGCAAAACACTGAAACTCATTTTTGTTGTCAAGATGCGACGCAAACCCCCATGTTTACAAGCCTCAATGTGCTTGCAGTGCTCGTGCAGACAGCGCGTGTTCAACCTGACAGTGCATCTTGTTTTGCAAAGTGCACTCCCTGTTCGGGTTGACTCCCTAAATTTCCCTGGACAAATGGCGTTGTCCCGGCGCGGCGTGCTTTATCTCGAGCGTGCTGCACCTCCATAAACATCACGACAGCGAGCTGCAGCAATGACGGAGACGCGACCACATTGCCTCCATCGTACATTCTTTCTGGATGTCGCTCGTTCCCTTTTTCCCTCGGTATATGGCAGGGAGTTGGTTTCCAGGCCCCAGCCACCGCAGCCACTGCGCGCTAATATTATTCACACCATTCACAGAGAACAATAGTGTTAATCAGGCGATATTACAGAGAGACGGGGGAATCTCCCCGTGAGCGCACGCTCCACCAGTTGCAACGGGTTGTGAAAAATAGATCTGGGAGGCGACAACCCCCCTCAGGTTTCGAATGGAAAAGTGCACACAGAAAATTACCGTTTTCACCCGTGTGTGTGTCGCACCCAAGTAAAACCTTGAGTTTCTGGCATCAGGTCCCATTGAAATCATAGTCTTCTCACACTCAAGAAAAATACGGGCCCCAAGTCTTGCTCAATTTCAGGACAAAACGGTTTGTCTTTCTTTTATGGTGGAAACGGCAATGTACTGGCGATGAACAATTCTGAGGTGTTGGTCAGGGATGTCGCGTTCCCATGCAGAGGTCTCCTGCACCCGCCCCTGAGCTGTGCACAAACAAGTCATCTGAATCCAAAGTCTACGGCACTCCAGAGCCATCCGAGCAGAATTTACGAGCAATTTAGTCTTGCAGTGATTGTTATCATTGGGCTGTGCAGGTTTTGAGCACGAGTGGATTGCAGCTGATGGAACAGGCCAAATTTCTCTTCCAGCTTGTTTCCTTCAGTCCGCCGTGGCACTCCAAGCCAATGAAATCTTCCGCTGACAGTCATTTGTTGCGTGAGAACTTGTTTTCTTATTGAATCCACTTCAGTGTTTAATGCTGGCAGAAGCAAAGATTTTCACCGGCCAAAAAAGACAAAGTTGTGGGAAAGGGACGTTGTTTCGCTGTTCAGTTTTATGGATGCGAAGTTTGAGGCCCGCGAAGACGAATTCCTCCCCCACTGCCCGCTGCAGTCTTCCAACGAGTCTGGAGCCCTGTTTTCTACAACTCTGCGATCTCTAAACATGTCGTACGAGCTCGCATCGTGGTAGAAATGGGTTCTCACCCCACAAAAAGGTTCCTGTTCAATCATACAACTCCTTTCTCGACCAAAGGTCTCGAAAAGTCATTGTGTGATTTCACAGGAACCATTTTTGTGCAGTGTGAGAACCCTGTCGAGACGGCTGGCGCGGAAAAGGAGGAGGACTTGAAATATTGGGCTAATATGCCTCTGATCTCATCTTTGGGCAGAAGTTGACAGTAAATCATTGGGCGCCTCGTCCCCGTAGGTCCCCGCAGGGCACTTATGGCTGTAAGTGTCATCCCTGAGCAGCCGTGGGGTCCGCGGATCCGATACAGATTGACCTTATTATCGCTCATGGACACCGCGCACCGCCAGATACACATGTTTTCGGCTGCCTCACCTGATCCACGGCTCAGACCAGAACTTAAACACGCGCAACGGATCGCCGCGCCTGCGACAATTACATTTGACATTCAGATTCTGCAAACAAGGGCTTGCATTTGTAAAAAGGTAGACATGCGACAGCACAAAGACAAGAAAATCCAAGATTGCCAATTCAAATTGCGCACATATTTTCGCAGCATCACTGAGGCACGTGTCGACACTGGCAAGCGTTCTTGTTTGGAAAACGTTTCACCCAGAGAAACATCTCTGGCTTTTGGCTGCGAGTTCTGCACCAAAGATAACGCTGTCTCAATTGAAACTGAGCAAGACCTTTAAATCCAGGGCTTCCACTCCTGATCCCTATTCCGCGACTGAACCTGGATTGGAGAGCGACTCCGCGGCAAAGGAAGCCGAATCTCAATCAGAGCGACATGAAAGAGGAGCCGCAGATACGCGGCGCTGTGTAATCCTGGTGTCGGACGCGACGAGCAGCGAGCGCCCAGGCCCGCCTCACGCCGGGCGCGTCACGTCAGGGTCAAAGACGCCGTGGACGTGGGGCTCGTTGCACCCGGTTCTTTCGTGAAGCAACAGCTAGATCTAGCTGCGTTCTAAATTTCAAGTCACCCCCTAAATGCCGGGTGGGATGTCCAAGACAGGATGATTTGAGCTTGGCTTCCCCGCACACGTCAATGGTCGCTGGGTAGTTGAATGCTACGCAGCTATACGCAGTGCGCTTTGGCTGTGTGGATCAGGGACGCAGCGCACGACGCACCCCGTGTGAAGCAGCCCTACATCACCATCACATCTCGTCCCTGATTGCAAATGGAAAGAAATAAAAAGGTGACGTGGTCGGCTTCGACTGCGGGATTTTCGACATGTAATTTGGAGGTTGTGATCCTGCTCATTGTGCGCGGGGCAGATATTGACGGAGCCCTGATAGATTCCGCCGCCTCATTCCAGATATTGCATTTCCAATATTCAGAGTAATGCAGCGACAGCCCGAGGTTGACGGTGCTGGGGTCAGAGGGCCGGATCCAGGGGGTCTGGGGGCCAGAGGACCTTGAGCAGCTCTATCTCCTCAGTCCCCATCACCTCACCCCTACTCGCCAAACTTTTCAGCTTCAACCAGCCTTAGTTGTCACTTCAGGCGCAAACGTTTCTTGATCGTGTTAAATTTTCCAACGTGGGAATTATTCACCCAGGGCAAACCTAACCGCACTGACCAGGCCCTGGACCAGCTTCTGGGTCACGTGGTGGTGTGGCTGATTCCCGGATCAAACGTGGCTTCGTGACGAGGGCCGGGCGCCCAAAAAACATGTTCAAACAACTTGTCAGGGACCTGACCCCAAGAGGCGACTGTTTCAACCAAAACGTTTGGAGAAAAATGCAAAAACTGGAGTGCACCATGCTTGTCAAGGTCAAGGGAGGATCCTCTCCTGTTGTTGGCAAAAGTTTTGCAGCCTTTCCACGGTCTGAGGTTCGGGTCACAGGGATTGAGGGTTTTTGCATGCAGCACGTTATCATGAACATCTATCTGTCTTTATTCCTTTCTGGTTGATGGTTTGGTTTCTGCATGCACGCGATTCCGTTATTTTTAGGAGTCTGTGTAAACCTGAGTTTGTGAGGTTTCGAGGGAGCAGCCCAACCTGGCGGGTTATGTCTGTCAAAACGAGCCTGGGGTCCGCGTTGTTTCCGTTCCGGTTAATTACGACAAGAATGGCCGCAGCTTCACCCAATTGAACGACCAGTCTATTCAATAGTGAGTGTCCTTTGGGTCCAACTTGTGTAGCGGATCAGGGTTTCATGGCCTGGGGTTCAGGCCTCGGGCTCGGCCAAGGTCCAGCCCCAATTTGTGTTCGGAAGAATTGAGCCCGACACTTTTCCTGGGACATTATCACCAGTTTCTGTCGCATTGGCGAGGCAGAATGTTCTAAAATCTAATTTCGTCCTGTGTACGGTCACTAAATGACTGCTGTAAATTTTGTCACGCTCACTGTAACACCAAACTGCTTGTGTCAAATTGTTCGTTCTGTCTCCGGAGTGCTTCAATTCGAAGGCCTCCGAAAATTGCGCACCTGCACATGTGCAACTGCGGCAGATTTGACAGGCCGAAACTGACTGTTTGTACTCTTTGACTGAGGCCATTTGAGACCGCTTGTCATTTGAGACCCTGACACCGGGTGGGCCTCGTTGTGTATGGCTGCTCCCCCAAAGCTCCCACCACTACCACGCACCGTTTGATTTCGATAACGTAACTAAAGCATGGCGTTGTTGCTGTGGTAACTCAGGCCAGTCGTGGTCACGGACGTCGTGCCGAAGTGGGACGCCGCCAACTGGACGCGCGACTTTTTCCACGAGCATTACGGCAAGGAAAGGGTGACGATGAAGGCTGTCGATGTGAGTATGAGCCTGGCTCCACACTGCATGCGTCATGTGGCGGGTTCCTATGTTCCTGGTCGGGTTCATGTTCGATGCGTCCTGGCGTTGCGTCCCTGGGCAAGTCACGTGATAGCGCGCGAAGACGCAGCACAGTTGACATGCGCAGAGGCGCGGCGCGGACACGTCCCGCGTGAACCTTGCCCCGACACTGCGCCCCGGGATCTGCGGGGAGGTCGTCCCTTCTTCCTGCCTGGAGTTATCTCCGCTGAATATGTCATTTCCGGCCTGGTGCCTCCGCCAGCGCCCGTCCTGTCGGCGACGGAAGCCGTTCGGATGCCTCCTCACTTGTTCAATCAGACTCTGGCCTCCTTCACATTGGATGCGTCAAGGGTTGTGTCACTGTCAAGTGGTGTTGTGTGGTCGCTTGCGACGCAGCGTTAGTTGCCTCGCGCAGAGACGCAGCGTGTGACGCAGCGACCGACAACGGCACGTCGTTTCATTTGCACAGTGTCGCAACGCGTGACGTGCCCAGTGTGAAACAGCCCGGAAAAGGGGGTTGGTTGGGTGGGTGGGGCTGAAGGCATCCGAACACAGGCGACGTCTGCCTTTCTTGCCTTGCAGCTGCTCACAGACATTGCTATCTCAGCAGTGCTCCCGGACTATCTGCATTTGACTCCCTCCATGCTGGGTGACCTGGGTGTTGTTGCCAAGGTGATTTCTGTTGCGTTGATAAGGTCGTGTGCAGTTTTCCTCTCTTTTCCAGCCTCTGCACGTGAATGGGCATTGGTGATGTATTTGCAGCGATGTTGCGGTGTTTGTGCGCCTGGGAGCGCCTTACAGGGGAAAACTTCATCTCTTGATTAGTTTTGGGGAAATGCGTTGGGAATTGGTTCAGATTGGTCGCGTCCATATTTTTCTATATTCGGAATGAGTCACGACAGCCTCCCATTTCATATCTCTGTTCGTGGAAGGAGGCGGCCAAATTCAATGAGAGCGTTCGATTCCTCTTTGGGGTTGGGATGGGGCTTGTTGGGGTGCAGCAAGGTGTGCTGGAGTGCACAGGATAATACATTTCGGGGTCCTGGGTGTGTGTGAAAGGTGTACTGCAGCCAAGTCCACACGGGCCAAAACTCGCACCTCTCAGCTCCAGAGTTTGTGAATGGAACGCCCTCAACAGCGAAATCAACCGTCGCGCCATTGCCTCCAAACGTACATTGTGCGTCAAATTTTCCCATCTCCACCAGAGACAAAGAGATGTGCACGTGTGCTTGAGAACAGCAAGGTGATCTTTCTTTTCGCCCCGGATCAACGAAACACGTGGCTCAGCAAAAACCTGCAAAATTGCGTGGCCAGTGGACGCAAGGTAGCGGTGGGTCCGACGTTGTACGTCCATTTACTTGAAGCCCCTGACGTGAAATTTCCCCTCTCTCGGCAGAACGGTCTGGCGAGTGCGGTGAGCCTGGCCCTTCCGCTGGAGCTCTTCTACAAGAACACGTACCAGGCGTACCCGAACCGCTGGACGTACATAGAGGACGAGCTCTTCATCCCGATGAGGCCCGACCTCAAGAAGGACATTGGGGAATGTGTGAGTGCTGCAGCTGTTCCAGTGAACCAAGCGATCCTGGCTTTCCGCCTCCATGATCCCGGAAAAAATCACGACCCTTCCAAAGCGGACACAATGGAATGCTATACCCGTGTTTAAGATAAATTTGAAACTCACCCCCCCCCCGCTTGCCTCACCCGATAAGATTACATGGAGGTGTGCCACTTCGACCCCCTGTTCTCAGTTCACCCCAGGTGACGCCCCCGTCCGCTTCTCTCTGCAGAAATACCTGGAGGAGGACTACTTCCGGTTGTTCCCACCGGAAGTGCGGCCGTGGGACGCGATGTTGCTGTGGGGAACGCGCTTCTCGCGCTCCTCCCTCCACATCGACCCCTACAACTGGACCGGCACCAACGCCGTGTTCCGAGGCAGGAAGCGCTGGAAGGTGTGTGTGTATGTGTGTATGTGCGTGTGCATGTGTGTGGTGTTGTGTGCTGGTGGTGCGGTGTGTGTTGGTGTGTGTGGATACGTGTGTGTGTGTGTGCATGTGCATGTGACCGCACGGTGTGTGTGTGTGTGTGCGCGTGTCTGTCTGTCTGTCTGTCTGTCTGTCTGTCTGTCTGTCTGTCTGTCTGTCTGTTTGCATACAGGCGTGCTGTGTGTATCGGTAGACCTAATTCCACAGAGCTGATCGTCACTTTGGCCATGAATTGTCAATTCTATGCAGCAAAGACCACAAGAATATCGCCTCTCCCAGTTCAGCGGAGCCTTGTTTGTTTGCAGTTGTATCCTCCTGGGCAGGACCACCTACTCAGTCCGTTCAAGGGAAGGAAGTCGGGGTTCCCACTGGACTGCTTCAAGTACAACAGGTACACACGCACACATCGGCGCACACACATACGTGCGCACTCGCACACACGCGTAGGCACGTTGTTGGTGGGTCATAAGTACCTGGTGTTGAAACGTAACTGTGTACTTTCCACTTGATGATTGTCCGAGTGAAAACTTCCCAAAGATGAGGGTCAAAAGGTCAAGATAAGGTACTCCAAACAACATACTATTCAGGTTCAATGACAGTGAAAACTGCCCCATCTGAGGTACTCCAAATAGTACTATATCCACTGTTACGAGGGGAATACTAAAAGTCTTTTCTGTCATGTTCAGCACTCGAACTGCTCTTGACTACACACAACAATGCTTTGGCGGACAAGCACAAAGCCTGGTCACAGCAAGGTGCTGAACATGACGGAAAAGACTTTTAGTATTCCCCTCATATTAAACTTGAATAGTGTGTTCTTTGGAGTACCTCAACAGGGCAGTTTTCACTCGAATGATCATCTGAGTCAAAAGGCCCCTTGGGTACTTCTGACAACCAGGGCATTCTGACACTCCGACAACGTACATCACACACACATACACACGCACACACACACACACACACACACACACACTCACACACACACACACACATGCACTCGTTTTCCGCCTGAAGTGGCCAAGTATGAACAGGACGGGGACGAGTGAACTTTTGGAGGTGCACATTTGATTTCACTGCGCGCGCTCGCAGTGGATTCGACCTCAACTCGAGCTGTTGTAGCTGACACCATCTCCGCTGATACCACGGTCCAGTGAGAAATGCCGACAGCTGTCGCACCCGGTCTCGATATTGCTTGTGATTGAGCTTCTTCCCGCCTCCCCGGCCCTGTGGGGAGCCTCGGCTCTGACACGCCCGCTGGAGCCTTGATTCTGACGGATGGCTTGATTATGCTTCCAGCCCCATAGATGCATACGACGCGGACGCGCGGGCGGATCCCAACTTCGCCGCAGCGACCGCGATCGAGTTCGACCAGCTGCCCGGCGAGATGCTCTTCATCCCCACCGGCTGGTTTCATCAGGTACGGAGGGGTTTACGCGCGGATCCACGATTGATAAAAAACGTGCAAAATTTGCGGCCCATTTCCGTTTTGCGTGACACAGTCTGATGAATGTTTCATGTGTGTGCTGAGGCGAGAATGACGAAAACACTCAGAGCTTCCTCAGTGAAAAATGGCCTGTTGAAAAGATGGATTGTGCGCAAGGCACACGGAGTTTTGCAGTGTGAATTATTGATAGGTGTTGGTGTAATCATTAGGTGATGCGCCGCGGGCTCTTCTCTCTCCGTTTGATTGTGAGTGAGAGGAGCGGCACAATTGGAGGAGCTGTACAGGTGAACAGGACCGCACCGCTCTGAACACAGTCACAGTCACTCCAGGATTGGTGGAATTGGGTGGTTTTGAAGCACGACAGAATTTTCAAAAGCCAAAAACTACACACACTGCCGCAAAATGAGCTGGTTCGAATGGATTCCACCCGATGAGAGAGTTTGTAGCAGAAGGGACACAAGAGATGCAATCTCTCGTGGTGAAAAAGAACCACATTTCTTCATAAAACCCGTCAGTTCGTTTGTGTGTGTGTGTGTGTGTGTGTGTGTGTGTGTGATTGTGTGTGTATGTGTGTGTGTGTGTGTGTGTGTGTGTGTGTGTGTGTGATGCCAAAATTAAGCACTGCTTTTGGATCGGTTTGGTGAGATTTCAGCAAATCCGAACAAAAAGCATGGAGATGGAAAGTTCGAATTGACACGACTGCAGTGAAGTCGTACAAGCGAAGTTTTCCAATTGGCCCGAACATTCCGCTGAAGTCTGTGAGTTGTGCAGCTGCAGTAGTGCGAGAGCCTGTTATCGTCAGGGAGGTTAGGCACAGCGTGGTGCGTCTGCGATGTGGTCCGTCAGCGACGTCTTCGCTCACTTGGTTTTCACACGCGCTGACTGGCTCAAGCGTCGGCGCGTGTCACGTCTTTCCGGAAGGTGTGCCTACCCCCGCCCCCCCCCCCGTATTGTTTTCTAACTGGCCAAACCGAACCACACGCCACGCTCGCCCCATGAAAGTTTGTAACTGGGGAAGTTTCAAAGGCAATGTGCTAAAATTCAGTCAGGGTCAAGACTCAAGGTGGACAGTGCCCATCAGAGTGTGACGTGTCGGTACAGCCGTGGTGGAACCTGCGTGTGCCTTGGTCACGGTTTCGTTTGGTGACACAACTGACGTGGCATCGTTCAACAGTCCGACTTCACCGATAAAACAAGATCGGTGCTAAATTTTGCGCAAAAGAAGCGAAAGTTCTGTCGAATATTGTTGCTTCAGGAACGGATCACTAATTTGGTCAAGGCGACGACACCCTGACGGACCCTGACTAACTTTTGCAGAAGTCGCCTAGAAAAAAAAAGAAGAAAATGTTGCACCTTCAATGGCAAATTTGGAGGGAAGGGGTGATCATTTCCCTCCCCCTTGGATCAGCTCGAATAGAGCAGTAGCGACCCCTGGGCGACATGCACGTCACGCGGGGAGCTCGCCGAGCCCCGGGCGCCCCGGATCTCTCCGCTAACAACGTTCCGCTCGTATTCAATGGATATCGACCGCTGCGCGCATTGTGCTCCCGTCCCGTCCACCCTAATCGAATTGTACACGGCGGATCAGTGCTCAAAGGAAGTCATTTCTGCACATGCGTTGTTGCCCGCTGATTGTGGAGCAGGGAGGATTTATTTGTTCAGGCCGGGTTCACGCTGCAGGAAGCGGCGGCGTTGTGTCCAAGAGCCAGTCGTTGGGCGCTGCAAAGATCTCTGTTTGTGGGCGTTGTAGATCTATTGCAAGTGATTCTGCACTGCGAATCGACCTGCAGAAAAGACGAAACACATTGTTGGGACTGGTGCATGACTAATCCAGTGTGTGTGTGTGTGTGTGTGTGTGTGTGTGTGTGTGTGTGTGTGTGTGTGCGTGTGTGTGTGTGCGCGCGCGCGTGTGTGATGCAGCGCAATTCCCATTGACGTTGTACTCCTTGACTTGTGCAGGGATGATGCAGCGCGTGATGACCAGAACAGAGACACAGTACCAAATGACGTGAACAGGTGTGTAACACCCGTTGACCTGTACAGGGATGCAGCACCCATTGACCTGCACAGGGATGCAGCACCCATTGACCTGTACAGGGATGCAGCACCCATTGACTTGTACAGGGGGGATACAGCTCTCACAGCGACGCCGCAGCGCGTGCTCCGGTGTGAACGCGGCCTGGGCCCTGAGCCCCGGATCTCGCTGTTGGCGGACGAGGACTTGACCCCCCGGGAGGAGCGAGTCGGCTCCATTGAAACGAGCAATCAGCGAAGCCCGCGATGGACCGGCCCGGTCCCCGGATCGCCGGGTCCCCGGTTCTGAAAGGGAGCCACGCGTAGCGGAAACATTGCGCGGTCACCCGAGAAATCCCTCTCTTCCAGTGTCGGACACTACAAAAGTGAAGATTTGAGACCCACGTGCAAATATAGTGTTTTTGCGACCGCGAAAATGGTTGCAATTTTTCAAACGGCGTTGGTGTTGGAGGGCAGGACGTTGTGTCAAGCTCTTCAGAATTTTGTGCAAGTTTGGACGTGGTTGGCGGCTCACGTCCCTTGCCCCCCCCCACCATCAACTCAGAACTTACCTTGCAAAGTTCACACCGTGACACCACTTTCTTTTCCTGTTTTCACGTGTTTCGTATTTGTCCAAAGTATAATTCGCCCCCCCCCCGTCCCTTCTCTGGCGCTTTCAACATGGATCCGACTCGACGACCATAACCCCCGGAGCCTCTATCTGAACGAGAACACTCAAGACGCGAGAGGACCTCGTCCTCTTCAACCGGGACAGCTCATTGCGCGAACTTAATGTCGCACTTCCCTGTTGCCGGGCTGAGCCCCGAGGCTCGAGGCCGCAGTTTCACTGCCGACCCGGGCAATAAAGGTGCGTCACGACGGTCGGTCCTTCGCGTTGGGTGCGTTTTGCGTTGTGTCCCGGCGTGGATGGGTCGACGCGTTGTTTGTGACACTGGATGCGTCGTGCACAGCGTCCCTCCAGACGTCAGTGAACGTCGCGTCGCACTGGACGCGTCACGCTTTGCCCCTCTCCTTGCAAGAGCGCTATTTTGCACACAAAGATATAGCGTTGACTTGCGCATGCACGCCAGCTGTATAACAGACTCAGTACGACACTATCCTCCTGTGTCTTCCGTACGCTTGACGCACCCGTGCAGTGTGAACCGGAGTCGCGAGTCCTCACTGCGCCACCGCTGCCGCTGCTGCTGCGACTGAGCGATCGTTTAATTAGAGTCGGGATGTGTCGGCGGGGATGTCGAGCCGGATCTGCGCCGTGTGTAAACGGCTTACGGGCGCCGAGGCATACAAATTAATCAATTTGGCACGTAATAGCTGGAAGAGAGCCCGGGCCCGAGTGCACCGCAGGGACGCGATGTCAGTAATCACACCCATTTGCGCGGCGGAGGCGGCGTCGCTTCTTCGCTCGCAGACACAGATTCGCCCTGTCGCTTTCTCCACGTGAGGAAAAGGAGAACAAAGTCGAGCTGATCCGCCATAAGTCGAAGGGGGTGTTTGACGGTAGTGTTGACATTGCGTGCCGCCTTGGCGACATTTCTCCTTTCAATGCTTGTTGCGTGTGAAACGACTGTAGCGCTCCTGTGCATTCAGTGCCAAACCGTCTTTGAAATCGCTCCACGCGGTGTGGATCTGCAATTTTGAATTGATTCACGTGCGAGTGTTCGTCACCATGCAATGCGAGGTTTGGTGATGGAAAACAACCTCAGTGGTCCCCCCCCCCCCCATGCAGCAAGCAACTTGGAGTGAAGCAAATTTTTGGATTGTCCATGCAAGAGTTCCTTTTGAACCAAAGTAAGCTGGGTTGCTTTGCCCAAAGTTCCTTTGCAGAATTGTGCAAAGAATCACGTTCTGGCACCAGGGAACGTGGCTGATGTTACTTGCAAGTCTAGTTGACTGAGTGATCGATCGATTGATTTCAGGCGTTCAACGTGGAGGAGACGATCGCCGTGTCGAGTCAGACGATGAACACGAACAACGTGCGCGTCGTGCTCGAGGAGGTGCTCAAGGTCGGCAACGTGCGGCGCGACCGGCTGCCGCGCCACGTCGACTCCATGTCGCCCGCTGACCAGGTGCGTGCGTGCGTGCGTGCGTGTGTTCATGTGTGCGTGGGTTCATGTGTGTGTGTTCATGTGTGCGTGTGTTCATGTGTGCGTGCGTGCGTGTGTTCATGTGTGCGTGCGTGTCGGCGTGCGTGGTGTGCGTTCGCGTCTTGCTGGAAGGACGCAAGGTTCGGAACGTGAACGTCGAACTTTGCCCACCACAAACACCGTGACGTGCAGCAGCCACCAAAACGCTTTGACATTGACTCATCAACTAGCTCTACTTTGACGTCTATCGTTTCAGCAGTTTTGATTTTTGTCTTCTTGCTTTTGGCCTCGGTTGTAGGTTCGCGCTGTGATGTCGCTGCTGCCGGCAGAACTGATCGCGAGAGGCCGCGAAGTCACCAAGGACGCGCTCGACCAGATCGCCGGAGAGAAGGTGCATCCAGACGTCGCCCACCTGGGCAGACGGTGACGCCCCCTGGTGGGCGGAGGTGTGAACTGACGCCCCTCACACGGGAAGTGTGTGATGGAAGGGGTGAGTTCAGGATTGGGGTGGGGAGCGAGAGACTGAAAGGCCAGACGTTCCCCCCCCCCAGGTGTTTGTTTTCGTTTTTCCTTTTTTGTGGTCAAGCCCCTTGCCAGTGGTCGGACCACCTTCTTATCAAAACCTGGATGTGTCCCTTCCTCCATGACGAGGACGACTTGATAATTTTTCAGTTTATTTGTTGATTTTTCTGCGTTTGATCTTGCGGTGTCACGGTTTTTGTCCTTTGTTCAGGGGGTTTTGAAGAATCTCACGTTTTCGTTGGTTCACCAGCGTGTTCGAAGCACGAACAATCATGTTTTGATAATTTGCAAAAACAATGTTTTCAGTTTTCTCCTTGTGTCAAAAAGAACATTTTCAAGACGGAAGAAGAGGGGTCTGTCTCCCCTTTTCTCATGTAGATTTGGAGACAAGAGTGCAAAATTTTTTATTTTCTGGAATTGAAGATTTTCAAAGTGGACTTGAACAAACTCTACACCCACCCCCCGTTTTTCCCTTTCTGTGCGGTACTCTCAGAAAACTTGGGACCAGTAGACTCAGCAAGTTGTGAACTTGCCTGCTCCATGCGCGCACAGAAAATCCTGTCGTTCCAAACTTGAAAGAAACCCGTGCGTGATGAATTGATCTGGCTGTGAAAAACTGTTTCTTCATTGGTTTGTCATGATGAGGACTCAGAACCCAGTTCTCAGAGCCTGTCAGTTTATGAAGTCATGTGTGACTGTCAGTTTTGCGAAAATGTTTGGGGAGGGGAAATGAATGAATGAATGAATGAATGAATGAATGAATGAATGAATGCACGCACGCAGTGGTGTGTGCAAACTGCACGTGGTTGCACAGCGTGCGAGATGCGTGGGTCAGCGGTGGCCAATAAAATATGAATCAGCATCAAATACGACAACCGCGGAGAGTGTCTTGTCCAGTGTCACGTTTTGTCCAGTCCGACAGGGTTTCGCTCAGGGAGCAGGAAAAAATTTCAAAGTTAAACACGGGTCCACCGAAGGAATGTAACGCCCAGTGTGTACGAGGGCGGGAGTTCCACATTCTGCTGACGCTCGTGCAGCCTGGCGTCTCCAACACTGTCAAGTATTCTTGTTGCGTCCCCAATACTCAAATGTGCGCTCTCACCTCTGAGAAGGTGGATCTGTTGTTGCGTTCACTCTTGTTTGTGTCTCGGAACCCCTGGTGGATCCAGTGGGCATGCCCTCCTGATCTCAATGGAGAAACCACCAGAGGAAGTCTCACTTCTGTTGTTGAAAGTGTGAATGCCTTGCTCCGTATGTTGTGAAAGGACGAGCGAAATAAAAAGACTTGATATGAAAAAGGATCTCGGTCTACTTTTCCGAAAACTGTCCATTTGACAAAGGAGTCGCAGTTCCGACCGGCACGGACGCGACTGATTGGGCACGAGCGGGCGATGGGCGTCACTGCTGGGGCGGATCTGGGGTTACGCCCCAGCGAGGGCACGGTTCCAAACAGGCAAAAATAAACATCCATAATTTTTCGCTGGCTGCGGCATGGGGGGGGGTATTTTTGGTGGTCAGGGGACTAGACCTCCCGCTTCCCTGGATCCGTCCTCGGTGAAGCTGTCGTGATGCGCGGAACTGATGAGATTACTTGGCCCCGTCCGTTCTGTGCCGTAGCCCGGGCTTTTGTTCGAGCGACAATGCGGAGTTTTCCCACGGGAATCCGAAGGCCCATTTTCACTCACTCGAGGGAGCAGACTTGAAGTGGATTGGAAGGCTTTTGCCACACGTGCAACCCGCCAGCTATGGATCCAACTTGTGTCGTTTTGTCCAATTCTCCAGCGGACGTGAGATCGAGGTTGGACTTGAGAACCTGATCTTGAAGGGTCTCCGTTCCTCACAACGGACCCATTTTACTCTTCAAAAGATTGACACACAAAAAATGAAAATGTGTCTCTTCATTCTCGGGTCAGTGGGAGTGGAGCCTCTGCCCACGCTCTTCGATCCGACAAAATCTCCGAGGATATTGGCTCAAACATCCCTCTGTCCAAGAGACAAAGGGCGCCTCCTCTGCTTTTTCCTCAAGCTGCAGGCAGGTCTGCAGAGGCTCCCTTTCTCTCCGCCTTTATCCCCATGCACCGCTGCCGAATTCCTCGGAGCCCACACGGCGGCCATCAGGGGGAAGACACGATTTGACCATTAGCCGTGTGTACGCTGCAGATCAATGATTCATGCGACGCGCTGTCCAATTGGGTTACTTCTGCCCAGGCTTCCTGCGTCAAAGCGACCAGAACCGGCCCTGCATGGATTCAGTCTGGGAGCCTGACCCCGTACGACTTGGAAGAGTGAAAAAATTTGCGCTTGTGTGTCAAGTAAAATCAGGCTGTTGTGCGAAACAAAACCACTTCAAGGTGAGGTCCGAATCTGGACTTCCCTTGACCAATCCCAAATCCGCATCCAAGACCTCGACGGATTTTCCAGTAACCTGCACCAGGGAAGGAAGCCCCATAGAAGACATCCTGGCACTTCGTGACAGCTTAATTTCTGCAAGGGTCTGGTTTTGCTTGCGGGATGATTTTCCGCAATTGGCAGCAGGAAAGAGACCGGATTTTTATTGAAAAGATGTTCTATTCTTCACTGCATGTTGCGGGCTTCTGCATGAAAACGGCTTTGCGTGGGATATCCCGCAATCCTTTTCTCTCGTTTCTCGCTGGAGGGGGACCAAACATCTCGCTCGGACAGTTTACATCATCGCAACAAGAATGCTACAAATAACAAGAATGCTACGCATAAAAAGCATGTGTTCGCAGTTCATCACTGATCATTTAAAAAAAAAAAAAAAAAAAAAATTTCGAAAGCGGGTCTGACCCAAGACCTGCTTTGGCCAAAGTGGGCCTAACCAGGGGTGGGGTGGGGAGGTGGGGTGGGGGTGG
>JAAUXT010071318.1_pt1 | contig 20155 bp, 18 predicted proteins | sample 7278171 | NCBI WGS metagenome assembly JAAUXT01 (sample SAMN14350112, study PRJNA611818) | marine sediment metagenome | isolation source: surface marine sediment (1.8m) | place: French Polynesia: Moorea | collected 2018-08 | reverse complement strand
TTTGAAAGGGAGTAACTGCACCATTTTTGGACATGGGACATGCCTCATTGTCCTCTTGAAGACTGTGAATGAACATTTTTGAAATTCATTGTGGAAGTGTACTTGCCAAACCGGAGGGCATGGTCAATTTGTTGGCATAAAGTCCTCATTGATAACAGTTGAAATTTGCAGTTTTTATTTGATCTCGGGCAACTCTCAGTACCTCACTTGGACATGACAAATGTGAAAACGTGACACCTAAAACGTGACAAATGCAAACTGGATGCGCGCAAATTTAAAAGGACAAACCTCGTACAGAGTACTTTTTATCCATACTGATGTCTGGGTGTTTGTCAATTGTGTGTGCCAAGTTTGTACATGTTCACAAAATGATTTTTGTTAGCACTTTACTGTGTCTTGGAGGGAGTCTGTTCATGACAATAACTTTGAAAGTAACTCCATTGTCACTTTGGATTGGGGCTTTACTTCTTGGCTTTGGAATTGGTAACATGATTGCAAACAGTTTGAATTCAGCAAAAAGACTTGTCAGCCAGCCTGCTACTGTTGTTTCGCTCATTTTGGCAAGTATTTATACAGGTAAGATAGTGGCCCCTCTCATTCTTGGTTACCTTCTGGACAATCTTGATCCCATGTGGTTCTTGTACCTGTGTGTTTTGTACTCAGGTTGTATGCTGCTGCTGTTGATTGCTTTTCAAGTGACGCTGTTCTGCAATCAAAGAGGCCAACGTTTGGTGCAAGAGTGTAATGAGCGACTGGAAAACCAAATGTCTGAATTGTGAAGGGTGTCTGTTTGAATGTTTTATCGGAGGGGGTGAGAAACTTGAAATGCGTGCTTTCACCAAGAAATGTTCTTGCCAAATGCAACGAAAGATTGAACAAGCACAGCAATCCTTCGTGTCCGTTTTCTCATAAGCACACAAAATACCCCGAAGACGCAGTTTTGGTGCTCAAAAATTGCAGTCCCTCTTGTGACAATGGAGGTGGGTCTGGTTCCTTGGTTGTTGCGTTGGTATGTTGCTATTTTCCATGAGTGACAATGTTTTGGATGATTTGAATGAAAGGTGTGTACGTGCGTGTGGAGAGGGCCAAGCCCCCGCCGCGACGTGATTTTCCAACAGTTTTTGCAAAGCTCCTGAGAAGGCGCACCAGTCATGTAGTGAGCGAAACACTGATCACACAAGTCCTGGTGTGCACGACACGACAAGACGAGGACCGCAGCCCTCCCAGATCCTCCCCTGCTATCATCAAAAGAATCACAACGAGCCTTTACAAGCACTTGAACCAGAAATCACCAGTTGGTCAATTGGTGTCTTCAGGTCTCGAGGACAGTTCACGCACAAAACAACACCGGAACATCCACCACATAAGAAAATGGACGCATTTGTGAAGAGGGTGACAACTGCAGCTGTTTTGTATTGCTTCATTGTTCACGTGAGGAGCACCTGTAGGACCAGCTGTGAGTTAGGTTGGGGGGAAACTACTGCCCTGTTTCGGTACACACTGTCACACTTGATTCCAGGGGGCATCTCACGCAATTTTGGGTGCAACACTGGTTGACCTGCAGGAGATTTACCAGACAACGACTCAGAAAATCTCAACTGTCCTCACATGGAGGTAATTTGGTGCAGCACTCTCACACGTAAACATGACAGATAGACTTGGTTCGCGGATGGCTCAGGCATTTGGGTTGAGGATGGTGGTCTGGGAGTGGGCCAATCTGACTTTGAACAAAGCAGAACGGGTTTACTGCCTTGAGCACTCACTTGACTACATTGTGAACCCACTCGAAGAATTCTGATAAAATGTTCATTTTGCAGGTTCATAGGGGTAATTGCAGGATGTCTCAGTGCTGGCAAAATTACTCAGAAGGTCAACCAGAGCCTTTTTCTTGGAGCCTCTCTGTTTGGCATGGGAGGGTGTCTCTTCATAGCTCCATTTTGTGGAAACATCCCAGCCTTGTCAGGCACTATGATCCTGCATGGATACTTTTGTGGTTGTCATACTGTGGGTAAGGCACCACTAGGTCTGAGTTGTTTTGGCTCTCTGTAGCTTGTTCCCATGTCAGCAACACTTTAAGATGGCATAATGCATCACACACACAAATATTTTATTTCAGGGGGCAATGTTTTCACCATTGACCTGTGGCAAGAAGACAGTGATCCTTTCCTCATGGCCATTCAATTCTTTGTTTCAGTTGGATATGTGTTTTGTGTCCAAGTTGCAAAGTTATTTTTAACTGAGATAGAGCCTCAGCTTGATGATTTGTTGACAGCAAACACAACTACTGAAGGGAAGTTGGTATTTTATCACCATGCCAATGTGACAGATGTAGAAAGAACCTTTGAGAGTGATGTTGAAAATGTGTATTTTATTGTTGGAGCCTTGTCCATCATGGGTACTATCATGCAGATTATTTTGTGGCTTTACTCTGGCTGTTTGTTGAGTCACTGGTCACAAGACACAGACTGGAGTGCCCAAACCTCATCTTTGAAAAATGCTCAGTGTTACAAACTTTCAAAACAACATCTTTTGGCAGCTTCATTTCTGTTATGTTTTTATGTTTTTGTCTCCATCATCATTGGATCAAATTTTGTTTCATTTGGAATTATATTCACTGCAAATACTTTGAAATGGACAAAGAGTGCTGGAAGCAACTTGGTCACAGTGGTCTTTGTTTCTGAACTTGTCTCTAAGTGTGTGTCAATTGTTTGCACAAAGTTTGTACATGTCAACAAATTGATGATAGCCAGTACTTTCTTATGCCTTGGAGGTACTCTTTTCATGACATTGTGTTTACATATGACTTCATTCTCCCTCTGGATTGGGGCCTCTCTTCTGGGGTTGGGATTTGGAAACATGCTGGCAAATAGCTTGAATACAGGGAAACAACTCACAAGCCAGACAGGTGTCATGGTTTCATTTATTTTGACAAGTGGGTTCTCTGGTCAGATGGTGGCCCCTCTTGTGACAGGCTACCTGATGGACAATGTGGATGTGATGTGGTTTTTGTATCTCGGTGTTGTGTGTTCTTGCTTTGGTCTGCTCTTGTTAGTTTCCTATCTGGTGTTGTTGTGCAGTCAGAAAGATGACAGTCTGGAACAAGAGTGTGATGTTCCATTGGAGATCAAGACACCTGAAGCGTGAACCTTTTCTTTCAGAGTTTTCATTGTTGTTGGGAACTGTTGTTTTTGAAGTGAACTTTCTGATGTCATCAATACTTTTTGAATTCTCAACTGTCTCTTGAAAAGAAGCACAGTGTCTGCAAGAACTGCAAGTTATCCTTTGTTGTTGTCTGACGCACTACCAGATTTTGAAACAGCAAAACTGATGAAAACACACAAGTGAGGATACACGTACGCCCCGCATGGGTCCAAGATGAAGATCATGAACATTTGATTGACCAAACACAGCTTATTTTCCAGAGGAAAGAGTGTGATCACGACTGAAGGCAACTGCAAGTCTTGAAGGTTCTGCATCTGATGAATGGGCACAGGAGAGGAAACGTGCTCCAACCTTAAAGAATGTCGAGAATGTTGATGTCTAAACAAATGAGACGAACAAGTTGTGGGACGGACTGAAAGTGAATTCAAATGTAGATTCCAAACATATTGCTGACGTGTTTGTTGAAAGGAAACTGAAATTTCTTTACAGCCATTACGTGGTCCAAACTGCAGCGCAAGTTTTCCTGCTTTCCGTCCCATTCCGTTCACACCGTGATCAGTTGTACTGTGTTTGTTCTGTTGCTGAGCTTGGTCAACCCGTTCTGTTCCTTTCGTTTTGAAACCGCACAGCCAAGATCGTTTTCACATCAAATGATTGACAACTGTTTTGCACGAATTAGTTTCAAGGAACAGTTTACTCATTGTCAGCTTTCAAACAAAAAGGAGAAAACAAGCTTGAAAGCACAACAGGGGGAAACCAAAGTTCAGACAGCCTGACACAACGCCCCAGATGCTGTGCGCACAACTCGAAGGTGACCAGGACCCCAGCCACCCAGATCCACCTCCTCTTGTCAGAAGCGAAGTACCAAACGATGTGTATCTTGTTGCACTAAAACGTACATTCGGGGGCCCAGAAACAGGTGTCTCCATTGAGGAGATCTTTACGCACAGCATTGCACAGAGACCACGCTTCACTGAGCACTGCTGTTCGTTTTTCCAAACAAGCACACAAGAAATGGGCGACGTTGAGAAGAGGCTGACAACTGCAGCTGTGTTGTACGGCTTCATTGTCCATGTAAGGTGCCAGTGCCTCGGTGTGGATGGGGAAGAAATTTTTATTTGATAAGTTTTTTTTGGGCACATTCTTTTGGTTGAACTTTATTCCAGGGAGCATCTCAGGGAATTCTTGCTGCTACGCTGGTTGATCTGCAGGAAATTTTCGAGACGACGACGCAGAAAATCTCCACAATCCTGACCTGGAGGTACAAAGAACAACTTTCTCACACACTACAGATGAACTCTTGCGGGGATTTGGTCGAGGACGGCGCTTCGAAGCGAGGCTTATCCCAAAAGTGTTTGTTTGGCACACACAGGAGGGGACAACAGAAGAAGGCCATTCGGCTCCCAAAAACGGAGCCCTCCCTTCCCTTTGTTGTGGATCCATGCCGCCAACAACCAAGAACTGGTCATTTTGCAGGTTCATAGGAGTTGTTGCAGGATGTCTAAGTGCTGGGAAAATGACACAAAAGATGAACCAGCGTCTATTTCTTGGAACTTTCCTTCTTGTTATGGGAATTTCTGTCTGTGTGGCTCCATTTTGTGAAAATGTATCTACTTTGTCAGTCGTTGTGGTTCTACATGGATTATCTACTGGCCTCCACTCTGTAGGTAAGACACTGTGCACATTTGAATCCTATTCGGGCCTTGTGAAGACCAAACATATTTGTTACATCAGCGAAAAACGATTCATCTCATTTCAGGGGGTAATGCATTCACCATTGACCTTTGGGGGAAGGACAGTGGTCCTTTTCTTCTGGCCATTCAATTCTTTGTCTCAGTTGGATACGTGTTGTGCGTCCAAGTAGCAAAGTTGTTTTTGGCAAAGAGAATTCCACTGGAGAATGACTTGTTCAGATCAAATGTGACTGCTGATGAAGAGTTTGTGCCACACCATAATCCCAATGCTTCAGGCAAACAGGAGGCTTTTGAGACTGATGTTGAAAATGTGTATTTTATTGTTGGAGCTATGTCTTTCTTGGGTAGCATTCTACAGATTATTGGGTGGCTTCAGTCTGGCTGTAAGTTTGGTCACTGGACACAAGATACAGAAAAGGAGGACCAAGCTTTATCAGATTCTTTGGAAAGTGGTTGGTTTCGCAAACTTCCAAAATTTCACCTTTTCTTGGCTTCTTTTCTTTTGTGCTTGTATGTTTTCATTTTTTGTGTAATTGGATCAAATTTTGTGAGCTTTGCAGTGATATTCACTGTACACACTTTGAACTGGGCAAAGATTGATGGAAGCAATTTAGTCACAGTGGTCTTTGTTTCTGAGATTGTCTGCAAGTCTGTGTCAATTGTCTGTTCAAAGTTTGTCCATGTCCACAAGTTAATGATTGTCAGCACTTTATTATGCCTTGGAGGTACTCTTTTGATGATGTTGTGTTTACATATGACTTCATTCTCCCTCTGGATTGGGGCCTCTCTTCTGGGGTTGGGATTTGGAAATATGCTGGCAAATAGCTTGAATGCAGGGAAACAACTCACAAGTCAGACAGGTGTCATGGTTTCATTTATTTTGACAAGTGGGTTCTCTGGTCTGATGGTGGCCCCTCTTGTAACAGGCTATCTTTATGATAATGTAGATCCCATGTGGTTCTTGTACCTTGGTGTTACATGCTCTTGTCTGAGTCTGCTGCTGTTAGTTGCGTATCTGGCTGTGCTGCGCTGCAATCAGAAAGGAAACAGAGTGGAGCAAGAGCGTGATATTCCACAGGAAAATCAGACATCTGAAGTGTGAGGTTCATCAAATTCAAAGTATATTTTGATGATAACTGTTGTCCCATGCAAAATTTGAGGGTCTCTTTTTGTGGATTCCAAGCATTTGCAAAGATGTTTTGTCCCGACTGCAAACATTGTTGCAGCTGGAAGTACGAGTACATGTATTGCAATGTTTTCTGTCTGCTCGTGCTGAGAAATCTTGCCAACGGGAAACTTTTTCAGCGAGAAGTGAGAAGAATGTACATGTACCTGCATGTGACTGTGTGGCCAAACTCTCCTTGACTGGGAAGCTGGATGGATTGAACCAACATCTTCTGCGGAAAGGAAACAGTATGATCAAACCTGGAAAAGAGACCAACGCGAAAACACGTCGATGTAACACGTATGAACACCGTTTGTCCAGCCGAGTCTGCGTGCATGGGTAGGCGCGAAACTGCAGGGCTCGACCTTGGTGAAGGCTGACCTTGTCCAACTTCAATGAATATAATTTTGTCTCCTGGTGAAACAAAAAACGAGCCCACAAGACCCCTGCGTGCCATGTTGACGCATTCCTGGCGCGTCTGCACGGAGAGCAACACAGTGCATGGGGAGGTTCAGCACGCCTTTTTATGCTTCTCTCGTGCGGTGTGCCAATTGCCCGATCGGTGACACGTATACCAAAAGCAGGTTTACTTACTCTGAGAGCCAATAACAAGTGACCATTGAATGGTGTCTGTGTTACTAATCTGGCATTTGGGGCACATCGGAAAAGGAGCGGACGTATTTGCTGAACCTCCACAGTGTGTTTTTCCACACGGGTCACGCATCGGTTTGTCTGACTGAAGGTTCGTATGTGGGGAGAGGTGTGCTTGCCAGTACGTGGTTGGAAGGACCCATCCATACGCAAAATTGAGATTCCATGCACAGTCAGTGTCAAAATATTGGAGTGTTGAAATGCGTCATTCTCGTCTGTGTCAAAATGTATGCATGCAAAGAATTTGGGATAGGTCAAGAATGTATACGACAAATAGATTCACTGCTGCCGGCAAGCAAGCGTAGCACTTGTGGGGGCCACTTCCGCCTGCAAAATGCAGTGCATTTGAACAGGAAGCTGAACTCACTTTTTGAAAACAATTGAAAGGCAGTTTTTCTTTTAGAACTGGCAAGTAGGAACACAATAATGTTTGGAGACAAATCTTTTGTGGTGTTCCTTTTCAAAATTGCTGTTGAAAATGTGTGTTGCCTGCAGCAGTGCAGGCACTTCTGCCTGCAAAGCAATGTCACATGAGGTCACGCGCTTGTGCACATGTGTAGAATACAAGCTGCAGCGAGGTATCTGGGTCATACCTGTTTACATCACTGGGATAGGTCCGCTCATGCAGCTAGCATGCAGCAGACTTTGGCTCCCAGCTCATGATGCATGTGGCCCAGCTCGCAGGTTCGCAACTCCACAGGGCAGTTCGTGGAGAACGGGCTATGACAACGAATTTCACAACCTGGCGACGCAAGTATTTCTTTGGTGGGGGGGGGCGAGTGAGCTGGTTCTGTGGGTCAGAGGGTCAGGGTTACAGGCTCCGCGAGACCCAATCCAAATCCGCAGTTGGGAGCAGATCGTATTCAATCGTCAGCGCTTCTTTCCATTTCCCTAATCATCACATTTCCTGTTGAGACAAAAAAGATCGAGCAAGCTTATATATATATATGTATACTACTGTAGTGTGAACCAGATCCACGCAGAATTGTTCTAATCTGCGTTCTGAAAAGGGAAAAGACCGAGAGGGGACGAATGCTTCAGTTTCATGTCACTACTGTCGCACGCTTGCAAAATTCCGGATCCGCATCTTCAAGTGTCATCTTTTGGTTGATTTGTGAGGCAAATCGAATCAAACAGAAATCCATCTGACTGCGGAAGGTGTGGTTTTGCCGTTTTCAGCACACCAGCCTATTGCAACCATGGGAGTGTTCGAGAAGAAGCTGAAGACTGCAGTGATCTTCATTGGTTTTGTCGTGCATGTAAGTTTGTGGATAACGAAGGACAACAGTAGAAGGAAACTTTCTCCGATGTGCATGAGGTCTGTCACACCGTGTTTCTTTTTCCAGGGAGCATCTCAAACAATTCTGGCGGCAACGCTGGTTGATCTGGAGGAAATTTACCGGACAACAGTGCAGAAAATCTCCACCGTCCTCACGTACCGGTGAATGATTCTATTCTATCTGACGTGTTTGGTGGCTCGAGTCTGTTAGTGCACATGTCAGACTTCGTGCTGAGAAAGAAGCTCAAATTCCTTCTGCTTGCATGCTCGAAATATGTCACTGCAGCCTGTTCTTCCTGGCATCCTGCTCCTTGAATTCTTTGTGGACAAACATTCTCACAATTTGTTGAGTTTGCAGGTCCATTGGAGTTGTCACTGGCTGCCTTAGTGCTGGGAAAACAACGCAGAAGGTGAACCAGAACCTGTTCTTGGGTGTTTCTCTTCTCGGAATGGGAGGATGTCTCTTCATTGCTCCATTCTGTGGAAATGTTACAACCTTATCTGTCGACATGGCTTTCTGTGGATTCTTCACTGGATTTCACACTGTTGGTGAGAACAACTGAGCAAATACTTCTCTGCCAATTGTGGTGGTAGATCAAATTATGGTTTGGTACAAAACACCAGAACCGAATGTTCTTGTTTGTTATGAACTGTCATGTTTCGTTTCAGGGTGCAATGCCTTCATCATTGATTTGTGGAGGAAAGAGAGTGATCCTCTCCTTCAAGCAATGCAAGTGTTTTACACAGTTGGCTGTGTGTTGTCCATCCAAGTCGCCAAGTTGTTTTTGGCTGAGAGAGAGCCTCCATTGGAGAATGACTTTTTGGAAGCAAACATTACTGCTGAAGTGGAGTTTGTACCACACATTCATCCAAATGTGACAGACAGTCAAGAAACTTTTGAGAGTGATGTCGAAAATGCATATTTTGTTGTTGGAGCTTTTGCCATCACTGGTACTGTCCTGCATGTTCTCAGTTGGCTTCACTCTGGCTGCAAGTTCAGGCACTACATTCCAGACACAGAAGGGGAAGACACAGTTGCACCTTCACAGAATCTCGAGTTGTACAAACTTACTAAAGGCAATTTGTTTCTTGTTTCATTTCTTTTGTGTCTTTTTGTCTTTGTTTGTTTCAGTATGGGAGTGAACTTCATCAGCTTTGGAATTATGTTCACAGTAAATGCTAGGAACTGGAGGAAGAATGACGCAAGCAACTTGATCACAGTAGAATTTATTTCTGAGCTTGTTTCTCGATGTCTTTCAATTGTCTTTGCAAAGATTGTACATGTTCACAAAATGATGATTGCAAGTACTTTGTTTTGTCTCGGAGGTACTCTGTTCATGGCACTGACTTTGAATGTAACTCCATTGTCTCTGTGGATTGGAGCATCTCTTCTAGGCCTGGGAATTGGAAATATGCAAGCAAATAGTCTGAATGCAGGTAAAAGACTCACAAGCCAGGCTGGTGTCATTGTGTCATTTGTTTTAGCAAGTGGCTATGTGAGTGAGATGGTGGCCCCTCTTGTCATGGGTTATCTTTTTGATCACGTGGATTCAATGTGGTTCTTGTACCTTGGTGCTCTGTCTTCAGTTTGTATGTTGCTGCTGTTGGTTGCGTATATCGTTGTGTTGTCGCGCAATGACACAAATCGCAGCGTGGAACAAGAGTGTGATGTTCCACTGGACAATAAGACGTCCGAAGTGTAAAGTACATCTGTTTGGAAATAAAAACAGGAACGAACAGAGAAACGCAGATACAAGTGAAAACATCGACTTCAACCAGAGCTATTGCAGAGGTGACGAATTTCTTGCGGTTCTGCATAAAGTTGTGAGCGTTTCCGTTGTCCACAAAGTGAGTACAAACTGGTGCTGTTTGCTGGAAGAAACTGGAAGAAAATTTTGCAGCAAAGGGCAAAGTAAACGACTGAAACCACTGGCGTTCTGTGCTTGCCCAATCCCGGCTTGACACTGAGACTCAATGGGCGCAACCGACACAAAACACAAAACCACTCCACCCAAACCTCAAAAATCAACAAAGAGGAACAAACAACAAATTTGGGGGTGGGGTGAAGGCGATTTGTCTTGATGTTCAAGGGTTGAGGCGGGCAGAACTTGAGCTCGCGCCCCCTTACAGCCTTGGCCCACCAGTCTCGTACTGTTTTCAGCTCTATGTAGACCTGTTTCAACATTGCACGAACAACGTACACATGTGAGCGCTTTTCTCAACTTTCATTGAATTTCGTATTCGTAAAATCTACAGTTCAAATGCACTGGGAAAGTACTCGTGAGTGGACACTTAGTTTTGAATATCTTGTGTCAAGTGCAACTTCACCACGAGGTGACCTTCGGGTGTCAAGCGCTTCGTCAGGCCAGGATTGATTTCAAATCGCACAAGCACCGGATAGCAGGCGCGGATTCAGCGAAGTTTGGAACTGTCCTCCGAAATGTTCAGGAGCTCCTGATCTGACCCCACACACACGCATATATATCCTGAGATAGGTTCTCACAGCAAATGTTCTAATTTGGAGGTCCCTTTGCATGGATCCTGGAAATTCTCGATCTGCCTCAATGTGACCTTGTTCGTTGACGGGACGCAAGCATGAACTTGGTGTGTATCAACAGAAAACCACTCACATCCACCACGTGTCAGTTACACCAAGTGACACGGAACCATGGACATGTTTCAGAAGAGGCTGAACACAGCAATCATCCTCTACCGTTTCTTTCTGCAAGTGGGTGGACGTCTGTGTGCGTGTGCGTGCGTGCTTGTGTGCGTTCATGGGTGAGACCACACCGAAAATTTGTGACTTCCCGCGCTGAAAGGTGCAGTCATTTTCGTATATGAGCATTGTAACATTTTGCAGGGAGCATCAATGACAGTCTTGGCTGCGACGCTGGTTGACCTGCAGGAAATTTACGAGACGACGACGCAGAAAATCTCCGCCATCCTCACATGGAGGTAAGACTTTCGTCTACCCTGAGCTGAGACTGGAGGGTAAAGTCTTGCCTTTATGTGCAGAATCGTTTCTATTTGCAGGAAGAACAACCGTGTGATGACCTTGAGCTTGTGTGTCTTTGATAACAGGTGCATAGGTTTGGTGGCTGGCTGTCTCTGTGCGGGAAAAATAACTCCAAAGTTGAATCAGAACCTCTTCCTTGGAGCTTCTCTGTTTCTCATGGGAACTTGCCTGTTCATAGCTCCATTCTGTGCAACTCTCATCGCTTTCTTTATAACTATGGTTCTCCATGGATTCTTCACTGGTTTCCTGACTGTGGGTAAGACGGACATGTTTCGTGTTTCTTTTTGCACCCGTGCAATTTTTTTCTCTCTTGAACCAGGTTCACGTCTGTCAGACCTAGACAGGCTGTTTGTTTCTCTGCATGTGTTGGTTTTGTTGTTGTCATTTTCTTCGTGAAGCCCAGTTTTGGCTCTGGCTCTGCAAACTATTCTGACCACACAGAAAAACCCTATGTTTCTTGTGTTTCAGGAGGCAAAGCTTTCACCATTGACATGTGGGGAAAGGACAGTGATCCACTCCTTCAGGCCATATTTTTCTGTGCTTACATGGGAGCGATGGCTTGCGTGCAATTGAGCAAGTTGTTTTTAGCAGAGAGATTTCCAATGAACAACTGGAAGACAACAAACTTGCCTCCTGAAAATCAATCAGAGCAACACTTTCATCCAAATATGACCAACTTGACTCACACCCAAACATACTTTGAGAGTGATGTTGAAATTGTGTATTTTGTTGTTGGAGCCTTGTCTGTTGTTGGTTCTGCCATGCAGATCCTTAACTTCCTGCAATCTGGCTGTAGGCTCAGTCACTTGGATCAAAACACAGAAGAGACCTCACTGCCAGTTTTACATGGAGAACATATGCACATGCTCACAAAGTTCAATTTGTTTTTTGCGTCCATTTTGTTATTCTTGATAACATTCTTTGGAATTACCAATGAAGAGAGTTTTATTTGCTTTGGACTAACTTTTGCAATTTACACCATGGAATGGACAAGCAATGATGCAAGCAACTACATCACTGTGTTCTTCATTTCTGAACTCCTTTCGTTGTGCTTGTCCATCATATTTACCAAGTATATTCATGTCCACAAATTGTTACTCTTGAGCATATTTTCAGGCCTTGCTGGAACTCTCTTCATGACATTAGCTTTGAAAGCAACTTCATTCTCACTTTGGATTGGGGCCTGCCTTTTAGGTTTCGGAACAGGAAATTTAGTGGCAAACACTTTGAACACTGGAAGAAGACTAACAAACCACACTGGTTTCATTTCATTTATTTTGGCAAGCAGTTATACTGGCAGGATGGTAGCCCCTATTCTAATTGGTTATCTTTATGAACATGTGGATCCCATGTGGTACTTGTATCTTGGTGTTGCCTGTTTTAGTGGCATGCTTGTTCTTTTTCTTGCATTCCATTTGGTACTGTGGTGCAGCAGACAGTTTGTCAGCGTACAACAGCAGGAGTGCGATGTTCCACTGGAGCAAATGTTACCAAAACAGCAACACTGAACTGATTCTGTTGGTTTGCATTTGCTCAGGGACAGATTCAGACTCAGATACACCAAGGAAAAAAACCAAACATGTTTCATGTCGTGCGCACGTGCATATTTTTTGGTAAAGAGCCATTTGCAGGATCAGACCATTTGACCATTTGACTGAATCGTAGATCTGTCTCGACATCTACAGAAAAGAAAGGGGCAGTGTCAGACTGACTGAGATTGAACAATGATGAAGTGATTTCAAACAAATTCTGCTCCATTTGTCTTTGAGCATTTTGGCAGTGCTTTCCAGGTCAATGAGTTTTTGGTTTGACAAATCAACCAGCTTGGCAAACGGTCGTCCACAGTAAAACCGAATCAGTCAACCGGAAATAAGTTGTGCCGAAAGATTTTTGATGTGTCGCAAAACATGAATTCTTCCGATTTTGCAGTATTGCTCTTTATGTTTTGGTACTGGACAATTCAAACAAATTTTAATTTGCACAGAAATATATTCGGTTTGAATTCTGTGTTTGGTTTGAGGGAAAAAGACAGTGGAAATGCACAAAAATTGCTCAACCTCCCAGCGTGTTGATGAAAAATAAGTCCCTTGATATCAAGTATCGCTCTTGAATCGCAGGGGGACAGATCCAGAATGCGACGTGGGACAAGGCAAAAAATAGCTCCATGGAGCTCGCGGTGATTTGAGAAACCAGAATGCAAGTGACCCAGACACAGCAATCCAAACACAGCAACCTAAACACAGCAACCAAAACACAGTGACCAAAATACAGTGACCTAACCACAAACAAGCAGAAAAAAAATCAACAAATATTAATGTTATTTTATCATTTAAAATGTACCCAAATTATCTATACATTGAACTTGTCACACAATTGCATATAAAGCTTGCCAAAATCTCAACCAAATTATCTATTTTCAACACCTTCCAAAAATCCTAAGTTTGTACCCAAACTTTGACCCCACCTGAAAACCATGTCAATTTTTTGAAAATCAAAATCAAATACTACCATTCAAACACCTGTACAATATACTATATTTCATCAATATACTTCCTTCACCAAATATTTGCACTTTCTGAGATATATCTGGACCAATTTGTCCAAGCATATCCCAAATTCTTCACCCCTTCAAATTTGGACTGTTTGACCTCAAAGAACCCAAAAATTCAAACTTCACATTTTCCTTCCTCATGCATTATCCTCAACCCAAACAGAACCAGGAAAGCCCAAAAGATCCCAATTTGATGCTCATCTTGACCAGGAAACAGGTGTACACATACTTTTGGCAGACACTGCCAATAGGTGATTTGTTAAGGTCACCTTGTTTAAAGGTTGCTCAAAATTGAGCTCCCTAAAACAGCGCAACCTCCACAAATCACCTAAAAATTGAACAACAACGTTGAAGTGTCGGGATTTTCAGGAACATCTGCAGAGCAGCTCCACACGAAGCTGGAAGTGCGTCTCTCCTGCGCGTGGGTGTCGCAATTGCTTTCTCGATCTACTTCCTGAGTGTTGCACTTTCCAAGTTCAAGTTGGCGCCCCATGATCCCTAAAAACCACTTCACCTGATCTTGCATGGATCCGCTGCCGCTATCATTCCAGGGACAATCAAAGTTCGAAGTTCTGAGTTTGTTTTTCAATTGTTTTGATTGTGATTGATCTGCGTTCGTGTTCGCAGTGTATTCAAGTCGCGATCGCTGGTGATTTATTTGTTGAACCATGGACGCATTGGAGAAGGCGTTGAAGACAGTGCTGGTCTTCTTTTGCTTCATGGTACAAGTGAGTGTACGGTGTGTGTGAACGTCCTAATTGATGAACTTGGACGTTCCTGAAAGTGTGCGCACGTGCAATGTTCGCATTTTCCATTTTTGAGAGCGTGGTAGACAGACAGACAGACAGACAGACAGACAGACAGACAGACAGACAGACAGACAGACAGACAGACACACCTTATTTTACCCACAGATCTATGCCTGGCACAAAGAAAAGTAGTCGCTTCCATCTGTCCCCATTTTCTCTGCAGGATTCACTCAGCATTTCCTTTCCAGGGGTTCTCTCAATCACTCTTGGGTGTAACCATGGTTGATCTGCAAGAAATTTACAAGACGACGACACAAAAAATATCAACTATCCTCACCTGGAGGTGAAACTTACTTCTGATGACAGACCTGTGCAGTGCACGCCTTCCCAGTGTGCTCAAAACTTCTATTATTTCAGGTGCATGGGTTTGGTGGTTGGATGTCTCTGTGCTGGGAAAATTGTGCAGAAGTTCAATCAGTATTGCCTCCTTGGTGCTTCTCTGCTTATCATGGGAGTCTGTGCATTTTGCGCACCTTTTTGTGCTGACCTCATCACTTTGTCTGTTACCATGGTTTTTCATGGATTTTTCACTGGGTTCCTTACTGTAGGTAAGATGTCATTTTGCTTCAAACATTCTCACTGAAAAGAATGGTCTGAACAGTCCCTGATGAAACTGTCTACATGACAATAGAATGGTGCAACCTGAATCAAAGATTGAAACTTTTATTGTTTGCATAAATCTCCAGCATATGAAGGGTTACCCTTTTTCAGGAAGCAGTGCATTTACCATTGATTTATGGGGGAAGAAGAGTGATCCATTTCTTCAGGCAACACTTTTCTGTGCTTATTTTGGGGGTATGGGATGTGTACAATTGGCAAAGTTGTTTCTGGCTGAGCGACAGCCTGAACTGGATACTGACTGGTCCCAAAATAACTTTACCAGTGAAATAGATGGGCTGCAATTGTTTGACATACTGAATACCACAGACTTACACAAACACTTTCAGAGTGATGTTGAACATGTGTACTTCATTGTGGGAGCTTTGTGTATTGCTGGCACAGTCATGCTGATTTTCACTTGGTTTCACTCTGGCTGTCAGCTCACTCACTGGCTGCAAGGTACAGAGAGGGAGGCCATATCTCCATCTGTGCAAAGTGGAGATGTTGACACACTTACAAAATGCTGTTTGTTTGTTGCATCATTTTTGTTGTGCCTGATTACATTCCTTGGGATTGCAACTGAAGAAAGTTTTATCAGCTTTGGAATAACATTTGCTGTAAACATTTTGGGCTGGACAAAGAATGATGCAACTAATTTGGTCACAGTGTTCTTTGTTTCTGAACTTATGTCTCTGTGTGTATCAATTGTGCTTTCAAAGTTTGCTAATGTTCACAAACTGATGGGTTTCAGCATTCTCACAAGTTTTGCAGGAGCTCTGATTATGACACTGACTCTGAAAGTCACTTCATTTTCACTGTGGATTGGGGCCTCCCTTTTGGGGCTTGGGATGGGAAATTTGGTTGCAAACAACTTGAATGCAGGTAGGAGACTCACAAGCCAGGCTAGTGTTATTTCCTTAATTTTGGCAAGCAAATATATCAGCCGGATGACAGCTCCTTTACTGATTGGCTCTCTTTTTGAATATGTGGATGCCATGTGGAACTTGTATCTTTGTGTGGTGTGTTCAGGGAGCATGTTGCTTCTTTCCCTGCTGTTCTGTGTTGTACTGTTGTGCAGGAGAAAGTTCGAGAGTCAGCAGGCATGCGACATTCCACTGGAGGAAATGATGGCCAAAGGTCAACACGGAAATTGATGTCATGTGTTCTTACGTTGGTCCACTGTTGCAAGATCAGGCCACAGATGAGAATGAGTTTGGTGAGTCGTGTGGAAAACAAACAGGCTCACATGTTAAAGTGATGGAAACTAATTTGATTTTGTCTCTTCATTGTGCATGTGTATTCATGACAGTTCAGTTGTCACCATGGCTGCATGGCAAGTGGTCGCATGTGGGGCAACAAAATTCATTGTCAGCCAACTAACAAACAGTTTTAGCCACGACAAATACCTTTTTTTGAAAAAAAAAGAAGTTTTTTTTTTCCGAGACAAAAATCTCTACCCACAGACTCACACCAAAAATACACAGTTGACTTATGCATTTGACAATTGTGATCATCCCCTCAAGTCTCAAGCACTTCTGCCTGTGTGTTTGTGTGTGAGAGGTGAACCTTTTTTGCGCAGTGTCCTCACATGCACACAAAGCAGTTGATTTGTCACTGTGTATTAGCAGTTTGTTGGCTTCAGCACTGTGCAAGATGAATAAACCGTTCGAAGCAACTGGAATATTTTGCTTTCTTCATGTTATGTGCCAGTGCACGAGTTTGGTGAATCGATGTCTCTGTTGGGAAATAATCCAGAAGCTGAACCAGAACCTGTTGCTTGGAGTCTGTACGTTCTCTGCTTCATTCCATTCATCACATTGTTTGTTGTCCGTGCACATGGGCTTCTGTGGATTCTGCACCGGCTTCCTGACTGTGCACGTTGTTTTTTTCTTGCACAAACATTCAGTTCTTTTGACGCGTAGTGCATTATATGGGTCCCAAAACACAGCGAACTAACAACTGAACCCAAGCGCACGTGTAAAACAGCACTGTTTTGCGAGAGAAAGAGCCCTGACCCCTCAGCCACACCGCGTGCGCCAGCACATCACGTACCATGCGCCAGTGCAAGTTTGGGGTTGGAACCCATCCATGATCATGGTGGCGCACACGCACTTCAGTGTGAACACAACCATAGACATACATGAGACCCATTCTTGGTACGCTGTGACCTTGGCATGCGTGTGCGCTGGCGCACGCGGTGTTGCCCTGGGGTAAGAGAAAATAGACAGACAGACAGACAGAGACAGACAGACAATCCTGGGCACCGACAAAAGTCATCATCCCCACCTTCGAATTGTCGTTCCAGGGGTTCTCTCAGGCTCTCATGGGTGCGACGCTGGTTGATCTGCAGGAAATTTACGAAACGACGACTCAAAAAATGGCCACTGTTGTCACTTGGAGGTGAGCATCTTCGAAGTTTGTTCAATACTGGGACCATTTTGGTTTGCATTACACAGAGTCAAAGTTTGAAATGTTGTTCTGGGCTTTCCCATGTTTCCCAGTGCAATTTCACGAGGATATTCCTGCTGATTTCCAGGTGATTGCCCTTGGTGGTTCCAGCTGGTTTGATGTTTTCAGGTGATTTGAGGAGGTTGCGCTGTTGAAGGCCGCAAAAAGTGACCAAAATAGTGCAACTGAAAAAAACAAAAAGTATGTGTACAGCAGTTTCATGGTCAAGATAAATTTCAAATTTGGATCTTTTGGGTCTTTCAAAATTTGTATCAGTCAAGGACAATGCATGAGTAAGGAATTTATCAAGTTTACATTTTTAGGCTTTTGATGGCAAAAAGTTTTAATTTTTAGGGTTGCTAAATTTTGGACTTTACTGCACAAAGTAGGAGATATCTCAGAAAGTATAAACATTTGATGAAGAAAAATGGATGTTGGACTGGTGTTATTTGTTTTTTCATTTTCAAAAATTTGTATATGGTTTTTAGGTGGGCCAAAGTTTGGGTACAAATTTGGAATACTTTTAGGAAAATGTTCAATATGTGAAGATTCTTGCAAGATTTATGTGCAATTTGGGGATAAAGTTTCAATGTACAGATAATTTGGGTAGATTTGGATGCATTCTAAGTGAAAAAAATAATGTAAATATTTACTCAAATTGATAATTTGTGCATCCACTAATTTGCATTTCAGTCACTGTGTTTCAGTCACTGTATTTCAGTTCCCGTGTTTCAGTTGCTGTATTTTGGTCACTGTATTTCGGTCACTGTGTTTTGGCCATTTCTCAAATCACCGGGAGCTCCATGGAGCTATTTTGTCTTCTTACTTTCTTGGCAACACCATGCATCAACAGTGTGTGATTTCAGCAAGGGCAAAGTTACTCTTGTGTCCCTGCTTACCGGTATCTCTCACTTGTTTCAGGTCCACGGGTTTGGTGGCTGGATGTCTCTTTTCTGGGAAAGTCGTCCAAAAGCTGAACCAGAACCTGTTTCTTGGGATTCCTCTTCTTATCATGGGAATCTGTGTGTTCTCTGCTCCATTCTGTGCAAACCTCGTTTCTTTGTCTGTCACCATGGTTGCCCACGGATTCTTCACAGGCTTCCTCACTGTAGGTAAGGTTTGGTTTTGCTTCTCTTCGTCCCCACAACCGGCCCCTGCATGGTGCCTGGAACCCTCGTCATGATGACATTCTTGCACCTGAAAACGTTTTTGTTTTGTTCACTTTGTGCAATGGAATTGGTCCCCCTCCCATGTTGCAGGGAGTGTGGCGTTCTGAATTACATTCTCACGCAGGTAGAATCCCCAAGATTAACACTCACATGTGTGCTCGAACTTGCAAACACTTGTGCAAAATCTCCTGCACACCAAGACTTCTTTTGTGTTTCAGGAAGCAATGCCTTTGCCATTGATTTATGGGGAAAGGAAAGTGATCCATTTCTTCATGCAACACAGTTCTGTGCTCATTGTGCGGGTATAGCGTCTGTACAATTGACCAAGATGTTCTTGGCTGAGCGAGGGTCTCAACAGGACACTACCTGGCACAGAATCAACTTCACCATGGAAGAGAAAGAGCTGAACTATTTTGATGAGAGGAACACCACAGATTCACAAAAACAATTTCAGAGTGATGTTGAAAATGTGTTTTTCATTGCTGGAGTTTTGTCAGTTGTTGGTAGCATGATGCAATTCCTCAGTTGGTTTCACTCTGGTTGTAAGCTCAGCCACTGGCCACAAGCCATTGAAAGGGAGGCCACATCTCCATCTGTACAAAGTCAAAATATCTGCAGATGCACACAATGCAATTTGTTACTTGCATTGTTTCTATTGTGCTTGATCACATGCCTCGGAGTTACCAATGAAGAAAGTTTCACCAGTTTTGGAATAACTTTTGCTGTGAATATTTTGGACTGGACAGAGAGCGATGCAACAAACTTGGTCACAGTGTTTTTTGTCTCTGAACTCATGTCTTTGTGTATGTCCATTGTACTTGCAAAGTTTGTTGATGCCCACAAATTGTTGGGTTTTAGTATTCTGACAAGCTTTGGGGGAGCTCTGATCATGATGCTAACTCTGAAAGTTGCTTCATTCTCACTTTGGATGGGGTAATGTCTGTTGGGGCTTGGGATAGGAAATTTGATGGCAAACACTTTGAACGCTGCAAAGAGGCTAACAAGCCGAACTGGTGTTATTTCATTCATTTTAGCAAGTAAATATACCAGTAGGATGGCAGCTCCTTTGCTGATTGGTTTTCTGTTTGACTATGTCGATCCGATGTGGAACTTGTACCTCAGTATGGTTTGTTCCAGTTGCATGCTGGTTCTTTTGCTCGTTTTCTTTGTTGTTTTGTTGTGCAGCAAAAAGACTGAGAGTGTACGACCGCAGGCATGTGACATTCCACTGGAGCAAATGATTCCAAAAGAGTAGCAAAGAAACAGGTTCTCGTTCAAAGGGATTTCTGTTTTCCACTTTTTGCACGTGTGCAATGATAAAAAATTCGTATAAATTCATGAAAAACTGACAGATTATTGAACAATTAGTGAAAAAAAACCCCAACTTTTTTTGGCAACGAGAAGTGAGTTATATTCTGTGCTTGTTGAACAAGAAAGTCCGGTAATCGGACCTGATAGTCGCGCGTCAGTCTAGACACAGCTACCGTTGCCAGAAATCTGCTGTGTTTCAAAAGTTTGGTCATCAATTTACAAGTGTTTTCTCAGGTTGCTAGTTAGGATAAAGTTTGAAAAGGTAGAGTCTAAATCTGAAATATTATGGATGGTGTGAGA
>JAAUXT010051863.1_pt1 | contig 20156 bp, 34 predicted proteins | sample 7278171 | NCBI WGS metagenome assembly JAAUXT01 (sample SAMN14350112, study PRJNA611818) | marine sediment metagenome | isolation source: surface marine sediment (1.8m) | place: French Polynesia: Moorea | collected 2018-08 | reverse complement strand
TAGTGGCTCCATCTAGGGTAATGCTATGATTGGCTGTGGCTGTTGCTGTGGCTATGGAAGGCCATGGCAGTCTTAGGGGTTGGTCATGGTAAATATATATAACACTTGAGATCATATTTGCCGCACCTGGTACACCGACGAACAAGTCGTACTCAAGGAAAGACCAACCCAAATATTCATTTTCACGGTTAACTCCTGTGTATCTTCTCATGCTCATTTTCGCTGCAAAAAGGTGAGTTTTTTTCACTGATGGACACGGTCTTACAAACACGCACAACTGGACTGCTCTTCGTTGATTTTATGATTTATTTGTAAAAAGTATGCGGCTACATGTCTGTCCACTTTGTTGAACAAGCTGCGGGCTACACAACAGAAGGAACCATCATCAGAATAGAAATCTGAAACAGCATCTGCAACCACGCAACAAACCAGGACGCACTTGAAAAGTGACGAAAATAAAGTGTGGTTTTCCACCCATTCAATCCTGGCCAATCTTTCTCCAAGGCTACACAAGTAAGTTTCAGGGCCCCAAAAGAACGGAGAGCATCTTTAGAAACTGGAAGTGTTTAGAACGTGCGTCACTTCAACCCAGCCGACAAGAAAATCGGACAGGATTATTCCACAGCAATTTTGAGGGAATGATACAAATGTCCTTCCACATCGCCTCTGCGGAGTGAAGAAACGAAGAATGAAAACAAGTCAGTGCTTTTATGGTGTTTCGAACACCAACATCTCTAAATGCTCCACGACGGGCACATCCTGTGTCTTGCCCATCAACAAACTTCCATCTTTCACCAGTCTCCTTTCCGGACACGGGTAGTTACGTGCAAATTCCACTTGATCATGTGTCCCTTCAAACACAGTATTTTAGACAACACCTTACAAAGTGATCCCTTTGTCAAAAAGGATTCTACATCTGCCTCAGCCTGGCCAATCTTTGCGACAGCTCATCCTGCAGAGAAAAAAGAAAACAATGTTAGTTTCTGTTGAGAACACTTGTAACACTCCAACACCGACAGCAGATAAATGTGAAAAGTGGTTTTGTTCTTGAGGTTGATTGCTTGTGTACAAGAAAGAACGACGAACAGGCGACCAGTACCTGCTCCTGAGAGGCAGCTGTGGCAGTCCCGATGGTGGATGTCTGTGCGGACGGTAAGTCCATGTTCAACTCCAGTCTGAAACATGTAACATTTGGTTCAACGACAAGACTTACTCACGTACACAACTTTCGGTAATTCCGTCACCTCAATTGTGGCAATGCGTATGTGGCAATAATAGTCGTTGATTTTTTTTCTCACCCAGCCTCGTCGGCGACTTGTTGCATCAACGAGTCCACTTCGTTCTGAGGCGTCGACAGCGTTGACGAGTCCTGCATCGCGCCCTCCATCACCTGCGTCTGCACGTCCAGGTTCTCGAACTGCGTCTCGAATCGGTCCATCAGGGTCTGAACCTGCATGAAATAAAATTCGCAGTCACCATTTCCACGGGCGAGGCTCGGTGCTTGGCAGGAGTCTACTTCACTTGGAGCTTCTTGCCATCAGTGATACAACTTTGACAAATTTGACCGATCAACACAAATCGGCGTTGTCGCAATCCTCACCTTCTGCAGGTCCATAGATCTCGTTGCTGCTTCCATCGATTTCACCACACCAGCCATATTTTTCGTCACCTGTTGACACAACAGAAAGCAAAACTTGACAGAATGGTTCCACTCACCGCTTCCCCACCCTGACTTGGTGAGCATGATCGATATCGGACAAAAGAAACGAATGTTACCTTGCCCATCGTGCAAGCAGTTTGAACTCGTGATGCAACCGCATCAATTCTGGTGCTCATTCGGTGGTAATTCAATCCCTCGTTCTTCTTTCTGATGGCATTCTCCGCGTGGATTTTGGCAGCTTCCATTTTACCCGCCGCGATGGCCTGTTGAGCGAAAGAAAGAAACTCCTTCAGGTCCGGACGCAGAGGCAAAGCTCACCCAACAGGAAATGATGCCAAATCAGAAGGAAAGAGATGACAACCTCTGCTCAAGATCACCTTTTTCAGTTTGTTCTTTTCCTCCTTCTCTGCTTTGTCGCACTTTTTCGATTCTCGCAGCATCTCCTTCCCTGCGAACCTCAAGTTGAACAGCATATCTGGAGAAGAGAACGAGATGTGTGAACGACATGGCAATGGAACAGCTGAGAAGACGGACAGTCCTGCGAAGCTCCTCGTCGTGTTGTGTGGCCCTGACGAGGGAACGGAACCTCACACACCCGTCTCACGCCCACCCACAGAGTACCTTGTCAAAACTTGTGTTTGTGCGTGAGCCTCAATTGTCGAATCAGACACGGTTGAAGATTTCTCCAACGAACACCCTCAGAAATGAAAAGTCTCTGTCTGCAAGGTGTGTGATCATGCCAGGGCTTTTCAATGCAACACAACACGAAAACAAAGCAAGATTTAGGTGCTTCTTGTGTGCCAAAGGCAAAGGCAGTCATTGACCAGTTGACCGGTGTCATTTTGGTTCACCGGTGAAACAGAGCTTGACGGGTGTCACGCGTCACAGCTGAAGCTCGAGTCGTGAACTGCTCAGCGTTGCTGATGCACGAATCAAGCGACGGATTTTGTCCAGTCGTAAATCGACTTCTGAGACGTGAACCCAAAATTGTTGTGACCAGATTGCGTGAAGTCACATCAGGTGGTGTGACCCCTTTCCAAATGCGGACTTTTGTGGTTCCGCATGAGCAGGCAAGTGCCCGCTGATTTGAACGGCATTTGAATACGTTGCCAACATCGAGATTCTAATTCCAGACAACGAATACTTGAACATGTATCGTCTCAAAGCGCTCACCAACCCATTTCAAAAACACACACCCCTGTGACACAACTTCGCACAATCATCATTCAGTCCATTTTGTACCTGACCCCGAAATCTTCTCCTCTTGTCTTTCTGACTTACCTTCCATTTTAGGCATCTTGGCTGTTTGGTATTTTATCCGTCAGGAGAGAAGGATTTGAAGCAAGCAGTTGACAAACTGAAGACAACAAGTGAATTTTATCAAGAGATGAGTCTTCCTCTTGTGATGTTTACAGGCTGACGTCACCACTTTCTGTGCTGATTGGTACACTCGGCAGATGTCGCTGACTGAAACCTACAAATCAAATGCCAACATGGCGCCGCCCATGAAAAGCATGGAAAAGCCGAGAAAACGCAAGACAAGTGCCACAGAAAGCAAATCACCGAAAAATCAACATTCAGACAAGAAACTCAAGTGGACAGATTACAGTGTTGCTGAGTTTAAAGTTGAAGTGAAGGATCCAACCACGACTTTCCAAGGCGAGTGTTGGGTATACTTTCATTATCGCTCACTTTGCCAGGTGCAAAACTGTCTTGAAAAACATTTCGCCTGTGAAATCAGAACGTTTTCTGATGCTTGAACTGAAGTTATTGATGCAAACATCTTTCAGCCATCAAAAAATTTACGGAGCACAACAAAGCGTTCCCAACTTTGACGCACTTCGACTTGACTGCGGAGTATTGTCGATCTTCACCAGAATGCGAAGAAATATTGAAACTTCTGGAGGGAAGCAGGAAACCTTCCGAGGTGAGGGATCAACAGTGACATCTCATGGAAACAAGAGAGTCTGTTGCCTGATTTGTATTCTTCAATGACATGTTTGTGTCAGGAAGTTGTCACGGTCGCATGACTCTCATCCTTTGTCGATCGATCTTTTTTCAGACTCATGCTATCTTCGAAGTTCTGGAGGTTATTCTTTTGAGACTGTCCCAAGAGCTGTTGAAGCTGAGAAGCGTTGGTCATCATATCGTGCGAAAGATATTGGCAGGGCATTTAGGGTTGGTGTATGCCACTCTGGCTGCGAACAACAAGTCTGGCCACATCAAAGCTGCTCTGAAATTGCTGACAATGATGGTCATGCAAGACTCTGCTTGTGCCAAAGAAGTGCAAAGCCAGTTGGATTTCAGCCACCCTTGTTTTTTACCACTTCTCAACAGAAAGGACAGCAAGGTGAGAAAGGCGATGTTGTGTGTGTGTGTGTGTGTGTGTGTGTGTGTGTGTGTGTGTGTGTGTGTTTGGATGTGTTCGTTCATTCAAGTTTTTCTTTCGTCTGACCAACTGTACTTTCGTGTTCATTGTCTGGTTTTCATGCAGGATGAGCATGACGTTCGAACTTGTGTTTTGCAATTCATGATGTCATTCCTGATCAGTGGCGATGATGCTGTTGTGAAGGATGTGGTGGACTGCAAGGGTATGTCACAATGAGTGAGCGAATTATTCCAAAATGGTGTGGTGTTGAAGATGCAACTGGAGCAGATTCATACAGTGATTTTGGTGTGAGGATATCAGACAGTTTGGTGTCTCTGGGTCTGTTTCAGGATTCCTGTCAACGCTTTTCCCCGGCCTTGTGGGTGACAAACTGTCAACAATTCAGATGGTTTTGCCTGTTCTGCTGGAAAAGGTGAAGCTTCAAATCATGTTTGACTCACACAGCTGGTTTGTTTTTCGTGTTCTTGCAGAACGTTTTTCTGATGCAGGTTGTCAAGAATTCGAGCATTTCGAAGACTTCAAAGATGCACTTGTTCAACGCAAAAACTTTGAAAATGGTCAGTTCACTGTACAAGTGGACAGGCCCACAGAGATGGGTCGGAGACACCAAAAAGAAGGGCGGAGCTGAGGAGCTGACCACAGTCAATGTAAGCAATCTTGTCAGACATTCTTGTCCTTTTCATGTCGTAGTTACAAAGCAGTCGATTGTGAATTGAATGCGTTGACTGTTTTCTGATTTTTCGTCATATTGAAGGCAACGGCACCCACAGAAGATCAGGAAAATGTTCGCGACATGTGTCACGAGTTGCTGCTGACTTTGTGTTGTGACCAGAAACTTGGGATCAATTTTTTCGACAGATCGTTTGGCACTGATGGAAAGTAAGTGGTTTTGACTGCAAGACAAGAAGAATAATATTGTTTGAAGCTGGATGATAGAATTTCCCAAATTTATACTGAATATTTTTGACTTTTCAGAAACTCCAACTTGGTTTTGACAAACTATCTGACTTCATTGGAGAACGTTTATGAAGATCCACTGGTGTCTGAACTTGTGATCGAAGCAGTCAAGTCATGTCCTGATTTGCTGCATTGGTACTTGCCGTCCTTCAAAACATCGATGTCACCCAGACCGTCGCCTAAATGGCTCAACTGCGTCGACTTCATTTTGAAGGTGACTTGTAGGAAATGACTGATGCAACTGTGGCGTGCCTCAAACCCTGTTTTTAGTTTCAATTCACAACGCAATTTCTTTTGCGCAGGTGTTTGACCACCAGCCATTGACGTTGCCCATCTTCGAGCAAAACGAAAAACTTTCCACGGCAAAGCTCGTCAGCATGGCCTTGATGCTCTTGGTGCCGCCGAAAGACATCTGGACTTGCGTGACCTATGCCTTGAACGTACGTATCAGATTCTTTGGGTTTAACTTTGAGAGGAGGGGGAAAGTGCCACAATTGCGAACTTTGTTTACAGAAACCTTCTCAAGTGGTGAGACACGGCGGCCTCAGACTGTTGCATCAGGTTCTTTTGAGGTGTCAAGCCACGATAGACCACTGCACGGAAAACAAGGGCAACTGCGTGAACGATCCCACAGAAATCGTTGCGTCTCTGAGATCGGCCCTTGGAAGAATTTTGCCAGACTCCAAAGTTGTGTACGATTGCTGGACCCACATGTTTGGCACGAGGAAAGAAGGAAAAAAGCAACAGAAAAAGAATCAGGAAGAAGAACAAAGTGGTGAGTGTATGTTTGTCGTTCTTGTGGTTTTGTTGCCATTGGCGGTGTGCATTTGTTGTCAGTTCTTGAGATTGTTACAATTTTTATGAAACGGCCAAATACGTGTTGATTTTGCAGCTTTGTTTGAAGTCCAGAGGTCAGAGCACTTGCTGAAAATCTTGCAGAACATCTGTCTCTACCAGTCAGTTGTACCAGACTTTACATCACAGCGTGCGATGGACTTGCCGTCTCTGTTGGGTGTGTTTTGTCCGCAGTTTTGTTGGTCTTGAACACTGCTAGTTGAAGGAGCGGTCTGCCAAAATTTTCCCGATTTTTGACCGAACTTGCAGAAGGCGTTCGGAAGATGCGCGTCGACAACTGCAGTGAGACAAGAATGTTGGAACTTTACCTGATGAAGTACATGTCCGCGGTTGACCTAGAAACTGTGTCTTGGATGAAGGAGGTGAGCACACGAGATGTCTGTCTTTGGAAACCTGGCACGTTCGTTTTTTCCACAGAAAGTTTTGTTTCCTTTGTTGAATTCAGAGTGCTGGTGGTCGTTCAACACTTTTGCTCCTTCTCGAAATGGTTACTGCCCTGATGGAAGAACGCAACATGTCAGATGTTGCAGTCTGTTTACTTGAGCAGGCAAGTCCGGCATGTTTCTGCTGCTGAAGCAAAGGTTTCGGTTTTTGTCGTCTCGTGAAGGGGACAGGGAAAGAGTTCAAACCACAGACGCGTGAACGTTTTTGCAGCTGCTGCAAAAATCTGGTGTGTTTCGTGGCACCGAAGAGGAGATTACCATATGGCTGCAAGAAGTGCTGAAGTCGAAAGAAGAGGACCGACCTTTTGTGCTGATGTTTCTGCAAGACGCTCTGTTCGCCGTGCTCAAGAGAGACCCAGACGGCTACGTGGATCAGGTCTTCACTTTCCGTTGTTTCTGTTCCTCTGTGAAGAGAACTACCTGAGAGACAACGTTCAATGTCGTTTGTCTCGTTGTTTCTCGCAGGTTGTCGGTCTGCAACACAGGGCCCTGGAATTGTGTGTGAAAAAAGGCAGCGAGAGTTTCATGAAGGGTCAACAAGAAATTCAGGACGAATTTGACAGTGAGATTTTTTTCTCCGTGCAATTTTGTCTGCTTCTTTCTGTCTCCACAATGTGGATTAGAATTAGACATTTTTCTCCCATTTGGTTGGCAGAAATGGCGCAAATGGACGACGAAGAATGGTCAGAGACGCAAGATACCTGTGTTGAAGAAAAGGAAAACAAAATGGTGTCCAACGCGTAAGTGTGAAATTGCATCACCAGCAAATGAGGCAAAGATCCACAAAATATTTTGAACTGATCATATTCGAGTAGTGCAGCCGAAATCGCTCCCTTTCTGACGGCGTATCCATGCACGTCCAGGCATGTGTGTTTCAGATTGAGTCTGAGTCCTTTGATACCGGCGGCAGTTCAAAGGTTGGCACACATGGAAAAGGTGAAAGCCGATGCGATCAAGGAAATTGAAGCGGTGAAAAACTACGTGCACCGCGTTCTGCTTCACGTCTGGCGGATCCAGGAAAACGGCGTGGTCATCAGCTTGGTGGTGCACAGCAACGCTCAAACTCTGCAGTCAGAAGAGCTGCACCGATTGGCGAGAAAGTGGTTGCCGAACCACATGCACAAGGTGAGGCCTTTGGAGACCGGACAAAATAATGATGAGAAAGGACCACGAACGGATTTGTCCAAAAAAAGGGCCGTTTCCACGCATTTTTCGTGTTGTCGAAACACAAACTGTTTTTCACAGGGACCTCTTCGGAAAATCCGCAAATTGCAGGGTAAAAGTTCACTTTCAGACAAGATGCTTTTGTTGTTCTACCCAGGGTTTGCGCAAGTGCAACAAAGTCTCCGTGGACAACGTCATGAAATCCAAGTTGCGCGCTGCAGAAATGCTACAGTTCATCTTCCAAGGTGACACAGACTTATTGGCAGATAACGAAGTGATGCAAGAATTAGCATCAGCCATTGACAGTCTGCAGGAAACGGGCGACCGGCTTGAGGTTGTGCGGCAGATTCTTCAGTTCGTCAGATTCAGAACTTCAAACAATGAGAACGTAAGAACAAACTTTCGTTGTATCTTTCTCGAATATGAAATTGCAGGAATGTGTGGGGAATTGTACGCATCGCTGTCTATTTCTCCACTTCGACATACGCCTTTTGGACACTTTTTTGTGCGCTCAGGAACCGGGTGGCGCTGTGGACGCATTCCTGGCTCTCCTGGAACTTCTGCTGCAAAGACAACTCGAAAGTTCAACTGCTGAAACTGAACGTGCCAACGATGACACGATGAACAAGGATTTCGCCATTCTGATGCATTCAGTACCCAGTGGGTCGGAAACACTGCGACGCTTCTTTCGAGTCTTGCTGGAGTGTGACGTTTTCACGAAATATTTCATGTGCAGTGTCGGAACGGCGTCGAAGGGAAAGTCAACGAAAGCAGAAAGGCATTTGTCTGAAATGATTTCGATGACAGTTGTGAACATCGTTTTGCTTGTTCCACAAGAGAGTGACATCAGTGAGTCAGTGCAAATCTACAAAGACAAAACAATTGATTGCTTGAAGTACGCAGGAAAAAGCAGCGTCTTGTTGTCTTCGATCAGCGCTCTGTCAAAATACTTCAACAATCACGAAGTTTCCACGTGCCTCCAGTATCTCCTGAACCTGCCCCGAGAAGCCCTTATGGATGGGGACAGGTTGACAGCAAATGGAAATCTGATCGTGACACTGTTTCGCCGACTGTTGGAGGTGGAAGAATCAGTGTTTGTCACTATCTGTTCCGTGGACATCGTTCGGAATGTTGTCAAGCTGTTTGCAGAGTCCAACAACATCGGTATCTATTCGTCTTTGTGCGACCCTTTGAATTCCGTGTTTCTGATGGGAAAATTGGGTTGTGAATCACGAGTTCGTTGCAGTATTCGAGCAGCTGTTCCTGGACCTGGTGGGCAAAAGCAGGTTGTGGAGCTTGGCGGCGTCGGAGCCATTGTTGGAGAACTGCCTGGCCAAACCAACAGACGTGTCGACCAGGGTAAGATTTAATTCCATTCTGCTCGCGGCTGAGAATGATGTTGAAAGACTGATTTGTTTCGTTCGGTGGAAGCACAGGGCACCGCTTGTTCATCTGGTCAAATTTGCACGTGTGGTATTGTAGTTGGCAACTTCACTGGTGACGCACAGCAGCGTTTGTCGGAAGTGGCTGCACAGTTGGTGTCATCGAAAGAAGAACAAGAAGCAATTGTCTGGTCAGCTCGACAAATTGTGGCCAGTCTTGCACACAGCTGCTCTGTTCGGATCCACAGGTATCAAAAGACATGAGAATTGACCTCATAGTAGCTGTATTCAGGTTGTCAAGCTGACACGAGTTTGCAGTTTCATTGAAGTTTGTTGTTTTGCAACAGACGAAGAAGACTTTGTGGCGAAGTTGAAGAACTGGTGTCGCCACGATGAGGAAAGCGAGTCCCTTTACCGTGGCCTGTGGCACATCCAAGAGTCCAACCCAGAGTGGAACCCAGGTCAGGGTCCATATTGGACAGAGTAGATCTGTGCCACCAACAAAGTTAGCATCGTTGGCGAGACAGGGACCTGCGTGCAATTGTGAATATTTTTCTGCAGATTCCATTGGTGGAAAAATTGTTCGACTCAAGTATGAGCTGGCCAAACTGAAAGACGCAGAAAAGAGCAGTTTTGCTGGCAGGTGTGTTCAATTCCTGCTGAGTATTCTCTCAACGAAAGAACAAGCACTGACAACGGAACAAGTCCTTCAAGTCGTTGAGACGTTGTCAACCGCTCTTCAGGTGAGACAAACCTTCAACACGAGACTCCTGTTTGTGAAAACACGCAGTTCGTTCCAGGCGGCATCACCATACAATGCAAAATGTTTCTTTCTTGCACAGGATATTGATGCTGAAGGCCCTGACGCCATCATTCAGTTGGAGAGCAAGACCTGCGGTCAACTGACGAAACAATTACTCAGGTATCCACGTCAATATTCAAAGCTTGCAAACAAGAACACTTTACAGTGCGCCTGGGCAGGCGGCATCTTGGATTCACCTGCTTGGGAGTTTGTCGGGATCATACTCAAGAGTGGTTCTGTCAAATTTACAGGAAACACTATGGCCAGGCAGTTGTTCTGAAGCTGCTGTCTCTGATGGTTGGATGTGTGGATGCGATGTCGGACCAAGCAGATGGAATTTACGGAATGGTCATGTCACACTCGCAGTTCCTGCCAACCGTGTTGAATCCTGAGGCGACTGAACTGAAAGGTTGTTTTCCTGTGGCAGCATTCAGTCGTTTCTGCCAACTGCCTATAGATCGACCTGTTGATTTGAGTTTCACGGTTTCCTGTTTGAAGGCGCGATTTTGGACCTGTTGACATCACTGGTGGAGGCCAACCCATCCTGTTGTCAGTCCAGTCACGCAGCGGTGCTGTTTGGGGCTTATCAAGCGACCTTACATTCCACAGGTATTCGCCGTGCAGTCGGATACACTGTATTGTGGTTTGGAGGCAGGACTCCCCGACACTCATAAATTTTTTTTGCTTGTTTTCAGATCAAAAGTTACTCAAACTTCTGCACTTGCACGAGAAAGATGACAGCAAGCTGACAACATACAGGTGTCAATGTGTTGTCATTTTTTCTTTGAGTTTTGAGACAATTCTCGCCACCTTGCATTCATTCAAAACGTTTCCGCTCGCAGGCCATATTTGTGGGGAGAGAAGGCCCTGGAGCATCACTCTGTTCGACACAGCCTGGAGGCCTCACTCAGCAGACAAGCGTCCACTGAGCAGGTTCTCGACGCGCTGGATCCGCAACTGTTGCTCCAGTCAGCGACGCAGTTCCCGCTCACACTGACCATGCAAACCGTGGACGTTGTGCCTGAGCATGAACTGCGGGTCGCAGAGACTGGATATGATCCGCGCTTCTTGCTTCCCGTGTTTTGCCATCTGACTGCTGCAGGTTGGTGAGGCATCAGTTTTGGTGAGAATTCGAGGATTCACACTTCAAGGTCAAGACAAGCAATCTTCTGTGACTTCGTGTCTGCTTTCCCCGCAGAATCCCTGTTGAGCTGCAGGAGGTTCGTGGAGGTGAACTGCCTGGGGTATGTCATCTCTGCGTTGAGCAGCCACGACTTTGTAATGCGCGGCGCGGCCTACTCGGTGCTGACTGCGTTCTATCAGCAACTACAGGGGGCCAGGTTTCCAGAGAAGTTCCAGGTTCGCCATCCGTCAGATTCTAGAAGTCGCTCATTTGTGTGGGATAAAAAGGTTTTCGTCCGTTTTGATCGTTTTCACAGCCGTTTATCTTTGGTGGTGATCTTTCAGGTTGTGTACTTGCTGGACACACTGAGAGGAAGCGTGGAGGAACCGAATCAGAAGCTGCATTGCATCATCTCCGTGTTTTTCGTGGAGGCTGCCAGGCTGATGCTCAGACCAGGTAATTCACTCGGGTCTGGATCCAAGCAAACTGCAAGTGCCTGACCAGAAAGTTCTTGCGCGACTTCATTCTACAGTCGTGACGAAGCTTCGAACTGTAGAAATGAAGTGACCCTTTTTCATTTCATTGTTGCATTTACTAATGGCCAAAAAATCTTTTTGTGTTTCTTTCCAGACACACCAATGTACCGGCCAATCAACGAATTTCTTTTGCTGAAACCAAGCATCGACACGACCAATGTCCCGGAATTCTTCAAACTCTTCAACAGCTACTCCGCACAGCGCAAAACTGAACAGATGTGGCTGCTGAGGTTGTTGGAAAATGGCCTGAGGGAAACTGCCGACTTCCACATCTTCGAGAAGAGACATGTCTTCAACTTTCTGACGTGTTCCTTCTTCTCGGTGATGAGTGACCAGCAAGTCCAGGTGCAAAAGTGAACAAGAGATATCATTGTCGGATTGCAAAGCGCGCTGATGTCTTGACATCCATCAATGTATCATGTTTTCAGACACAGGTACTGAAGGTTCTGTTGAAAGGAACCAAGACGAAGACGATCGCTGTCGCCTTGGTGAAGTCAGGGCGTCTCATTGTGTGGTTGCAGCAAATCATACACAACCGGTAAACAGCATTGGACTTGTCAGACATGTTTCACTCAAAGTCAGAGAACAGTTACCGGGATATGTGGTCACTCTGACTTTACTTGCGACCGGTCAAGGTATTTTTTGTTCTTCAGGTCCAGACTGGAAAGTTTCCAGGGGTTTGTGCTCGATATCTTGTGCAGTCTGTGGGAAACAATGACGCTGAGGGAACCTCACGCAGGCAATGCCGAGGACGCATCCCACGTGCCACTGCGCTTCACTGCGCGGATGCTGTCACTGTTCACTCTCTTCCTGCTCAGGATCAGGTAAAAACTCACCAATTGAATCAAGTTTGAGGGGTACAGTTCACGACCCAATATTCCCCGACACTCATCCTTTCTTACTGTTGTCGAAACACGGACCTTCAGCCACAGAAAATGTACTTACTTGACAACACCGCAGTTCTGCTCTTGGAGATCTCGAGAACATTCACCGAAACATCAAGCCGTTTAAGTTTTCAGTTTTAACCTCGTTCAATTCGCAGACACTTCAACAGTAACGAGGAGTTGACGAATTACCTGCAGTGCTTCTTGTCCGTGCTCGACCAGCAGGCGAAGACGGTGCAACATTTCCGTTCTCAAGGACACAGTCCGAACTCGTTCAAGCTTCACCTGCATCATGTCCTGCTACTGCTGCAACACTGGTGCAGCCTGAACCACGACCGACACTTGGAATCGGCAGTCTTAGATGCGCAAGCGGCGACCGGCTTCAAACATGGTGAAGAACTGTTGAGAAGAGCGCACAAGCAGGATGCGGCTGGTGCCCCAGCGAACACCGATGGAAGCGCAGCTAACTTGTTGAAGATTGCTTGCCATCTGAAATTCCAACCTCTTTGCGAAGGCGTTGCGGAGAGACGGGAAGAAGTTGTGAGTATTTTCACAATTTGGCTGATGTTGTTCCATGATCACTGTTCAAACAAAAGTGACATTGCGTTGAGCCTTGCAAGATGGTGTCGAGAGACTGTGATATCAAACGGACCAAGTGTCGTTGAGTCCTTGATGTGTTCCCCAGACAAAACATCCGAAAACTTGATTTTTCGAATGATTGCCCTGTACGACTGTCAGTTTGCCTTCACCGATATCGCAAAGCACAAGGAACGCGACAGGTTTTTGAACGAAACCTTCTTTTGTTTGCTCGATTTCTGTTTGGCAGAAAACAGTTGTGAGAATGTCCTGTCCAAAACTGTGGCGACTTCATCGTTCCGTCACTTGATCAGTCGTCTCAAACACACGCAGAACACTGAATGGATTTCGACCTTGCTGCAAGAGACGTTTCTGCAAGTCGAATACCCCATTCATTCAGAAATTTTATGCGATTTGTGATTTCGCGCAGAAATGTCGAGGAGAACAATTGTACTGGAGATATCTGCACCATTGGTGTTGAGTTTCTTTTTTTCCCGTCTGGACACGGTCACTGTACGAGTGAATGGCTTGAGCAGGTGTGCCAAATAAACAAACTGCAAGACTGTCACGTACACCTGATTATTTCCTGCGTTTGGGCGATGTCTTTTCGCTTCGGGGTGATTGGTGCCGAGTCTGATGCCTTTCAAGGGTTGGATCTGGAGACTTTCCCGAGGACGTTCGTTTAGCTGATCCGATTTTGGCCCACGCATCTGGAGAAAAGGAAGAAAATCACGAGATGATTGTTGAGAACCTCAAAGATTTGTTTGACGAACCGATTCCCAAAGCAGACTCAGCAATGCTCACCACGAATGGTGTTTGCTGGCGGTTCATCTTCGTCCAGCATCAGCTGCGCACCGCGAATCATCTCCTTCCTTGATGTCCCATCTGTGTCTAGCAAAAGTCAAGTGCAAACGAACAGCGTTGTTACAGATGTGAACATCGTCACTAGAACGAACTTCCGTGAATGTGATTTTGCTTGCAAACTTTGTTTTCTGGTGCTTCATTCGGTCACATCACAGACATTACACACGTTACGCAATGGTGAATGCTAACATCGAAATTGCCAATGTGCTGGAGCACCTGACCTCGATGAATGTAGACTGGGATGTAAACTTTTCCTTTGGAGAGGACCTCGCTGCAACTTGTCATTCCCATCTTGGACAGGCCAAGAAATCCCCCGTCTGTGTTGCACAAGTCCAGGACCAAGTTGCCTGTGAAAACAAGAGGGAGACCTTGCACGCACTTGATGGCAGCGGTTTGAGTGAGCACTCCAATCCTTGGATGCACGTCGGGAAAAGGTCTGTCAATCGGAAATTTTGAAAAATTATATTTTCAAGACAGGTGTGACACACCATTGCCTTCTTTCTGTTCGGTGAGTTCGCACTTCCTTTCGATAAATTCCAGCAACACTGTGGCCCCGCAATTCGGGTTGGCCAGTAGATCTATCTCTTGACCGGCTGCAAGAAGTTGAAAGTCATGAATGAAAAGTATCAATGGCGAACATACCACACATAGCGTCGACAAAGCGTTACAAAACGAACTTTTCTGTTTGTCGTCACTTCTTACCACCATGTCTGATGACGATGAAATTCATTGTTCTGCCAGGGTGTAAAAATTTCTTCGCATTTGTTTTGACAGCAGGTGCACGTGCGTCTGTTTACAGCGGAACCGGCGAATCAGGGGCGACATCTGGGAAGCGTGGCGAAAATGGAGTCGGTTGTAGAAGAAAGAGAACCTGTGAAAGCCATCGACAGGGAAAAGGTATGCCCCCAGTTCTGAAATCGTACACTTCTTTGTTCTATCTGGAACCTTGGTGACGTGCTTATTTGACCAGATGTTGTACAGATCTGAACAACCAAACCCTTGCGCCGCTTTTGTGAGCGATAATAGAGGACCGGTGTGAGCGAAACGTTAGTTTGCTCAAGTTGAGTGGCACACCAACTTCAAGGCAACTCCATTGCGCGTTTGCTCATTCAGCCACATTCTGGATTTCTACAATTTCCACGCAGAGCAACAGAGTCTGTGAACATATGCAGGGTTGGAAGTTGCATACCTTCATACAAATGCAAGAACTCGTGCTGTACCTTACAATATTGACAAAACTCCAATGTTGAAAACAACTCAGCCACAACTGGTGTTGATGTCCAACGTTTACCGCGGCGAACAAATTACCTGTTGAAAAGCTTCGACTTGCCTGATGTCTGATTTCAGGTGTGTCCGATGCTGTTGCGGGTTTTCTGCAACACGGGCCGACATCACAGCTTGGCGGACTTCTCGAGAGGAATGACTCCCGCCAATGAACTTCAGATTTACACGTGGTGAGAAATGTCACACGCATTAACCCTTTTCATGTGCACGTAGAATTTGTTTCAACTGATTCACCTTGATTTCATTTCCACTTTCAGGATGGACGCCACCCTGAAGGAGTTGACCAGCTTGGTGAAAGAAGTGAATGTGGATGCCAGAAAGAAGGGAACATTCTTTGACTTTGCCATTGTGTATCCTGACCCGAGATCGCCGCAGTACCGGCTGCGAGAGATCGGAACGACTTGCGCGGGAAGAAAAGGTCAGGACGACGCTGTGTCTCTCTTCAGCAAGAGATTCCAGATTGGCGACTACATTGACATTGCCATCACTCCACCCCGACCCATGGGGCCTGCTGGACCGAGGAGAGGACCCCGCCCTTTTTGATGCGGCGGCAGAGATGTGTGGAGGCTTGGTATGTGCGTGGAAATTTCACACTTCATCTTGTGTTTCATCCGTTGCACACGTATCCATTCTTCCGACGTCGCGAGAACATTTTTACTTTTGAACTTCTTGAGTGGACAGATTTGGTGTAAAATTCGGCGAATCTTGCAAAAGGACAGGACGTGTGTGTCACTTCAAAATTAATTCCTCATTCGCAAGTGCACATTGTGAATAAACGAGTAAGTTTTGTTCAAGATTCAAAAAGTTCTTGCAATCAAACATTCAGACGGGAAGAGTGAAAATCTGCTCATTGTTTCGACTGCTTGACTGCGACGGTCGCGACAAACGCTGCTCCTCGTCCGCTTCCGTCCTCCGCCAAAATCAGTTTGCTCTGGGGGAGAGAGAGAGACTGTTGTACAGACTTTGAAAAGATCATGGAAGGAGCTGTTGGTTAGCGGTGTCGTAAAAGTCACCTTCGTGTCGGGCGCAAGTTGACGGATCTTGGCGGTCATCATATCGTGCAGCCGCGGGTGATATCTGTACAGCGATCCGTCGATGGCGATCGTGCACTCCGGTCTCTTCATGTGATTCAAAAGACTCGCCAAGCCTGTGTACAAATCGCATGTTTGAGGTCTTTCCGAGGCCCAAATGGGTACGAGTGAGATAATTAGTCGCAAGACACAAAGGCGCTCACAGGCGGATATGAATTGTGTGGCTCTGATGGACAGTGCAGCGCAAATGTAGCGACACACGGCTTTGTCCGCTGCGCTGGCCACGTCCAGCAGATGCAGGTCGCTCAACATTTGATTGGTGTGGTTGAGATCTTCATCCGTGTCTCTGCAAGGAACGAGTGAACCAGTCACTAGAGATACCAGAGATCAAAAGGGTGTGTTTTTGAAATTTCAACACCAAGTTATGATCAAAGTGAAGGTGGTTTACCTCTCGATATTGGAGAGATGACCTGCCGTGAAAGACTTCCAAGTTTTGAGTTTCTCTGACACTTTTCCTTGGAATGTCAGCCCTTCTTGAGTCAGTTTGAGGAGGATCAGTCGAGCCAAGTCGCCGATGTAGTGCCCGCCGAACAGTTTCTCATACCTGAAGCAGTTTCCAAACTGTTGAAGCTGAGGAAAAGACAGTCAGTTCAAAAATATTGACTGTGCAATGCACTGCAATAACAAGACATCTCGGTGTCTTGTACGAACGTGAAGGATCCGATGTGGTTGGAATGTTGGTCAATGATGAGGTCGAACTCGCACTTGGTGAAGTCGAGGCTTCCATTGTCACCGAATGCTCCCCACTCAATGTCGATGACCACCTGCACAGAGACGTACCAGGCATGAACATCGTGATGGGATATGTGTGTTTGTGCTTGTGTTGGTGAACAATATTGCGTGAGACACAATTGAACAGTAAACCTCGTTGGGCTCGTTCCTCTCTCCTTCCCATTTGTCGACGTTGTCAACTCGCTCCAAGTAAGCTGCATTGCAACCGGTGCCTGAGTGCAGAAAGTGGTTTCATTGATTGTCTGAAACGTTTGTGAAAATTAACCAGATCAAAGGTTTCAGGAAGAGAGCGCATTGGTCTCACCCATGATCAGCCCGATGAAGCACTTCTTGTCCAAGTAGGACCCTGCCAGTAGTGTGCCTGTTGTGTCATTCAAGACGGCAACCACATCAACTGAGCAGTCCTGCAAGAAAACGCAGTTAGATTTCGAGGAATCGGTGAGAAACAGGCAGCACTGAATCGATCGGTTGTGGACGTATTTTGCTGCGTTTGGGCCCTTCCAACTGCATTCCTGTCAAAAGGATGAGAACCCCAGTGCTGACTTGGGCCATTCAGATGGTGAGAGAACGAACAGAATACTCGACATGTCTGACCCCACGTCTGGCCAAAGCTTCTTCCAACAGTCGGACAGCGTCCTGCCCGACTCCGTCTGGACAGGCAAAACTTTTCGTCCACGTGACCAAGACGCCTTCCTTCAGACCCTTTTGTATCATTGGGAAGGAAAATGTGAAACCTGAAGAGAAAATGTCAGTGGTACGAGTGTCATGACTTTCAGACGTTGCCATGAATGTGGAACTTCTTTTCAAAATGTACTTTGAAATTTGCCAGGAGGTACAAACCGAGTGGAAGTCGTCTGTCGAGTATGTTCTCTTCTTTGAGGAATTTGTAAATGCTCTCCGCAAGGTGGTCGAAGACCTAGTGAGGCGTTGATTACAAGTTCAGTACCAACACCAATCAACTGGACGTTGCTGAAACTGCTGAAACTGACCACTCACCCCAATGCAAGGTTCGTGGAGTTTGTGGGTTGGGACGTTGTAATTTCTGCTGATGCTCTCGCAGTGCCCGTCCCTCATTTTGCAGAGAAGAACTCGGAAATTTGTACCTCCGAGGTCCAATGCAAGAAAATCTCCATTTTCTGCAAACAAAATTCAGTGTTCGTTGTTTGTGCAGTCCGTGACCACCAAATCGAACGAGTCGTAGCTGCTGGGCGTCTGCAGAACAAACATTATCACTAACATGGGGTAGAGCAGCACCTTTGCCATCGAGGAGATACCGAACGTAAGTATTTTCCATCTGAAGTGAGGTCAGCTTCCGTTCAGACTCGTGTCGACTCAGGCCTTGTCTCATCTCCTTCTGCAGAACGTCCATGACGGTGAGCACCATCTTCTCGCTGAGCATCACCTGGTCCACGATGGCTTTGATCTGAAACGTGACAGTGTCTCGTCAGGGGACAAGTTTGCATCCGTATCATTGAGCAAAATGTAGGAACAGGACGAACAACGGGTATTTGCAACAAGTGCAAGTGAGTTGTCGAACACTTTCACAGTGCGGTTTTCCGTGCAGGGCTTGACATTGCAGGCGTTCCTTTTGGATTGAAGCGGTTCTACCCACCACAGCAGACGTCAACGAAAAGCGAAATTCTTACTTTTGCAGCCTTTTCGTCCGGCAGTGGAAGTTTGATGTTGGTCTCCGGTTTTCCCTCGTCCATGTTGGTTTGCTAGTCACGTTTGTGTGCATGTGTCCTGAGAACGCGCAGGAAGTTGCAAGTGGGTGTGAAAGTGGGTTGAACTTGATCGGTTTGCGATGTTTCAAAGGTTAGCAAGATTGGCAGGAGAGCATCATCATTGACTCGCGTTGAGTTCACATTTATTTATCTTGTTGAGTGATCGTCTGATTGCAAAAACCAACACTCTTGTGCGGTTGTTGGTTTCGACGCTGGTATACGAGTATGGGGGCGGACGCACATCTGGTCGGGCTGGAGAACCTCCCGACGTCGGTTTCGCATCGGGCCAGCTTCGGGCCGGCTTTGGGATGTTCGTGTTGCATTGTTCCCTGTGGAGTGATACACACCTGATCAGGCTGGTCAGCCCGAACAGGCTCTGAACCGATGAGTATGCACGAGGACCGAATGAATCGGGCTGAAGACTGGTCGGGCTTGAATTTTAATGAGATGTTCCTTGGCAACTGTGACTTCCGGATGCCAAAATGCAGATGAAATTCAATCAATTCTTCTACTTTTTGTGCTTACTTAGCTTGTTCAACATTGTTGAAGGAAATTTTGGAGAAGAACAATTTAGAAATGCCACTGATGATTTTGGAATATTTTTGTTGGTGTTGGTTTTGCTTGAGCATAACTTGAGGCCACAAAGAGTCAGACGTTTTTGGGTTCACCCTATGAATCAGAACAAAGATGATGGAGAGTTTGAGAGGTTGCACTCAAAACTTGTTAACACGGCTGGAGATGCAGATGATCGCTTCTTCCAGTGCTACAGGATGACTTTTGAGGAATTTGAATATCTTCACGCTTTGTTGGAACCTAAACTTTACAGGCAGAAGACAAACTTTCGGAAGCCTATTTTATCTAGAAAGCGGTTGGCCATTACATTGAGGTAAGTTTTGATTTTGTTTCAACAGTTTATTCAAATGTCTCAAACACATCGCTTTTAAAACACTGAGAATATCTTTATCCGCAAAAAATGTACGAAAAACATTTGTTCAGATTACCAAACACTCAGAACATCTTTGTTTCCGTGCAACTTTTGGTCTGGTTTATGAATGTCACATTCAATACACTCAAAAAATATACAAGACACCAAACACTCAGGATATCTTTGTTTCTCGAATGACTATGAAACAACTTCTTTTTTCTGTGGAACATTTGTCCGGTTTAACAAACAAACACTCTGAACATCCTTGCATCTCGATGAATCCTGCAACAACTTCTTGTCTTCCGTGGAACATTTCTCGGGAATATTTATATCGCACATAGAAAACATACTGAACATCTTTGTATCTCAAATGCCCATGAAACAACTTCTTTTTTTCTTTCATTCCGTGGAATTTTGTCGAGACTATTGTGTACATCACACATAAGAAACTTGCAGAACATTTTCATATCAAACATGGGCGGATGACTGAAACACAGAAAACATACAGAACATCATTGTATCTCGAATCCCCATGAAACAACTTTTTTTTTCTTTCATTCCGTGGAATTTTGTCGAGGGTATTGTGTACATCACACATAAGAAACTTGCAGAACATTTTCATATCAAACACAGGCGGTGCAAAGGTGACCTGTCGACTGAAACAAGATCCTGTGACAAAAAACACTATTGCCTGTAATCAATTCCACACTCCTTCGCAATCTCTGCGAGATCAAATTCAGCACTTAGACCCAAGTTTGGGTCAAC
>JAAUXT010022141.1_pt1 | contig 20156 bp, 25 predicted proteins | sample 7278171 | NCBI WGS metagenome assembly JAAUXT01 (sample SAMN14350112, study PRJNA611818) | marine sediment metagenome | isolation source: surface marine sediment (1.8m) | place: French Polynesia: Moorea | collected 2018-08 | reverse complement strand
CAGACCCCCCCCCCCAACCCAAACCCCCCCCAGGAGAAAAAACCCGTGCTGGTGGAGGACAAGGAGGACCAGGAAGAATTGATAAACAAGGAAGAATTGATGACAGTAATGCCACTGCAACGCTGCAAGGGACTTCGCACTGCAGTTGCCTTGAGCACTGCTTCTTGTTTCCTTGTTCTTCGTGGTCGGGTCAAAAGCGTGGATCCAGGGGAGGTTCTGTCCCCACGCTCCAGAGCCGTGAGTTATGAGGGGGAATGGCGCCCTGATCCCGAAACAGAGACGTACACACAAACCAAGCAAAACACACACGCACACACACACACACCAAAGCACAAAAACACTGCACACAAGCACACGCACACACACACACACACACCAAAGCACAAAAACACTGCACACACGCACGCACACACACACACACACACACACACACACACACATACACACACTAACCCCGCGCCTGTGGCGCAAGCAAATTGTCCTCGGATTCAACATGCTGACTTTTTCATTGGAATTATTGGAATGAGACCCCATATGAGTTGAGCTGGTCCTATTTTTACCCGACCCTGGATCTGTGTTCGGGTCAGTGTCTTCTCGCGCCACCTGAGAACCGTCCTTGTAGCGACGAGAAGCACGCTTTTCCGTCTTGAAACTCAACACCAGGGGCAGGGCCTGAACGTGAACCTTCTGCCCTCGTCATGACGTTGCCGCCGATATCCTTCGGTGACGTCGTGCCGTTTTTCCCAAAGTGTGAGAATCCAGAACAGCCCTGCAGATCGCACCGACCACGACCAGGCACGAACCTCCAGCGGGTCGACCCCTCCACCCCGTGTCTGACCCTCAGGCGGGTCCAGCATACCCTGCTCTGCAGTCCTGCTCAGGGTCTGACCCTCCGAGGCAATGTTTGGGATTAACAAATTGGGTGGGAGGAATCTTAGTCCCAGGCCCGCCCGCGCCACTGGATCGGTTACGGAAGCGAGAATCGCCCAAATCTCGAACCGCGCGGGTTGTCACGTGAACAGCGACACGGGTTGTTACGTCTCCCTCAGGGACGCTGCTGAAACCGACGCGTGGCCGAGTCAAAGCCCCTCCGTCACCGCTGAGGTCACTCAACCCTCCACTAGTCCCCACGAGGATCGCACCGCTCCAGCAGATCCAGGGTCGGGTCCGGGAGGGTCCAGTCCACATCTGACCGGACTCGCCCCCTTCAGGTCACCAAACTCACGACTGGTCGGACGTGCAGAGACCCGCCCATTGGTTGTTCGGGTCCGAGATCTTGTCCCATGTGATTTGCAGACTGCAAGTCGGACTGAGGTCGTGCTGCAGCCGACCCTCAGGGAGCCGCAACGAGCGGAAAAAGTCATCCTTCATCGAGACACAATTTCGAACCTGCATTGCAACCTCGGTGTGTATTTTTACATGAATCATGTACCCAGAACAAGGTACATCCAAATACACAGAGTGATCTCGGGTGTCGAGGTCCCATTGAAAATGATGACAAAACTCAAACACGTGTACGATGTTCTTAGAGGCTCAAAAGAACCCAGGGCCAATTGATTTGACTCGTGGAAACACACGCCACGCAGGACGCCACAACACTACCCATGAGGCAGACGCATGCGCTGTGACCATGCCCAGCGGAACGTCTTGACGTCAACAAGATAGCCACACCCACCCACGGCGTTCTTGATTGCGCTTAGACGGAAGAGATTGAGACGGAAGTCGTCGTCAGACCTTGAGCCTGCAGGGTCTGGCGGTTCCAGGCGCGGTCCCCAGGTCCCGCCCAGATCCGGGGCCCCCGGCCACCGGCTCAACACACAACAAGAACCAACGAGCTGATGCTCTATTTTGTGTCGTGGACAAGACATTTTCCTTTGGAAGGTTTCGAAGATGACTTGCTTGGTGCAAGCTGCCTCAGGGTCAGTTCCTGTCTTTTCGGATCAGGTCTCGACCAGAATTTCAGACATTGTCATGAAGAAAGTCAGAACGTTGTGCATGTCTGTGCAATGTCAAACTTTTCTGTCGGTGGGACGCCAGGTCTGCCAACAAGAAATCCATCTGTTCAGGCCTGGTTGTCTCGCGGAACGTGAACTTTCTCCACACAACTGGCAGTTTCACACCCGCCAACTCAAGTTACGTCTGATTCGTGCAGAGCCAAGGGCTAAACGAACGGAGGATTTCAATGGGTCATTTCCTGTGGAGTTTCGTTTTTCCACTCGCGAATCTCTTGCGAGTTTTCTCTTTTCAGGCGTCATTGTTCGTTCTCACCCAGTTTTCTTGACAATGAACGGGACATCTGACCCACAACGGAGCGAACAATGTACAGAGCTGATCGTGTTTGTGGCTGATTCAGGGGCATGTGATGTGGTGTGTGTGTGTGTGTGTGTGTGTGTGTGTGTTTGTCTGTCTGTCTGTCTGTCTGGCTGGACTACATTTACACTGGCTACGTCGCAGAACTGGTTTCAGACTGAGAACGTGGCCAGTAAGCGTGATCTGGGGTCCTCCCGGGCCTCAAGCCTGTTTCACACTGGGTGCGACACAGGACGTTGTGTTGGGGGCGCCACAGAGCTGGGTTCACCAAAGGCGCGTCAATTTAAGCTTGGTATGTGCTGGGTACAGCCAAGGGCTGGACTCACATTGGTTGACAGGACTGCCTTCACACAAGGTGCACCACAGGGAAGCTTCCATGACCCACCCCGAGGTGGGCCGAGGTGGGCTCACCACGACACGCGGTGTAAACCGCCTCCGGGGCGTGTGAACCCCCTCTCCGTCTCCACCCACCGGGCCTGATACTCACTGCGGCTCTGCCCAGGGCGGCTCTGCTGCGACCCGCCCCCCGCAGCCTCCTCACAGGCTGTCGCGGTGTGAACCCTCCCCTCCCTGGGCTGGGCTCCTGCAGTGTGAACCCCGTCCCCGGGCCCGGGCCGCTCCCTGCGGCTCTGCTCACCGTGGCGCCGCTAATCAAGCGCCCAGACGAGGCCCATGTTAACAGCGCTCCCGGGAGACCCCATCCATCAGAGCAGGGTGCGGGAGCGATCAGAGCAGGGTGAGGGAGGCCGTGAGGCAGGGTGCTGGAGCTGTGTGGCAAGGTGAGGAGCCATCAGGGTGGAGCTGGGGAGCTGTGCAGCAGGTTGATAGAGCCAGCAGGGTGCGGGAGCGATCAGAGCAGGGTGAGGAGACCAGACGAGGCCCATGTTAGCAGCGCTTCAAGGAGACCGTACCCAGGTAGGGGTGGGGTCTGAACAATTCCTTACAACTGGCTCAACATCAACACGGCTGCACGGCAACAGGGTGTCAGAACACAAAACGCGTGCGCAGTCACACCCAGTCATGCGCAGTCACGTGCCACGCTGCGGTGAACGCTAACTCCCTATTTCGCGCTTGAGTGGTTCTAACCCGAGAATTATCCTGGTTACGCCCCAGCAAACATCAGTGCGAACCCTTCTGGATGTGGAGGCCCCACTGGACCAAGCCCCCTCCTGTTGTGTACCTTCCTGCAGCAGACCCAGGGTCGGGGTTGGGGAGGTCAGATCCCCTCCTCATCAGGACCCGGCCCTGGACGAACAGATGCCTTGAAATTTTGACAGCAAACAAGGAGGATTGTTGGAAATACTGTTGCTTTTGTGCCGGGTGTGAGAGGAAGGCCTCTGAGCCTGGTACCACCAAAACAGCTCCGGGAGAAGGGGTCAGGGGGTCCCGCCCCACCTCTGACCCCAGCCCACCGGCGCAGCTCCTCCTTTGTCTCCCCAAGGATATGCTACAGCAAGCCCCTTTTCCCTCCAGATCAGCTGGAACAGCTCCCTCCCCACCTCAACCCCCAGATCCACCGCCTCTCTTGCGCCCATGCAACAACCCTATCCTTATTCTGGAACTGCCACAACCCGGTTCCCCCTTCAGACCTCGCGGATCTACCCCCACTGCCCCCGGACTGGCCCGTCCCCGTCTCCCCGAGTCACTGTCGAGTCGTTCACAGCTTCTACGTGTCACAACTGCGCAGTGTGAACGCGGTGTAACGTGTTGGAGACACACGTTACCAGGAGGCGTGTGTACCAAACTGGTGTGACGTATGGGAGACAAGCGTCACTGGGAGGCATGTCTCGTTGTTTGGCGGGTCCCCACGTGATGATTCCACATTTCATCCTTGTATGCACCGCAGTACAGTACATGTATGCCGGGCACGGGAAGCGGCCTTGCACCTTCCTGTGCCGAGACTGTTGCACCACAGATCCAGCCCCAGGGCTCCCTGATTCTGACCCTGTGCTCACACCGTTGTATCACAGGCCCAGGCCTCGAGGCTCCCGGACCCAGCACACATACACACCGTTACACCGCAGACCCACGCTCCAGGCTCCCGAACACACCCTGTGCTCACACCGTTACACCACAGACCCACGCCCCAGGCTCCCTGAGGCCTCATCAACTTCCCAGCACCGGGCCGGGCTGCACACTCTCACAGCCGTCCGCCTGGGGCCCGGTTCTCACTGCAGGTTCACACTGTAGGTTCACACTGCAGGTTCTCACTGCAGGTTCACACTGCAGGTTCTCACTGCACGTTCACACTGCAGGTTCACACTGCAGGTTCTCACTACAGGTTCACACTGTAGGTTCACACTGCAGGTTCTCACTGCAGGTTCACACTGCAGGTTCTCACTGCACGTTCACACTGCAGGTTCACACTGCAGGTTCTCACTGCATGTTCACACTGCAGGTTTACACTGCAGGTTCACACTGCAGGTTCACACTGCAGGTTCACACTGCAGGTTCTCACTGCAGGTTCTCACTGCACGTTCACACTGCAGTTTCTCACTGCAGGTTCACACTGCAGGTTCACACTGCAGGTTATCACTGCAGGTTCACACTGCAGGTTCACACTGCAGGTTCACACTGCACGTTCACACTGCAGACTCCAGTCCATGCGGGTCCCAGTCCCTGTTGTGGACCCACACTTATCCATCTGTGGACCCCACCTCAACCAACGCTGCGTCCATTGCACTCAAGCTACATGACAATGCGTCCGTTGGCTCAACGCACACACACACACACACACACACACACACACACACAAACACGTATAACGCAGGTAGTGTGAACCAAGCTTCACACCGAAGCCCTTGAGGCGAGGTCGCCATTAGACTCAGACTTCCGCTCGCTGCTCACGCGTCTGGATTCCTCCGCCGCCGGGCTGTGGTCTGAGAATACCACTCAAACACATACACATACACACACACACACACACACACACACTCGTTCGCTCGCCTCTCTCTCTCTCTCTCTCTCTCTCTCTCTCTCTCACTCTCTACTCTCTGTTCTCTCTCCCCTCTTTCTCTCTCTCCCATCTTTCTCCCCCCCTTGAGGCGAGGTCGCCATTTTACTCGGACTTCCTCGATTGGTGACTGAATCCTTGGGTTAGCAGATTTTGTTTGAAAAATCTCTTTGCTAAACTTTTCAGCATTGAGATCAGACTTTCAGGACTTCTCATTGCGACTTGTGCTCAATATCCACCTTGGCCAACGCGGAAGGGTGGGGCCCAGCCTCCCTTGTGCCCCCAAAAGCTCCTTCTTCCTCTTGTCGATGCCAGACCAATTTGTTGCTGCTTGTTGCACAGTGTGTGGAGTTTTCCCCACCGGCCTCTGGGTTCTTGGCCAGATCTGGGATGTGCTCAGCAGGCTGACACAGGGGGTGCGTCATGCGTTTCGTTGTTGCAGTGGTGCGTCAATGGGAGCTGTCACCTCAGCAAGGCAGCTCTGTGCATTTCACCCAAGTCACGTGCGACGGCTACAAGTGGTGCATTGCCCAACGGAGTGCTCCAGAACTCTCAGCCTCAGTGCCTCAGTGTAAAACCCGTCCAATCCACGGTGCACCGTTACAAGTTCAGGGTGAGTCCTGTGTGAAACCAGCTTCAGTGCAGTACGCCCCACCATCAACCCAACCTCAGTATACACGATACAACCAGTGAGAACCAACCCCCAGTGCACCTGGTCTGAACCCAATCATGCGTTTCACACCTGTGAACCCCGCCCCAGTGCAGTGCACACCCGCACAAACCCAACCCGAGTGCACACGGCGCACCCGACACGTATGCACCCAGTTTGTGCGCGGTGCTTCCAGTGTAAACCCCGTCCCAGCAAACGACGTATGTATGTACTTTGAACTTCACACAAGTGCGTCACACATCCAGTTTGAACCCAACCCCGTCCATCTACGTAAACCACAACAAACTTGTACAAAACCCATTCAGTACATCACGTCTTATCCCCTACTTGCATGTTGCACCTACGCAGTGTCAATCTGTCCCAAAACTTGACACGTGCAAAGCTACCTCAGTACACGACGCACCCATAGTGAGAACCAAGTCTCAGTGCACAATTCACCAACAGAAAACCCAGCTCCAACTGCCCGATTCTTCCCGAGGCTACAGAAAAAACAATCGCCCGGTACACCACTCTGCCTGTGTGAACCAATCCGAGCACACCACCGTGAACCCAGCCCGGAAGCGCACGGCGCACTCGGTATGAACCCGCCCTCGTTGCCCTCACGACTCCCCAGCCTGACAATCGCGGCACTCGGCGGGCGACAGGTCGGCTCGAGCTCGGGACCTCGTGACCCGCGCGGAGGCGCAGAGCACCTGCGGCTCCCACTTCCTGTACACAGGCCGCCGCGAGGGCAGGAGTGGGGCCAGGGGGACCAGGGGTGGGTCCAGGGGTGGGCCGTGGGTGGGGCTGGGGGTGGGGCCAGGAGTAGGCTGTGGGTGGGCTCGGGTTGGGGCCAAGGGTGGGGCCAGGGGGCAGGGTGGGTCCAGGGGTAGGTCCAGGGGTGGGAAGGGGTGAGGCCAGTGTGGGGCAGGGGTGGGTCCAGGGATGCATCCAAGGGTGAGTCCAGGGTGGGGCTGGGGGTGGGCCTGCAGTGGGCCTGCAGTGGGTCCAGGGGCAGGGGCAGGGGCAGGGGCAGGGGCCATCAGCCGTCCACCTTCTTCCGTCCAGGGGTGGTTCCAAAGGGCAAACGACCTGTCCAGGGGTGGGTGGCCCTCATCTCCTCATTTCGCGTCAATTTCCTGTTGGTTTCCTTCAAAGTCGAGATTGAGGTCTCTTGGGCGGTCTGGGTGACCGCTGACCTCTGGATCACACCCTGCATCCACCCACCCCGCCCAGCCCCGCAGATGCCCCCAACTCAACCGTCCCGACTGCTGTATCCGGTCCCTTCCCGCCCGCCCTCTACGATCAAGGCGCAGGCCACACTGCGGCCGCGATGCGCGGGGACGGCGACAGAGGGAGACACCGGACGGTCTGCAGGGTGCCTCCTTGAGGCATGTGTCGATACGGCTGTCCCTGTGTCCTGCGGTCGAAGCCATCTGACCCAGGCAGAACTGACCCAAAACGTAACGTTGCAGGGGTGGATCAGGTCACCCTGGAGTCCTTGACCCCTCTGACCCTGTAAATGCGTCTACATCCGAGTTTTGCGCTGCAAATCTGTGCAGGACAAAGTCAAGTTTTTTTGCTGTTGAACTTTTCCCACTGTTGAAGTCGCCCCTCACTGACGGAATCCCGCACGCCGCCATGGCTTGGCTGTCCTGTGGCCACCGCACAGATTGCATGAAATTCTGACACCCTTTGCGCACCTAATGAATTGTGGGTTTCGTTCACATGTGCACACAGCACCTCGTCAGGCAAACCAAGATTCGCGCCCAGGAACTCAGGAAGGAGCCGGTGCCCGGTGAAACAATCTTCAAACTGACGCACGCAACATCCGACCACCTGGGTCCTCACTGGAGCTTGTCCTCGATGACGTCTGCATGCACACGCTGAAACTTATGCAGGCAGGCGGTTGCCAGGTCCCATCCCCTGACCTCAAGCCTGAAAAAATTTCCTTGTACGCCTCTGGGCCCTGAGCCGCAAGGGCAAAATCTGTTGCTTTCTGATGTGGGTTGTGTTTTTTTGGAGAGACGAGGGAGAGTCGGGGGAAATCGGTGCCCATGCAGGCGCGAATTCAGAACCGAAGAGGGGGGGGGGGTTCTGACCCTTTGACCTCCCATGTACCCACCCCTGGGTATCACGCAGAGGGAATCCTGGATGCGCGCCTGCGCAGTGAACACGTGGTGAGGGAGTCTGCGCATGCGCACTCACCTGAGACGGAGGTTTGGCGAGTGGGCGGGGAACGACGAACGCCTTGCGTGGTGCACTCATGACGTCACTCCGTCACCCTGCAACAAGAATGTGCGTGTGTGTAAAACAGGTACGCGTGTGTCAGGGCAGGCAACAAAGATAACTCTTTGCGCGTTGAACTTGTGGCGTCATTGACTCTTTCTGTAGAGTGTGCGTTTGTGAGGCGGGTATGCGTGCGATGGACCGAGACGACAAAAGGCTGCGTGAAGAAAGTAAGAAAGAAAGAAAGAAAGAAAGAAAGAAAGAAATTAAGAAAATAGGTTTTCAAAAAGAACGAACAATTGAGAAACAGATAAAAACAAAGAAAAGTAAAAGGGTCAAGGGAAGAATAAGAAACAAAGGAAAGGTCGAAGCCCCACTGAACTAACTTCCGAAACACAGAAAAAGATCAATTCCAGAACAAAGCGTGTGAGCCGCTCATTAAACTCTGGAACAAAAGTCGCGCGTGGCGGGCTCAGGTGTTCCGCCTCAGCGCTGTTGTTTTGGGGCAGTGAGGCGCGCATCAGCTGCGTCGCCCCGCGGGACGGTGCGAGCGAGCCTGGTGGGGCAGCCTGCACGCGACAACGCAATGCACAAATTTGTTACATTCACGCACACTGCAGTGACGAAGCGCTTGAAGCAGCACGCGCGCGCACACGTGGTCCCCGCCTTGACGCAACCCGTGTGAGACGGGCACTCAGGTCCCACAAAGTTACATGTGTTGGATCAATGACAACTTGGCACACACGGATGAATGAGTCACCCCACTCCACCCGTCCCGTCCCCACTGCCGCTCTCTCTCCCACACAGAGAGGCCCGGTCCTCACGGGAAGCGCCGCGCGCTGCGTCCCTGCTACAGATCAATGGGCGCTGTGTTGATCCAGGCCACATTTTTCATTGAAGCGTTCTTTATACGTTCTAGCCACACGAAAGTGGACGCACGTTGCATTCATTGACCTCCAGAGCGACGCAATGCATTTTTGACTCATCCACCGTGAACCAAGTCCGAGTCAACGAAGCACTTTTTCACACTTTGTAAATTTTCAGGAAGACAGTACACGACGCACTCAGTGTGAATCTATTGACACGTACAGGGACGCCAGACCATGACGTATCCAGTGTGAACCCAGCCGTAGTTGACGCAACACCCAGTCTGACTTTCACAGTAACGCCATGCACGCGCATGCACGATTCAGTTTGAACCCGGAATCGTCACATTGAACAGCAGAATGAATATATTTCGCAAAGCGTGACGCAGACAGTGTGAATCCAGCCGTTTTTGACGCAAAGCCCACTGCACTGAACGGGAACCCCGCGCCTCGCACGACGCACGAAGTGTTCCCTCCCTGCAGGAGGACGGAGGGCTCCCTCCCTTCCTTCCTTCCTGCAGGGATCGATACCTGCGGCTCACCGGCCCCGCCGCCGCTGCTGCTGCTTCCTCCGCCGCCGAGGCCCGGGCTTCAAAGCCGGGGACAAACGGCCCTTTATCTCCCCGGTATGAACCGTTCTTTCCTCCAACTGAGATGGGAGCGTGATGTGCAGACAAGGGCCACGACACAAACTGGTGTTTCAGCACAGAAAAGTTGGGGCTACCGTGAGATAGTATCATGTTACAGAGGTGATCCTGTTGCACCTCAGAACGTGGAGTCGGAGTCTATAGGAGACGAACTTTTCCAGCGAAAACAAGGGGCACTTCGTGTGTGCAAAATTGGCCCTGTTCTGAAGACCCCGGTCCCTGAACGAGTCTTTGTTGCTTCCTCCATTGACTCAGGACGACAAAGGTGGCATTGGTTGTGCGTGATCCATTGTTACTGTCGTGTAAACAACTTTTTGAGAGCACATTTTTCTGGGATGCTCCTTGCCTCAGCAGCAGACCGCATGTTAATGAGCTGTTCAGATGCCTCAACACGACCAAATACGGCTTTTTGCCAAATAGGGTCAAAGACGCCAGCGTCAAAACTTACCGCGTCGTCCAAAGGCGTCGCACGCGAGTCGGAACGTCTTTTCGGCGTCGCGTCGCGACAGTTTTGTGACGCTGCGTTTCTTCAGGGATCCAAGGTAAAGTGAAGGTCCAAAAAGTGCAGTGCGCACGCGTCGACTCTTCCCAGCATGCAGCGCGCTGCTTCAGCAGCTGGCATCAAAGTTTCCAAATAAGGAAAAAGTGCAGACTTCTGTCAACTTTACGCAGAACGAAGTTTCTTTTTGGTGTCCACGATGTCAACTTCAACTTTCACAACCAAAATCTTTTTTTCTCAGTTGAAAACAGAATTTTGAGGTGACAAATCTCAACATCGGACAGACAAACGACACTGTGCGCAAATCGCAGCACTCTCCCGCATCCAAGACAGATTCGCTGTCGGAGTCAGTCGTGGAACAACACAAAAGTGATAGTGGTCCATAAAGCGCGGGATCGAATGATGCGTGCGAAATACACGGAAAAATGAGCAACAAGACAAGATGTTTTGCTGGAATGTTGCAAATTGTGTATTCTTTGAACACTTCACAATTCATTTTCACCCAAACAACAAAAACAGCAAAACTGACCAAACTTCACAAAATGCAATAATTTACTTGTAATTTCTCGCGCACACAAACCCTGTGGCAACCTGACCCAAGTTTCGCGCAGGGTACGTTGAACGTCGCGCACCTGTACAAGTTCAGCGAAACGAGTCGCACAGCTGCGTGCATCACGCATTGCGTCCCTGACCGCGCCGACGGAGGCTCCGTCGACCAGAGCGACACAAAGGCCGTTGCCGGTCAGACCCGTTTCACATCGGGTGCGTTGTGAGCTGCTCGTCACAGAAGCCTGTGCGGAATTGTAGCAAACAACCCGCAAGCCTGGCAATACAAACGCAAACGTAGCTTTTGGCATGTTGTGACGGTCACCAGTTACATTTGCGTTCGCGTTTCATGGTGGCGGGCTGTTTGCTAAAACTCGCCTGTAACTTGTGCAGCATCTTTACGCGTGACGCATCCCGTGTGAAACAGGCGTTTCCGGGACGCCACTCGTGACGTCTCGTGTGTGCAAGTCAAAGCCCATCAGTCCAACCAAAAGACACAACGGCCGTTGACTTCTCAGCGGCGCAACGTGTGAGGCACCAGCGACACAGCGATCACTGATTTGACGAAGGACGTAACGCATGCCGCGTCCAGTGTGGAACTGACGAAATGAATTTCAACATCAAAACACGTTCAATCAACAACGGTCAAAAGCGACAACTTCAGTGCTACCAGGGGTGGATCCGCGGGAGTCGGAGGGGCTGTGAGTCCCAGCTCCCTGAACAAACCCGCCCCTGGCTACTGCTGCAGCCGTATGCTGCTGGCTGCGACTGCAATCGCATGTTTTCAACAATAGCAGAACAGCGACTGCGCTGACCCTCACAAGAACACACACACAGACGCCGAAGCGGTGGGCGAGGTCGGCGTGGGTTCGCCCCCGCCCCCCTCACTGGATCTGTCCTGCTGACAAACGGCATAACATTGCACCAAGTTGCAATTTTTCGTTCAGATTTGCACGAAACATCGCCCCTTCCAAGTTGTACGAGGCTGATCCCAACGCTGGCGATTCGGTAAAAAATGTCCAATCACCTTGAGAATTTAGGACGCCTGTTGTGCGCCAATAACTCGACACCGACTTTCAAGCTGAACATGGCAATGATCGCCAGCGTTGGTTGGTATCACCCTCGTACAGATTCACTGAATTCATCTGGCCTCGATCGACACCGGTCAACACCGGTTGGAGAGATTCGGAGTCCAGCTGTCTGAGACTCAGCACAACCACACCACCAGCAGCGTAGGAGTCCGAGTACTGCGGGGTACTTCTGAGTACTCAAGGTACTCAGTGACCTATTTCCGGGAACGCACACTTGGTCAGTGGGAGAACTGTAGGTATGGTGGCTGCTGGGTTAGTACCAGTCTGCATCACCGGCAGCACTGATACTACAATGGGTAGTCCCGAACACGGAGTTCTGAAGTCGTGAGTACTCATGTGAGTACTCATGCAGTACAAGTGAAGTACCTTGTGCTTTGGTTTCCACTTTCACGCAGTGTCTTGTACTTGTGCTTCTATGGTGCCAGTCTTGTATTTGGTTGCCCGGGAGTACTCTGTACTGCAGGAGTAATTTGTATCTCGTTCACGTGAGTTCCTCGGTTGCCCGGGAGACATGGTTCTCTCACCGTGAGAACTCACGCAGTACTACGAGAGTGGTCTTGTCATGTCCTTGGCTTCCCATGAGTACTCACACAGTACCAAAGCAGAATCTTGCACTTGGTTGCCTTGGAAGACGCAGTACTGCTGCCTCCGAGTACTCCCGCAGCACTAAAGCAATATCTTGTACTTGGTTGCCCTGGGAACGCGGTTGATGACGAGGCGCCCGTCGTAACTAAGCGACGCGAAGACCCAGGGGTCGGCGCTCGACCACTCCGTCGCGTAGACGCTGTCCTCGTGCTCCTCATAGGTCGAGATGACGCCGTCAGAGAGGGGCTCCGCCCTGGAGAGAGAGAAGACAGGAGTGAGGGAAGAGAAGAAGGAATGAAAGGAGGGCAGAAGAGGGGGGAGGAGGAATGAACTGTTCCAGAAAACAAACTGCTGTGCCTGTGGGAAGGAACAGGAAATTGCCGGAAGCTGCAATGTCCCGGAATGACACGACCTGCTGAAATTGATGCTGAAGCCTGTAAGCACGTAACGCACGACGCATCCAGGGCGCAGGCGGTCTCACCTCTTCTCTTCGTCGCCCGTTTCGTCCTGCTCGGCCGTTTCGTCCTCCTCGAGCAGGTGGCCGAACGGCTCGGACGAGATGGACGTGGTGTTGGTGAGGATGACCCGGGAGTCGCTGCTGGAGGTCAGCACCAACTGGTCGTGGAAGTGGTTGAAGCGGACACTCCACACCCTGTGTGAGAGACGGAGCGAGGGAAGGAGTGAATGAATAAAAGAAAGAAAGAATGAATGAATGAATGAGACAGCTGTTCATGGGTCGGAAACTGACAAACTACGAGGGAGATCCGCAAAGTCCGGTTCGTCCCTTCATCATTTCAAAACAGTTCAACAAAATTAATTTAAACAAAAATAAATCTACAAGTACTTTGCATCATGATCTTCACACCTGGAATAAATATCTTGATCAAATAATAATTAAAATCATCAAATTTGTAGTCTGAAAAGTCCTTATATTTCACAGTTGGCTATAGGTATTAACCTCAGTGCAGAGAAGACAAGGCAAATTTAATAGCTGAAAGGACAATTGATACCAATTTGAATACTTAATTGCTGAGTATTCAGAAACCATTTAATTTTGATAAATAATTGAAATAATCTTTGGTGCCTTTTCTTTCTGATGGTATGGGCAAATGGGAGTTGAAACCTGAGGAACACACTCAAAATTAGCGGTGAACTGGACTTTGTGGATCTTCCTCATATGTCAAAATGAAAGAGGTGAAAAAGAAGAAAGGAGAAAAGGAGAGAAAGAGAGGAAGAAAACAGAGAGAGAGAGAGAGAGAGAGAACCAAAGAGACAAGAATTTAGCGAAGAAAGCAAGAAAGAACGAAGTGATTTTCCTCACGACACGTGACTCAGCAGCCGCAATCACGTGTGCGCGTGCGCCGGCGCAGTGCTCACCAATGGGAGTGGTCGGAGAGCACCTTGACGGGCTCAGTCGCTTTGCGCACGTCCCAGAACTTGGCCTTGCAGTCGTCCCCGCAGCTCGCCAGGTGGTACTGCCGGTTCGGGTTGAAGTCGAGGTCGCGCACCAACTGCCCATGCGCAGCCTCGATGTGGTACACCTGCCTGCGGAAAGCGCCGGAAAACACCACGTGAGTTACACAACGTGAAGAAGGCATGACAATGCGGAGAAACACCGTGGTTGGGTTGAACCTGCCTGGGCCCAACTCACCGCCAGCCCCCCGGTTGTCCCCTCTCACCCAGGCCGCAGCCATGCGCGATTCTTGCTGCGACACACGCTCGCACTCACACACACCACTCGCCGCTCCTGAGGTCTCCCGCCTCGTCCCAACCTCAACACACACACACACACACACACACACACACATATTACTCACTGCATGCTCCTGAGGTCCCAGCCCCTGATACTCGTATCGTTGGCCGTGGCGATCTGTGCGCAGTTGTGGTGCGGGTTCCAGCGCCCCGCGGTGAAGCGAGGAGCGCCCTTCCCCTCCAGGTCCGCCGAGCCCGACATCTGACGGCGACAGGGAACCAGGTTGGAGTCGTGGGAAGCTAGGTCAGCGTCACAGGGAACCAGGTCAGGGTCAAAGGGAACCAGGTCAAGGTGACAAGGAACCAGGTCAGGTTTACAGTGGAGGGGTGTTCACAGGCGTGTTCGTGGTACGGGCCTCAATGTCGCAGCAGGTCAGACCTGTGCAAATTTCCCACCTTTGTGCTTCATTCCTCAAGGGTTGAATTCGGCCCCCTACACAACGTACTCGTTGAGCTTCGCCCCCACCCCCGGCTCCATGTTCGATTCGTGACGGGTGGCTCACCCTGGCGGCTGTCCCGCTCGTCTCCACGTCCCAGCGCTGGATGTGGTTCTCGGCGAGGGTGATGACGTCACTGCTCTCCCCGCTCGGGTGCCACAGGACGCTGCGGGACGAGAACCGGAAATCAGGAACCAGAAGTCAACTCCACTGCACTTCAAAACCATCTGACGTCGCCGGCGCCCGCTCACCCTTCCCAGGCCACCCATCCCAGACGTTGCCGGTGCCAGCGTCCCTGATCACCCTTCCCATCCACACCAACCATTCCCGCCCAGGCCCGACCACCTCCTGATGTCTCTGCCCAGCCCAACCGTACAGGCCCGCTCACCTCTTGATGTTGCCCCCACCCACCTCACTGCCCATTTTCTCACGTCCCCACCCACTCTTCCCACCAACACCCACCCACCTCATCGCATCCCCACCTACCCTTCTCACCCAGGCCCGCCCACCTCCCAACGTCACTGCTGCCCACCTCACCGACAGGCCCGCCCACTTCCTGACATCTCCACCCACCCTTCCCACCAACGGCCACCCTTCTCGCCCGCACACGCCCACCTCCTGACGTCTCCGCCGCTCGCCTCGCCGCCCAGCTCCGTCAACTTCTCGAGCGTCTGAGCCGAGGACGACGCGTCGTCGCCTGCGGCCGAGTCGAAGTCGGCCGGGATGCGCCAGAGGGCGGCACGTAGCTCCGCCGAGCTCTCCGTCGCTGAGGGAGAGGAGGAGGGTGCAGAGAGGTCACGCCAGGGTCGCACTGGCAACGTCATACGCAGGTCAATTCAAGCTGCGTCAACGCAGCGCATGTATTTTTCAGACAGCAGTGCAGCACCCATTAACTTGCGTAGGAATGCAGCACCCATTGTCTCGTTCTGGGAATGCAGCTCCAATTGACTTGTGCAGGGACACAGCACATGACTCAACTTTCAAAAACTCACTCATGACTTTGTTTGCGGTGCTTCAGAGCTGTGGTAAATAGGCCCAGACGTTCTCCCGCGCCGCCAATTCCATTCAACCTGTCCGACCGCGCAACGAGTACGATCGTTCAAAACTTGGTGTCTTTCACGTCGCTGAGACGGATATAAAACGCGCTACGCGACAGCGGTTGTCACGGAGATTTGGTTGCTATGGAGACTCACTCTTGTTGTAGACGGTGGACAGGACGGTCCTGTCGGTCGGTGAGGCCCCGATGCCCAAGATCTCGCCCTCCCGGTGCAGGTACACGTTCTTGTTGATGACGTTGTTCTCGTCGTCGAAGTCGATCAGGTGAACCTGCGCACAAGAGCCGGGCAAGTCAGGAACCGGCAAGTCAGGAAACGGGCAAGACAGGAATTGGGCAAGGCCTGTTTGTCACGGGATGCACACGCATTGTACGCAGGCCAACACGAGGGTTGTTTCACACTCACTCCCAATTTGCGCTGCAGACACAAATGTCTCATTCGCCCCCGCAACTTTCAAAGTCAAATTTCCCTTCCTACCTCTTGCATGATTCGGACCATGATCAGGACTGGGTTCCCCCCACCTCAACCCAATCACCGAATCTGTCACGCCAATCCAGGATCAGCCATCTCTGTTAAGTCCAGGATCCTACGCACATCACCGAATCTGATTGGACTTTTCTGCCTCTGTCGCCGAGCCTGAATGCCGCCCTCCACCCCACTTCCCCGCCCCTCCCGCGATCCCATGCCCGGCGGGCGGCTGCACCTGACTGGAGGCCCCTCCCCCAACACACACACCCTGATCTCCGGATGCACCATACCATCGCACCTGATTGTCGAAGCGCAGCGACTGCGTCCCGACGACGAACCTGATGGCGTCCGTCTCGGCCGTCTGCGCCGTCAGCGCCCGGGCCTGCGGGGAGAGACGCCGAGCGTTACACATCCATGCGGGGATGGGTGGGAAGAAGTTTCCACGCGAGGTACACGAGGGAACATCAAGCGTCCACACTCATCTGGCCGTCTGGCACTTGAAACTCTCAGACGCTGGGGTGACCAATATGGTGTACATTCTCAACACGTTTGATTGGGTACAGAGTCCAGGTCGGAACATTTGACGAGACGCATTGTGGACCTGAAAGGATTGAGCCACATGCCACGCACTATCGAGTCAACATATGGAGATCGCACAGCTGTTGTGTGCATAGACTTGACACAAACCAGCCGTCAAACGAGCAGAACACGTTCAAACCTTGTATTATCGCTCACATAACCTGCACACCACAACAAAAAGTTGACTGTAGATTGCCCCCAAATTGGAAGCAATTTGTTCCACAGAAGGAGTAGATTTAACTAAACAATAATTCTGCATCTAAAACGCTCTCACCTGGAACTCCAGGCCATAAATGACGGGAGCGTCGTCCTCCATCCTGCGACAGGCCACGCCCACTTTTTACGACATCGCCACTTTGCGGCAAAGAAATTTTACCAAATTTTCAAATTGCTCAAAATTAGCCAATATTTCCAGTGGCTGCTGTCAGTGCTGTTAAACTTCAGGTGAGAGTTAAACTACAAGTTCATGCGGTTTTTTCTGTGTGAAGCTTGCGGGCCTCGAGCATTTTACAAAAGAGAAAATGCCGACTGAATATTTCATGTTTTCCTGCGCCTTGCAATATCGCTCATGAAAGAAGCTGCAGAAACCTGTAACCCACAAGAGATCAAGGTTCAGGGTCTCCTGCGGAGCCAGGATCGGAGTTGGCGGAAGCCTGACCCTCGAGGAAATTCACCCGACCCCTTATTACACCATAAGACGCAAGCACTGGTCAATTTTTATCTGACCAGACCCTGGACTCGCGAGCTGGAAGAGCCTCTTTCATGCTGAGAAAAGCGTGCAGATTTGCAGGAAGTTCCGAAACAATCCGGGATGCATAATTTCCGCCCCCCGGGAACTTTACGCTTGAGGTTGGTGTTGGCTTGGCCTCGGTGAAGTGAGTCACGGCTGGGTCGAGCCTGCCGACGTCACTCTTGCGTCGGGAGGAGGTTTCAGTGAGGAAAGCGATTTGTGAGGGCCAGTTCACACAGGGTGTGTCACGCGTTGCGTCTCTGCACAAGTCAACGACGCAGCGCCTGTTGACGTGAAGAGTAACGTGTTTGAAACGGCCAAATACCCAAGGTGCATCTCTGTGTGTTTCCCCGCAGCAGCTGCCATGTCTGACCCTCTCGGGGTGGGAGACCCGCTCAGCGCCGCCGCCGCCGCCGCCATGGAGGAGTCCATCTGCCTCGACAGCGAGACGCTCGCGTCGCCCGACTCCGAGGAGCCGCCGCCCGGCGACCTGAGCCCGCTGGCGCAGCTGGACCGGCCGGAGCCGCCGCTGCCTGAGGTGAGGAGGGAGGGGCAGAGGGGTGGGAGGGAGGGAGAGGAGTGAGAAGAGCCGCCGCTCTGAGCCCCCTGGGGTAACTGGAAAGGGTGGAGCCTGAGGTAACAAGGGATGGCGGGGGATCAAGGGAGGGAGGGGACAAGGGTGGCAGAAGGGAGGGTTCCAAGGTGGGAAGGGTCTGGATGGACGGACGGGGTGGAAAAGGGTTGCCAGGAAAGGGCTTGGAGGTTGGGAGGCTGTGGGAAGCGAGGAGGGAAAAGGAGAGAAAAGCGTTGTGAAGTTGTGAAAGTGAGTAGTCATCCAAAGAAAATTACGTCAAAATCAAACTGCCCTCTCCACTACAGGAAACAGAAGGTCTCAACCTCTCAGCGACCACCGTCACCATCGACCTCGGCTCGCAGCTCTCATTGGACAACGTGGGCACCTCACAGGCCTCCACGGCAACGGACGAGTCTAAGTCTGCAGCAGCGGCGGGGGGCCGAGGTGAGGACGCAGAGGAAGCTGGCGTCACGTGATTCTCGTACGAGTACAAAACTTCATCTGAGATGCAGTACCCCTTGTGGGAATGCTGGCAGGATTTGATGCCACTTGCTCGTGTTGGAGAGATTCAGCACAAAAATACAACACACGGACAACTCAGCGATTTGGTTGTCCCTACGCGGCCATGTTTATAGCTGAACAGATTCCACGGTCACCTGGAAGATGAAGATCTTTCTCTGCGGAAACTATTTGACGCGGAACGCTTTGCTGAATCTCTGTTGGGAAGCTACACATCTCTAATATCTGCAGGAAAATGGGCCCCAACATACACCACGCTTGCTCCAGGTTTGATTGTCCGTTTTTCCCACAGATCCAGTGATGTTCGAGGTGGGATCCGATGAGGGGGACAGCCCTGCGCGCTCCCCGTCCCGGACGGGCACCAGGCCAGACGCGGCGGGGACCCGTGCAGACGCACTGGGCACCGGGCAACAGAGCGGACCGGCGCCCGGCGAGAAGTCCCTCTCGAGCTACTTCGGTTCCCCTGGCAACGCGACGGGCGACGATCCGTTCGCGTCGCTGGGGAAACCACCCGCGCAAGCGCAGTGAGTGATTTACGGTTCTGTCAGGGGAGCAGTTCTTCTGCAAAGTTCGGGACGAAATGTTGTGGCGATTGTCACCCAAGATCGGAAGTTTCACGGTTCTTGCCTGTGCCAACAAGGTCTCCCATCTTCATTGAAAGGTCTTGTTCTGCTGACAATCCCTTTCAAGACACGTGACATGGTCGAAAAGAGATTTTCCGTCGAGAATTCCCATGTCAAGACACAAACAGAAATTCTGTGGTTGGTGGTCTGTCTGGCCCACACATCGAACGCTCGTGAACCTCGGCCCTCCTTCCCACCTAGACCGGAAGCGGCGCTGCTCGGACCCCGGTTCCACAGCGAGGCTGGCGCGACGCATGCGCATCGGGAGGAGGAGGAGGAAGAGTTCCACAGCCTCCCGCCCGCCACCACCATCGCCGGGTCGCTGGACAAACGGGGAGACGAGGAGGCGGAGGAGGAGCCCACCATCATCACAGCGGAGATTGGAGGTGCGGAGGAGGGGAACGACTGGGGGATGAGAGGGGGACGAAGCAGAGGTGTGGGGAAGGGCAGCGACAGGGAGAGACAAGGACAACAAGAGAAGCAGTGCTTAGGCAACTGCAGGTGCGATGTCCCCCTTTGACCTTCAGGATTTAGCCATTTGCATCAGGTTGCTAGGGAGTTTTGCATCTGGTTGCAAGGGAAGTTGTCATGGACATTCTTTTCAAACTGCAGTGCAAACTACTTTCAAATACCATAAAATCCCGCGTATAAGACCCCTTTGCGTATAAGACCCCCCCCCCTCTTTTTCAGCCACAAAATCAGTACAAAGCCATATTTTATATTTTCAAGAAAATTATACACACATGCAAATTTCAGGGTTTTCTGAATCAAAACCCAGGAAATTCCTCTTCAAAATCAATCTTTTATCCTTTCTTGAGGTCCCAAAAGCTGCAAAAAAATACTCCTCAAGTGAAGCTTTTGATAATTTCCTTATGTTAGCTTGACCCTTTAATACTCCCTTGACTTATTGTACTCTGTGATACTCAACTTCCTTATTTTTACTTTTGACTCTTGAATTTTGATCTTATCATTGATCTATGATGTCAAAAGTCAAATCCTCATGTATAAGACCACCCCCCATTTTTGGCATTAATCTTTGAGCAT
>JAAUXT010128823.1_pt1 | contig 20164 bp, 18 predicted proteins | sample 7278171 | NCBI WGS metagenome assembly JAAUXT01 (sample SAMN14350112, study PRJNA611818) | marine sediment metagenome | isolation source: surface marine sediment (1.8m) | place: French Polynesia: Moorea | collected 2018-08 | reverse complement strand
TTTCAATTCTGGCAGCCGAGGAGGCAACATCTCTCTCCTCATGAAGCTACTTTTCTGTGCGCCGTTTGCTTCACCTATGTACGCAGCCGGCTACCTCAATATCAACCAGCACGTCCTGTCAGAGCACCTGACTTTCAAGAAAATGTGGAAGACCCTTGCTGAAACTGGTCCTGCCTGTGGATGGAATCTCAGGGCAAGTCCCTCCCTTGCACCTGCATCTAAAATGTGGGCAGGACCCAGTTCCCAGGTTGTATCCAAGAGTCCCCCTCGAAATTTTGAGCTCATGCTTTTTTGTTCTCGCACTCTGGCTTCAGCCAAGCGGCGCGTGGACAAATTTAAAAAAAAAACAAACAACAAAAAACAACAGCATAACCCCCCAAAATCGTCGTCAATGCAATCAGAAATTCATTGAACAGTGATAGATCTCTGCAATTGTATGAGTTCAACTGGAGCTTCGTCCATTTTGGGTTTAGAAGGAATTGTGCAACATGTCAAACCTCAAAAGTCCTTGAAAACGTGGTGCCTGACTTCTGCAGAAAAGCGCCATTTTCTCCCGGGTTTCTCGACCGGTATTCCTCAACTACAATTTTATACCGTGACAACAAAATTTCTTGCCGTAACCAGAAATGGTTGCAAGAGGTCAATGAACTCTAATTAGCAAAGAAGCCATTTGGTGAAGTCAACTTTGGGCGGAAAGGCTTTGTAAGGTTACACTGGTGACGGCAAAGAGGGAGGGCGAGAGTCGCTTCTGTTCGGTACCATGAATCCATTGTTGGGGAGCATAGTCTACAACAAGTTTTTGCGAAAGAGAGGTGAAAAAAGAATTATGAACAAAGTGCAACTACAAATCCTACAAACATAACAAATAGCGCAGCGTAAATACATTACCGAGCTTTTGGCTGTTGTTCGGGTTTTGATTGGGGATTTGTTTGTTTGTTCTGGTTTGAATTCGCAAACTGCTCCTGTGACGTCATGCATGACGTTCAGTCTTGACTGAACTATTTGACTAGCAATTTGATTTACAGCTTCATCAATAGATCTACGCCAGGTAGCGGTATAGTATACAGGAGTGAGGCAAAACAGGAGCTGAAAGGGGAGACACAGCCATATTTTCAATCTTGACCACGAACGGAATCTGAGAGCTGAGAAGAGCAGAAGGAGAAGTAGATCTACGGAGGGAGAGTATGAGAGGCCACTTCATTTTCGCCTGTTTGCTATGTGTTCTTGCAAGTGGCGAGGCATTTGAAGTGGCAAAGCACCACAACTATGAAGAAGTGGTCGCTACCCTGCAGGAGGTGAACCAGAAATGCCCCGACATCACCTACCACTACAAGCTTCGAGCACCAGAAGGACAAGTGGGCACGACGTGGCAAGGAAGAAACCTCGATGTACTGGTCATGTCGGATAATCCCAAAGAACACGAGCCTCGTAAGTGAAACCCTTCTGAAGACGTTTTCATCTCCGAGGATGAAACCACTTCTGGGTGCCGTCATGTTTGAGACCGCTCAATGTATTTAACCTTGTTGATGGTCGCGTAGCCGGCCATCTAGGAGCCACTGACGGCTTAAAAACCAGTAGCATTCATGTGTGTCTGTCCACACTTTGGAATGTAACTTCCCACCCCACCCCCCACCCCCATCAGGTCATCAAAATGTAAGCAAGTTACCATATCATTGGATTCAAATCTACATTTACTGCGCGTGAACCTGTTGGATGTGGGTCAGCTGCCCAATCGGGAACATTTGTGGCCCAAAGAATTGGTGCACTTACCCGTGTCGGTGTGTGTCCCTATGTGTGCATGTGTGTGTGTGTGTGTGTGTGTGTGTGCAAAAGATTGAAACTAACTTGGTTTGAGGGGTTTTGGCCACACCAGTTGGTGTGGTGAATCTAGCCAAACCAGTTGGTGTGGTGAATCTGGCCACACCAGTTGGTGTGGTGAATCTGGCCACCAACTTGAATGGCCATCGACATGAACCCATGGAAACCTCACAGTTCCGCCAAAAAAGATTTCCTCCTCGTTTACTCGTACACGGGTACGAGTTGACAATGTTTCAAAAGGGCCTCAGTGCCAGAAAATCTCGCTGAATCAAACATGCACTCATTCATGGGTGCGTCGTACGAGGAACTGCACAAAAGCTCCCACCCCGCAGGACCTACCGGTACCTTCCTGGAGGGCAGACCAATCTGCACATGAGGCAGGTCCTGTGTCCAAAGATCTGCTTTCTTGCTGTGGTTGATGATCACCAAATTTAGCTTGTGAGCTCAGAGTAGCCAAACGGGAATGTGCCTGGACACATGAATGTCATGCACGGACCCGCTGCTTCACGACAATCTTGCAATCATTGATTTCTTTCCGTGTTGCTTCTTGAAGCAATTTCCATCAAGATGGTTTTCAGCAACTTGATTTTTGGACCCCAGAGAACAACAGTGGACCATGTTTCAGAGAAAGACGGGTGTTCATGCCTGAAGCGGTGGTTTTGGAGACGCATAAATGAAGAAAATGCTTTGAAGCCTCTGATTTACCGTGTCTTGCAGTGGAGCCGGAGTTCAAGTATGTGGGCAACATGCACGGGAATGAAGTGGTTGGGCGCGAGCTGCTGCTCAAACTGGCCGTGGAGCTGTGCGACCGCTACCTCGACAACGACCCCGAGGTGAAGAAGCTCATCAACTCGACCCGCATCTCCATCATGCCGACCATGAACCCCGACGGCTGGGAAATAGCCAACGACCAGGTGAGGTCCAGTTATGTTTGACGCGTGAAACTCTTCAACGAGCTGAACAGTCTGCAACCTGATGACTTGCGTTGGCCTTGGGCAACAAGTGTCCTCCTATTGTTCAGATTCTCTTGGCCAAGACAAAGGTTGCCCCTGACGACGATGACGCTTGAATGGATCATATCTGGATCCGACACTGCGCTTTGAATCGGACTGACGGTTCGCATCTCGCAGCAACAACTCGTCAAGTCATGAAAGTCATGATAAGTCCACCCATGCAGCCCTGTCGTTGGACTCCATTTCAGTTTGGCGACTTGTTTGTGAAAAATAATTCGTGACCAAGTATAGAACCACTCGTATCAACACGCACAACTCGAATTGACGACGTTGAATGAAGGAACCTCTCACGCAGACTCGTGTGGGATGCTGGGACTGTACTTATTGCGTACAGGCGAAAAGTTTCGTGACAATCGAGATTGGAGTGAGAGGCTGAAGGTGTTTGGAGTGATCATCCTCCATTTTGTGTCTGTTGATTCATTTCTGCTGCTGGATCCCAACAACAACGTGGATCTTCAGAGCGTGTGTGTTGACTACCTATTGTTGGGGTGACGACAAAAAGACAAATTATTGTTCGAGTGTTGAAATTGACTCCTCATTATCTGAAGCAGTTCCAAAATTGATGGCCGCTCGGCTAATTGCTATCTCACCTCCGAGAGCGTCACAGTTTAAACTTTAATGCACTGTACATATTGATGTCATGCATGGGTTGGATCAATAATGTTTGCGAGAACACGAACCAGCTTTCAAGTCGCTACACACAGGTGCGCATTGTTCAAACTCGCGCACAGTATGTGTACGATTTTATTGGTGAGAACTTCCACTTCATTCAACAACGGTTGTTTCTTTGTTTCAGTGCTCTTTGGAAGAACATGCAGTGCAATTCTGCACTGAGGGCCAATTCATATTCAAACGTACGAGTACAAGGTTCTTTTGTTGTTTCAGTGATCTTGTGAAATGCCATTTCCCAGGATGGTGGTAAATGTCCCGTGTCACAAAAGTTCAGAACCAGTAAATGTCAGAGGAAAATATATGTTGGTACAGTGGGTGCACAAATATGAGTAGGTCCTGAACATGCTCTCTTGAGCTTCACTTTATAAGGGAACGAAAAAAGGGAGTCTTGAATTTGAAGACCAAAAGACATGTTTTGGCGGAGTTCAGAGCACGTTTGCGAATCCCCAGAAAACGAGCCAAACGGTTCACCCTGAAAGCCCCAACGTGTCTTGTGCTTCACGAACAACAACTGTGTGATTGTTTGCGCCCAGACCGTCTTGTCCGTGGTAAGGCGATGACAAAACCGGAAAATCGGTTGGGCCCTCAGCAACCTTGGAAAAACTCGTGAATTTTCCTTGAATCCTTCAAAACTGTGGAAAAGAACCTGTTTTGAGCAATATCAAAAAACATTCTTGCTTGCGAATGCGTGTGATGAGTGTCCAAATGTCTTCTCAGACCTCACGTAGCAGTAACAAGAGGCCTGAGTTTGGTTTTAGTTTCTAACTTGGTTCAGACGAAGAATTTTGTCAACATTGTCAGGTAACATTGTGGACTTGACACAAGGGGCTGTGAGGACTTCGAGACACCCAAGTAGATGTCAAGTTATGCTCTGCGTCCTTGAACATCCTGGAATAATAACTCATTTTGTCCTGACCAGAAAGTGGAACCCTGCAAGGTGGCAAACCGCTCTCAGGCTGGGGTATGTGTCGTTTGCGTGGGAAATATGCATTATTTCAAGGTTTGAAGTCGCTTTGTTCAACAATATTCTTTTCCACGCGAAAGTTTGGGCATTGGTTTTGTGGGTGCGAAGTGAGAAGATGGAAAGATTCATTGGGTAAATTTGGTAAACTTTGAACATCTTGTTTTCATTCTTGCCTGTTCTTGCTTTGTGTTTTGATTCCTTCTTGGGAAGCTTTCTTTCTTGGAAAATTAGGTTTTTTGGAAGGTTTTGTTGGCATATGAGAGGCACAAAACTCTCCTTCAATTGCTGGCGACTGTGTTGATGAGGTCCGCACAAGTGCTGAGAACAAAAACGTTTTCAAGTTGTGTGCTTCTCTGTCGTAGGGCGTGCCCGGCAACAGGGACTGGCTGAAGGGACGTGCGAACGGCAACAACAAGGATCTGAACCGCAATTTCCCGGATGTGGACGCTCTCAAGTATCTGCTGGAAGAGAAGCACCGCCCGGGGGGTTGGAACAACCATATCATCCATCTGCAGGAGGCTCTCAAGCAACCAACGACAGAAGAAAACAAAGACAAAACGGTTTGTTTTTGCACGCGTCAATTGTCAGAACACATCACAAACAGTGCACATCAAGAGTTTTCAAGGCGCTTGTTACCGTGTAGTGTACTTTCGCCCACGATCGAACTGCAATGTACAGTTCAAAAACATTTGCACTTCCGCCTCAACCAAACTGTCAACTGGCACCTGAGCTCTTGGACCACGCAGCTGGAGCCGGAGACGCGCATGGTGATTCTGTGGATCATGAAGAATCCGTTCGTGTTGAGCGCAAACCTGCACGGAGGGGACCTGGTCGCCAACTATCCGTACGACGAGAGCCGCAGCGGCAAGAGTCAGGAGTACACTGCCAGTCCGGACGACCAAACCTTCAGGTCTGTGCCCTACGAAACTATTTTGTCTGTAGAGAATTGGGTGCCGGAGAGTCAGGAAGACGCCCAACCGCACGATGAAACGTTTGGCTCAATGACGAGACGAGGACTCTCCACTCACGCGCTGTAAAATGGCCTGGCATGTTCCAGAACGCAAGCAGTTTTCTTAATTTTACCCTTGTGTTTTTAGGGGGTTGGCCCATGCCTACGCGAACGCGCATGCGACGATGTCGAAGCCTCACGAATCGTGCGACAACCAGAGCCAGAACTCCCAGTTCGTCAAGCAGGGCGGCATCACCAACGGAGCCGCCTGGTACTCCGTACCTGGAGGTAAGTTCTTTTATGTCGTCTTTGGATGTGAAGCGAAATGTGCCATTTGTTGGCGAAAGCTCTGGTTCAGTGAACAGTGTCTTTGATGCTGTTCGGGATGAGCTGCTTGTAACGTGCTGGTTTCTACAGGCATGCAGGACTTCAACTATCTGGCGACCAACTGCTTTGAGATCACGTTGGAACTGGGATGCGACAAATTCCCACCCGCTAAGGACTTGCCTGGCTACTGGGAAGCGAACCGTGACGCGCTGTACGCCTTCATGTGGCAGGTGTGTTGCGATCGGCGAGACCAAAAGAGTTTCACTATTTTGTAAGTCAGCAGCTTTGAGCAGAACAATTTTGGCTGACGCAGTGTCAAGATTCACTTCCACTCGTACATGTTTGCACTGTTGCCGTGTTCAAGTAATTCGGCGGAAAAGTCAGTGGACAGGTGAACTTTCTTGTTGTTGGAACAATGAACGAATCGGTCACGTGCTGAGGCACTCGGAACTCCATCGCGACGCAACAGATTTGCTTTCCTTTGGTTGTTGGACATTCCCTGTTGTGTCTTGTTTTTCAGACGCACATTGGGATCAAGGGGTACGTGCGCGATCTGTCGGGACGTGGCATTCCGCACGCTCTCATCCGCGTCGCCAACGTGACCGACTCGACTGACGAGGACGAGGCGATACCCATCAACCACGACATCATGACGGGTGAGTCGCGGCTTGCCTTTCGTCACGCGCTGTGTGATTTGACGTATTTTGAGATTGCCACATCCGACCTGCCGCACGTTTCTGTGTCATCTCAGAGGCGGACGGCGACTACTGGCGCCTCCTGCCGGACGGAGAGTACCTCGTGATGGCTTCCCTGCCCGGCTGCCCCGACACACAAACGAAGCGCGTTACCGTCAACAATGAACATGTACGTGCACACAGTGTCACACACGCAACACACACACACACACACACACACACACACACACACACACACACATACTCAGCTCACGTCACGCCACACCGCGCAGATTTTTGCATTACGGTTTCTTCTCTTGTTCTTGTTTTATTTTGCTCTCCAAAGATGCATTTACAGCAAATTAATACAGAAGGTATGACTTTTCGCAGCTCCAGTCCTGCTGGACGGTAACGTGTGTTTTTTTTTTTCGACACTTGATGTGTCAGATTATTATGTCGGCCAACAAGAAGCTTCACTGTTTCCTGATGTTTATGTATTTGCTGAGCGGTCACAATAACTCTGCAAAGTGTACCCAACAAAATTTGGAAAAGAGAGAGCGAGAGAGAAACTGAAATGCCAGAAAATTGCTTTGTTGGGGGAGGCCAGTTGCAAGTTGACTGAATTTTGGGGGAGATCTGAAGATCAAAATGAGGTCAAAATCGCCACCAAAATCCAGATTTGCCTCCAAAACAAGCCTGTCGTAATACGGAGTGCAGGACCCCCGAGTTCAGGCCCCGAATTTCTCTCTTTGTGCGACTGCACCCAACTTCCAGACACACACAACGTAAAAAATATTTTTTATCCTCTGTCCCAAACAGATACATGGCAAGGGTTACACGTCTACTTTCTTTGGTTTGTGATCTTGCTGTGGGTTGGGTCAACATTTCGTTTGTTGAAAAGAACAAAAGCGGTGAAGGGTTCATCGATTTAAATTGAACCTCCTCCTGGATCAGCGTTTTTAGTCCCACACAGCTGTCAAGCTGAAGACAAAAAATCCGATCTCTTGAAGGTGATTTTCATGACGTCGAAGGATATTCCCCTCCCAATTGTCTTGATTTATCGTGAATTGACAACTCGGGGAAGGAACTTGACAAAAAGACGATCCTTTCCTGAAGAAGCCAAACACTGCTGGGAAAAAGCCAGAGAACCCAGTCAACCGCACGATTTACATTTTTAGCACAAGGAAGCTCAGCGCGTTGACTTCAAGCTGCGGTGCAAAGTGAAGGGGAAGAAGCCGGTGAACAGTTACGAGGAGGAGCGACCGCCGCAGGAGCAGCAGGAGAACAACATCGACGTGAGTTTGCACTTTCTTCTGCGTCGTCCAATTGTTGGGTCAGCTCAACGTGTCACTGATTGTCTGTCTGCCCACTCCCCTGCCACCCATACAAAATTGGTACTCTACTAAAACGTTGAACAGACCAGATCGGTGGTCACACGACGAACCGTCGCAAAGCATCGGACACCAGTGGCCACACGAGCTGTGCAGCTGAGAAATGTTGCCTTGCCCGCGAAGTCTCACCAACTTTTGAATCCAGGGATTTTCTGGCGCCAACGAACGATGTCTGGAGACAATCTTTTTTCAGTGTGGGGTCGAAAGTTACTGCACAGATCCAGAAACAATGCCAGGTTCATCTGAGTGCAAGAAAACGCGCAGTCCATCTGGCCGCGAATGATCGAAGTCGTTGTCACACTGATTCCAGGGGAGTCAAACAGGGCTTTTCTAGCGAAATTTGGCAGTGTTCCTGAAGTTCTGGGAGGTCAGCCTGTTTCCAAATCGAGTTCAAATTTGAGTTTGGTCTTTCAGGTTGCATTTTTACTCGCGGGAACCGTCAAAGCATCGTGTCAGAAACACAAGGGTCCGTTCTATTTCTGTGATAGCAACAAGCATTTCCCCAATGTTTTGTGGAGGATTTTATAATTCGATGGGAGTGGCAAAGGCGGCCGGGGATCTCTTTTGAGATTTCAAGAGTGTCGGTTTCAATGTGCTTTTGTCTTTCTTTTGTTTGCTTTTTGTTTGCATTTGGCTGAAAAATATTCCTGGATTTCCCATGATGCCCCAGATAGTAAACGTAAAGAAGGTTTCAATACACAAATGTGGCCTTGAAAATTCGGCATGAGCTCTGCTTGCGCAAAGCATCTCCTCAGCTCAAATCTGAGGTGGCACCCTCTCTTTTCATTGACATCGCAATCATTCAAACTGGCCGTCGATGTTCTGTTCGGGCGAGCATCCACCCTGAAAGTTTTCTTGTTCGTTCATCGTGTTTGTTTCTATGCAGGGCAGCAGGTTGAAGCACAAGAGTTTTCGTTTCGCACAATTGCTGGTTTCGTGTTGATTTGCCAAGCCGGGTTTCCTTTCCATCTCCGCTCTTTTCTGGAGTAAAATCAACCAATGATGGAACTCTTGCTCAGATCGCGGACCAGTTCCTCCTGCATGGAGCGCCGATGGCGGGGCAGCAGTCGAAGGCGGCGGCGGCGGGGTACTCGCAGCGCCTTGAGCAGCTGCGCCGTCTCATCAACCAGTACATGGACGAGGAGGACGAGTACTGAGCGCTGCGCCGCGCGAGCGACGCCGGCGCCACCGATTCGTCCGGAGACGTTGAGCGCATAGCCGTCGGGTCAACACGGAGTTTATGTATTCGTTTTGCTAAAAATCAGCACAGAACAGGGAAACTAATTTTGATAACGCCACGAAACAGCGGCATCATTCGCGAACACGCAGATCTAGAGCACATTCCAAGCTGCAGGAAATAGGAAATCTGCGTTTCATGTTCTGTATGATATTCCACGCAAGCGCGTACAAAAACTCCCCAGAATGAAGTGACAACGTCACGTCAAGTGTGACGCCGTCATTTCACGTGTCGTCGTGGCGCCGTCACGTCACCTGTGACAGTGTCACGTCGGCAACCAGATCTCGACCGACCCCGGCGAAGAGGTTGTTGGATTCGTCGCCTTCAGTTTGTGTTGAAAAATGGCAGCAGGGAGACAAATCAAACAGCCTCACAGTGGCATTCACACCAAGAAGTCGGACCTTCAAGGAACGCATTTGTCGAAAGCCAAGAATCTCTTCTGACAATCTCGGGTGTCAAACGTTGGTGCAGATGCCACTGTGACAATCGGACTCGCGCGAACTCGACAACGCTGCAGCCTTTGGACTTACCTCTGGTGACAACCCAACATTTGCTCCCACTTGCTGTGTCCGTTTGGGTGCACGACGGTGAGGAAAGCGAATCTTTTTGAGAACCACCGATTCTAACTGGTCACACCCAGTGAGAACTTTTTGCGTTGCCTGCTTTGTGATAGTCTGCACCGATTTTTTCCCCACTTCTTTGGCAACCAAGGATTTCTTTCGTGCTAAACGTGCCAATATATCGACAAACGAGTTATGGTTTGCATCAGAGGAAACTTCGGCTGTGTGTTGTCGGGTGAACATCTCAAGATTTGCACTTCGTACCAAATCTGTACAGTGTCTGTGATATGTAGAATTCAGTTTGCGAAATTTGAGGAACTTGGGATGGCGTTCTTGAAATTATGCTTTTCAAACTTTGACCTCCAGAACTTAGTGCATGTCCAGGATGAGGGTGGAAGATGTTTGACATTTGATCTGTATTTTGTTTGGGGAAGTTCTCGAGCTGGAAGCTGCACACGTGCAGCCAGTTAAACCGCCGTTGATGTAATCACAACGGTTGGAAATTTACCGTGAAGAAATCCAATCTAGTCACTTGTTTTCTTGTTCATAATTTTTGGTTTCGTCTTGTGAGTAGACCTGCAGGTGAATGCACAAGAGCAAACTTCCTGTCATCGTGGTGACATGAGAAGTCTTGTCATTGTGTGTTCTGCAAATTTTACGAAAGTATGTGATTTGAAAAATTAATTTCCTTGGTGCGGAGTGCAAATTGTAATGTTATTTTTTTCTTTCGAAGACCCAGTTTCTTTTGTGTAGTGTGGAACCTGCAAACGGAGGTCAGTTGTGCGGCTTCGTTGCGAGTCGCACGACCAAACCTTTTGTATATCTGGATGAACAGCAGTTTTAGCACCTGCAAAAACTGCTCAAAATCGCTTCTGGGTGAGGAATCACACTGTAACGATTCTGGCCATTCCTACTTTTGCTTCGTCTTTCCATAAATGTTCATCCATGTGATAACACTCGAGCATTCCCGGCAGTCCCAACAGTTCAAACAGCATTTCTACCACAACTACGTGACATGTGTTCTGTGTTCTTGACTAGTGAGTTTTTTGTGCAATGGATGTACAAACAAGTTTACAGAGTTCTGAAAAGTGGCAGATTTTGTCCATTTGGACACACAAAATGACCAAACACAATTACAGATCGATCGTACTAAATATGGCGGTTGAAACCGTCAGGTGTGCCTGAAGAGCCGTGGGTAAAAGTCATGTTCGACAAGATGATTTTTCGCGTTTTCAGTCCGCTTGACCAGTAACTCCCCCGTTGATGTTGTCACCACAATTTGTGTGGAAGATGTGCGTGGTGAAGAAACTTGACGCTGTTCTATTCAACTGAAGGTAAAACTGCACAATGAGAAGTAATAGAAGAAATTAAAAGCAGATGTAAATGTTTGGAATTGTTCGATATTTTCTGACAACAAAGCAGCAATTTATTCTGAGAAGCAGCATATCATTCGTGTTCTTTTTTGCTCTTTTACTCTTGAGAAGCATTGAAAAATTCAAACATTGTTTTTGTGTCTCAGTTCTTGTGTCTCTCAGAATTGTGTTGTGTTTTATCTGTTGTTGAAATCTGTTTTTCTTTCCCAGTACCAAAGAAAACTTGTAGAAGCCCAAATCGACACACCCTATATTTCAGCTGGTGTTCTGGCTGTCAAAACATTGTTGCCACGTGTCTGTGACACACGCCACGTAAGAGTCAAAACGTACACTGAAATAACGTCTTTTCAGGCATTTGTTGGTTACTCCGTGGCCATTTTCATGGAAAATCGAAGCACCCGGATGATTATGAAATAAAAGTAGGTTCCTCCAAGCAAACGTTGGTTCTAATCGTTGGTCGTGTGCGTTTCGAGTCGGTTGTCTGCGGCCCTGATAAGGGCACCAAGTGTCCAAAATGTTTTCGAAGACTCAGCCGCAGTGAAGGGAAACCTCGTCCATGAATCGCGCTGCGCGTTCTTTTTTGGGGTGGAATACAACTCAAAAGTAAGTTTATTTCTTTCTTTCTTTATTCGACCACAAAGCACGCATGAACCTCGGTCGCTTGTCATGATCAGCACGAAAGAACGACGAACGGAATGAAGGCCAGAAGATGGAACTCAAGAGTCCCTTCCGTGCTGCTTATGTGCAGCATAAATCATTCCTGAATTTACGAAGTCTTTTTGACTCTAACACTGCATCTTTGGTTCATCAGGCACTTGTCAGATGACACTGGTTTCCACCTGTATCCCACCAACTGGCTGGAAGTGCAGGTGGTGAACTGGCATTTTCCGGACAACACCCCCCCCCCTTGCATGCAGAAACAAACTGATTTTCTGAATTTCCAGACTGTCAGATTTCCAGTTTTCTGGATTTCTAAATTTCTGAAATGCGAATAAGGGGGTAATCCAGAAATTCTGAATTTTCAGATCCCCCCCCCCCTGACTTTTGGGAAACCTGGAAAGTTCATCTGAGATGACGTTATATACAGGCGAATGCGGCTGATATTTCTCATTGAAAATCCAGTTGCCTTTGCAAAAGAACAACAGCACGATCTGTCCGAAAGAGAAAAAGAACACACAAACACACACACACAGCACAATTTTTGCCGAACAACCCTCATCTGAACATCTTCAAGCTGAAATCATTTGTTCATAACAACGTAACCTTGCCAGGAATCACGAACATTTCCAGATGTGGAGGAGAAAGCATTTCGGATGTCAAGACTCCACTCCCGCAACGCACAACTCAAAACCCTGAGGTTTTCACCCTGTCAAGCGCATAGAGTGTGTCTATTTTATCTGCCGGCGTCATTCGGCTGCAGGTACACAATAAAATTCGAGAACTAAAAATAACATGGGTCCGTGTTTTTCGAGCAGCTCGAATGACTGAAACAACTGAAAACCTCTCGTTTCACAACCATCACAAGACCGTCCGATTTTTCGCCACGCAGCACATGAGAAAGCCTGACCAAGCAGCAGTTTGCACCTCGAATTTTCGTCAGGTGCAGTGCCCAGATAGTCAACGCACGCGTTCGCCTCAAACACATCCGAACCGATCAGGACATGATCATGGTCTGTCTTTGGAACAAATCCAGGGTGAGTGCCGCAAGAAAAGCTGGAAAACTGTGATGCGTCTTGAGATAAACGTCCATCTTGTCAGTCAGAGTTTGGGTGTAGTCGTTCTCCAGCAGGTGCACCTCTCCGTCCGCACTTTGCTGAAAGAGGAAAAAGTCAATTTCAAGACCGACAATTTGAAGATTGTGCGCCGTCTTTGTGTGAAACGATCCCTCGCAGTCAACAGGCGCGACGTTTTGATGGCTTTGGTTCAACAGAAAACAGGTCAATTTTTTGACCGGCGCAGACTTGTGGGACGTTGGCGCGCTGTTATAAACTCTTTCTCGTTGGTGCACAACAGACAATGAAACACTCTGTGCGGTCTGAGAAAGACTCCCCAGTGCCAGCCAGTGCCTGAGTCCCCAATCCGGCTGTGCTTTTCAACTGAAGTTGGGAGAGGTCAAAGGACACACGCCCTTTGCAGATTCAAGAAAGAAGGCAAAGAAGTCGAACTCACCTGGAAGTTGAGATAGTCGCTTTCGGACTCGGCGTACATGTTCATAAGTCGATATTGGTTTGTTCCCGGAATATCAAAGCGGTATCCTAGCAACTGGTAACATAACACTTCTCGGATGTCGTGTGTTGTTTGCTTGAACACCTCTCGAAGACGCTGGCTCTTCTTTTGGGCTTGTTCCAACTCAGCCTTCAACTCTGTGAACAGAAAAACACATCGACCAAGATAACAACGATCTGTTCTTGAACGCTGCGACCGTTGTTCTCGAGACCAATCATTTTGTTTTGTTGGCGTTCAAAAAAAGTCCGGCTCTTTGACAAGACAATGTCCAATTTGACAAAGCATGTGTTTCGTGCTGTTTTCGCAAGGATTCAAGTCACACCACGCCTGCCATTCAGTCAATCTGAAAATCGTTGGGCCAGTCACAAGCCAATGGATATTCATACGAGGTAGAATCAAAGTATTCTGACAGTCAACATGGTTTCAGCAACACCGTTTGGTCACAGTTGAGTGCACATGAATAATGACAAACAAAGGACCTGACTAATTTGGTCGATCAGTCGCACACTGCCAAGATCATGTCAACTGTCAGAATACTTTGATTCTACCTCATATGATCTCTGAGGTGTGCAACCGATCAACCAAATTGGTCAGGTCCTTTGTTTGTCATTATTCATGTGCGCTCAACTGTGACCAAATGGTGTCGCTGAAACCATGTTGACTGTCAGAATACTTTGATTCTACCTCGTAAAAGGGGCACTTGAAGTGTCTTTTTTCGAACTACACGATTCTCTGCGACACCGTCTCTGCACCCGAACTAGACAGCTTTTTTTCTTCACCTTCCGTCTGTTTGGAATCTGTTGGCGGCTGCAGGTTCACCTTGAGCGTCAGGTCCTCCACAGCGGCTCCCCCAGATTCCTCCAGCAAGTGCAGCCGTTTCCGCAGTGTTTCGTTCTCCTCCTACAAGCAGAGCGGTCAACAGACAGCCAACTCACGATGGAACTGTGCAACAGATTTGGTTGGACATTTGGGAGAAATGACGTGGATATCGGACAAAAACAATGGACTCCCAAAGAACCCAAGAGCAAGAAAAAGAATCGCCACTGACCTTGAGTTTGCTGAGCTCGAGCGCGCGTCTCTGCTGCGCCAAATCGGCCGGGTTCATGCGGAAGTGAACAACTTTCGTCTCCAGTGGATCATACTCGCCCTTTCAAAACCAACCAGTTGTTCTGAGTTTCTCACACCCACACATTGCTCAAACGTTTTGTTTTTTGAAAATACTGAAAAAAGACTGCAATTCCACGAACACGATGTGCGTCCACGACTTGCGCAGTTTGTCATCGCTACCGATCCTCTCACTTGACACCAAGAAGCGAATCTCACCTGCATATGCCTCTGATCGATACGAGCCTCCAGGATCTCTTTGCTTTCCAGTGTTTTGTCGTATTGTGCTTGCAGTTCTGACAACTGCTTCCTGAAAGTGCGCGCGCCACCGTCAACAGGTCGGTCACGTACGGAAGACTTTGTCCACTCAGGGAACGAAACACGTGAGGAAACTCATTTTCACAACCGACCGATAAGACGCGGTACCACGAATTTCTCAACTGTTTTCTTTCCAGCTTTCTGACCGCACACAGATAGGCACAACACGTCCGGCGCAAAAACCCTAAAGCAGCCACATGTATTTTTACACTCCGCAGTACACGCGCGCACACACCTGAGAGAAGCGATGATCTGCTGATCAACTTGCGACGAGACGGTGACTGGCTGGAAGGCCGTGGAACCTGGAGACTGCAACTGCTGCTCCAGCTGCAAATAGCAACACGATGACCAATTCTAGGCGTAGTTATTCTCTGTCTAGTTTGCGAAGTTGCCAGGTTTGAACCAAGCAAAAAGGTTTTTGAACGACATCCCTTCATTTTTCTGCATTTTCTGCACCGCACCTGATTGCAACGCGTCTGCAGTTCCACGACCGTCTGATTCTTGAGGTCGACCTCCTGCTCCAGAGTTGACATTTGGTGTTGGTATGTTTGAATGATCTCCTCCAGTTGTTTGATTCGTTGGTTTGTCACCTGACCCACGTTGACCGTCATCTCGCTTTCGTACGAGTCGAGGATCGCTTTCAAGCTGTCCCGCTCCTACACATAAGATCATTGTGGGGAGACATGTGGATTTCTTCCTTCGACAGGTTTCTTGCAGCAGCGTCCAGAATACAAGGTTCGGTTCGTTTTGTGAATACAGAACAAACATGAACGTGAAGTTATGGCAACACCAAAGACGCTTGTAATTTCATTTTCGTTGAAACAGACAAATGACCGAACTCAAAATCGCAACACAATGTTGTTGCAGGTTACGTTTTCCAACAGTGAGCAAATCTGACGCCGTGACAGTGTGCTTTCTGACCTTCTGAAAGAGGTTCATCTTGCGGCGAACACGCTTCGCCAGTTCGGCGCTCTGGTTGGCCGAGTTGTGCTGCTGCTGCAGCTGCGCGCGCATCTGACTCAAATTCTGCCCCGCTTCCTGCAACTTGTTCTCCAGTCTGTGCACCCTGTGAAGAAACACAAAATTACATCCACAACGGTTCAAATTGGTGCGATTCACACAAGTCAACCAGGGAAACACTCACTCTGCAGTGCGCTGGCCCTGTGAGTCCACAAGTCTCGAGTTCTCGACCTGGAGATCTGAGATGCGCTGCTTCATCTCGTCCGGCTGACTGGAAAGGGGACAACAGAACGTGAGAGGTCGGACGCGTTGTTCTTTTACCGTGTTATTCTTTGGAAAAAGCGATCGATGTGCAGTTCTCGCTCTGTTCTGCTCAACCAAAAGCCAATCTGCTCCACGAAGCGACAAAGTCAGTGCTCACAGCATCTTCACTTTGCCGTTGCTGTCCACGAACTCGTATTCCTTGAGTCTCGCCTGCAAGATCTGAAATAAGATACACAAAAGACAACTATTTCAACCAACAGAATGGTTGTTTGTTGCTTGCCAACAGGGAACACCAACGCAGTTGTTTTTGCCGTGTCGACAGCACGAAAAATTTTCCACACGTTCGAAGAAACACTGCATACAAACTCAATTCAAACGTGGCACATGGTTGACTGAAAGATCATAAACTACTCTCCAAAAGCGACCTCAAACATTCTCAGAAAGCAGGTCGTGTACAGGTGCTCCCTGCGTTGTGGCGAGCAGCGAGCTGTCTCCGGAATAGTCCAACTTGGGCCGTACCCCAACTTGTGTGTTGAGTTGGTCAAATTGCACGAGTTTGGCCTGAGCGCGTTCGAGTTTGACGTTGGCATCTCTTCTCTGTTCCTTCAGCAAATACATGTTCTCCTCTCGTTCTCTGCAAAGACAGAAAACAAACTTTTCCACCTGACATGAATTGAAAGGCTTTTCTGGCAGCGATGCAATCAATGCACATATCGGGTGAAACTGTCAGTTGTTGTCGTGAGTCAGACAAACGTCTGCGAAGTCATCAGAGCAATCAAAGCTCAAGAAGCTTGTTTTAAGAGATGCCGGTGGGTGGAAATGAAACACACCCTTTTCTTCGAAACCAGCACAAATTCTGCAACAGTCAACAAAAACAAAGAACTCCTACTTGAGCACTTGTATCTCTTCTTGCAGCTCCTTGTTCTTCCGTTCCAGCTCGGGGAACTGAGAGACGCGCGCTCGCATCCCCTTGACAACCACTGCATCCTCCTCCAGTCGCGACAGCTTCTCCTGCAGCTCCTGCATCGGTGAACCGACATGAAACAAAGAACACAGTGGCAACGAGCCGTGACACGATTGCTCCAGAGCACGCAGCTGACACAAATGAGAAGGACGTAACTCTTCGTGTTTGATCAGCAGAACAGTAGCACTTGTGGCACAAGTCTGGTCTGAAACAAAATTCGAATGGATGGCACCCAGGTTGAAGCTGTGACGAAAGTGGCAAGCAGACTGACCTTGACGTGACACTCTGACGACCTTGCTTGACTCTTGTACTCCTCCAAATCAAGCAGTTCCGAATGCAGCTCCGAATTGCGTCTGGAAGACATTAAAATTTGTTGAGAGTCACTCCAATAACTTTTGCACAGACCTCCAGGTTTGTTATCAAGTTGCACTATGACAGGGAGACAACACCGAATTCTGCCAACACGGCGTGCATCAGAAGCTCCGCAAAGTGATCAAGAACTCTTTTGCCCTTGACAAAGACACATGACACACGCATTTTCCTTCATCACATTGCTGAGAACCTGTATTATCTTCTCCTCCTCTCCCTCCACATCGCCAGTTCACGCGAACTCACGTTCTGTGGATGTTGAGCTGTTGCTTCACGGAGTCGAGCTCTGCGGTCACGACGCTGAGGTTCGACTCCAGCTCCAAGATATGCTTCTCCAGACTCGATGTTTTCGCGGATTCAGTGTGGCGCAGCTGTGCGACGGAAAAGCACAAATGACACCTCCATCCACCAACAAGGTAGCAGAGCTTTCGACACTGCACGTCGTCAAGAATGTGGTCATCCCTTATCACTACCAAGTGTACGCGTACAAAAACACTCCAAGAAGTGGTCACCTCATTGCCTGGATACTGGGGTGACCACAACGGAGACCTAGACCTCAGACAACGAAGAACAAAGAGCACGCGATCGCGATCTCTGGTGCCCGCGACACAACACTCGACATCTCCACATGTTCCTGTCCAGGGCAAGGCAAACCTGTCTGCAGGAGGGGGGATCCAGCGCACAAGTGCCCGTGCCAAAGCCCCCCCCCCCCCTTTCCCCATCGGGCAGGTCCACAGGGGGATGAGGTTGGTGTTGGCACGGATACTAGATCCCGAGGCAGACCCCTGTTGGGCACTGGTGTATCTACATACTTACACACGTGCAGAACCATCACCACAGTGACTGCAAAAAGCGCGCTTCGTCGCCATGGCTGAGGGAGAGTGATCACAAGCAGGTAGTCATTACCGAGATCCTGTCGGAGAAGGCCAGCGTGCTTCCCCACCCCCACACACCCATGCGATGATCCCACGTTCTTGACCCCCTTTTTCACCAACAAATTTATGGCAACGCGTCGCTTGACAATCAAGGCAGGGTGGCACACCTTTGTTTCTTTGGACAGTTGGTTCATCAGGTTCATCTTCTCCTGGTTCAAAGTAGCGACCAACGTCTTGCAGGTTTGTAGTTCCTGCGAGGTCTCATTCAGTCGTTTCTCCAGATCCTCCTTCTGATTGGCCAGCTCTTGTTGCTGCTGCCTCGACCCCTTGTACCGGTCCAAGCGCCTCTGGAATTGTCAACACAAGAACTTGTCTGATGCGAACTTGTCTGATGTCATTTTGCTTGGCGCAGAACAAGACCTTCTTCCGTGCGTCCTCTTTTGCTCGTGTTTGTTAGTGTTTCACACCAAAGAATGAGACCAACAGGGGCGAAAGGCAAGTGACATATTGTACGTATGTTCGCCTGCACCCAGTCTCGGAAGAGATCAAACAAAGCAAAAGAAATCAGTTCCGGGATGACCGACAACTGACACAAAGCAAACTGGTGCGGTGATGATCGGGTGTTGGGAAAATCGATTGAGTCGTGAACCAAAAGACAAACTAATAATCGACAATGCAAACCCCCCACTCACCGCGTGTTCATTTCGCTGGTCTTGCAGTTTTTTCTCGAATTCTATTTTGTCCAGTTTCCGTTTCTTTTCCGCGTTCTGCATCCGCGTTTCGGCGTTGGCCAGCTTCGTTTTCAGTTCGATTATCTCAGCTTCTCGCTGGTTATCTGCATGACAAAAGACGGTGGTTGCGAATTGTTGGTCTTCAGAACACTGCAACAAGCTTGTGGCGTCGACTGATGTCGCTTTGCCGGCGGCGCTCACGGATGTCAATGTGTTTCTCTTCACCTGATATCCCGTCGTTTCGTGCTGCCAACACAGCTTTTCAAAGCATTATCGGCTGGTCGTGAAATTGGCAAAATTGCCAGAGAAAGCAACGTCTGCACAACCAAGCACGCTTTCAACATTTCGGTCAAAATCAACTTTCACGCGGACGTGCAGCTGATACCACACGTTGGCGCGGGCTTGTCTCTGACCCTGTTGTGCCTTGGTGGACAGGAGGTTGAACGTCGTTGTGTCTCCGCCGCTGATGTCCCCCGGCGATGCGAGGAACTGGGAGAAGTCGAGCTTCGCGCGAATGGACGACGGCGCTGTCATGTTGACTGCTCAGTGCGACTGACTGTAAGACGTGACAAACATTCCAAACTGGTATATCTCAGTTTCAGTGCGACCTTCACGAGCTAAATTTTGGACCCTGTTGCCGTGCTAGACAGTCTGGAGTCTGCAGTGCGAAAAGAAAACGTGCAAACCACACAATGAATTCCAAAATTGGGCTGTTTGGATGAAGGAGAGACTTTCAAGAAGAAATATCAGCCGCTTTCAGCGTTGATCACCTGTGTACAACGTCATCTCATGTGAGCTTTCCAGTTGCAATGCAGAAAGTGTAGATCTACATGGGGTGGGGGTGGGGGAAACCGGGACAACTTGGGTATCCGTGACAACTTGAGGTGTCTGGGACAACTTGAAGTGTGTACGGGGAGGGGAAGGGGACATCCGGGAGGACTTTCTCCACACGACAGCAATGTCCCAGTTACCCCCCCCCCCTACCTCAAATGCGGACAAATGTGCCGCCTCGTGGTGATCTCAATATCAGCAAGCGGTTGAGAAACATCCTTCAGCGAAGATGTAGAGTGACAATAGCCCAATCTGGTGCGGCCACAAATGTCAAGCCAATGCTCTTCTGCGAGCAGCAAACCAACTTGCCAGTGCCACTGTTAATGTAAGGCGTGACGTCAGCGTCACAATATTAGGACGTTGTTGATCAGCAGAACGTATACACAAACCAAAAGGAAGTATTCCTCTAATTTGGTTCACACTGGTGTCAGAATAAGAGACTGACCCTGTCCTGGATCTAGAGAGGTAGATCTAGATAGGTAGACAAGTTTGGTCTGCCTTTTGGCTGTGTTGGCCAGAACCTGATATTTACACTGGAGGAGTG